>Ga0310122_10003185_pt1 | contig 10406 bp, 6 predicted proteins | sample CB6_Bottom_1051__FD_203503 | JGI IMG/M metagenome (GOLD analysis project Ga0310122, IMG submission 203503) | Marine microbial communities from Western Arctic Ocean, Canada - CB6_Bottom_1051 | ecosystem: Environmental > Aquatic > Marine > Oceanic | place: Canada: Western Arctic Ocean | collected...
TTCCAACTGTCATTATCAAAACAGCCGGCGCAACAAAGTACATGCCAATGTTTAGCAAGATTACACCAATACCATAGCCAAGCATCTCAGACTCGGAGTTAATGTCAGCATACTGTAACAAAGTCAAAGATGTCAATAGTGGTGTTAATGCTAGCTTTACTGTCTCTTTGAATGCTGGATTCTCTCTTTCGTAATCAGCTATTACAGGACTAAATGAATAATAGAATTGGTTGAATCCTGTCATGAATGATGTTCCAGACTCTGTTTGTAATACAGTGTTGTCACGAAGTTCTCTCAAGAACTGAACCTGTGGTGCCATTTCAGAACCAAATGCTGCTGTAGCTATTAGGCAGCCACCGCCTTCTGAAGCTACTTCAGTTGCTGCAACTGATTCATCAACAGTTAATGCAGACTCGCCTGCTGCAGTAAATTCAGCCGTAAATGGTATAACCAAATGACCGTTTTGTATGTCCGAAACAATAGCATCTAATCTATTCTTAACATCCTGTGGAACCGCACCATCAAGCTCATGGAATGGTGCAAGGTATACTATACCGTCTCCAGGTCCGCCTGGTCCTGTTTCAATACCTGGCTCTATCATTTCGCCAACAAAGTTTCCTTCATTAGTAACTGTATAGGCATATTCAAATGATTTCTCAATGTCCAGCACAAAAGAAGTGAGTATTGTGTCAGAAGCCCAATCGAGAGTAACGTTTTGATCAAGAACTGCACCGAATGCATATATTCCGTGATCTTGAGCTGCCCTAATCATTCCCTGACCAGCTGTATCAGCTGTATGAAATAGTATATCGGCACCCTGTGCTATCTGCGCCTCAGCAGCTGCATTGCCTTTGGCTGGGTCGTCCCAATCATCCGTCCAAGATACTAGTACCTCAACATCAGGATTGGTATACATTGCCCCCGCCTTGAAGCCTTCAAAAATGTTGATTAGGTTTGGATATGGCTGTCCGCCAACAAAGCCTACAACATTAGTCTCTGTCAACATACCAGCAAGTGCCCCTAATGGGAATGTGCCTTCTTGCTGCAGTGGAGATATGGATGCTACACCAGGTCCAGAAGCATATCCAGTAAATACAAAAATCTTTGTATCTGGGTAATCTGGAGACACAGTCAATGCTGGGTCAGTCCATTGGAAGCCGTGTGCTATAATCAAATCATAATCTTGTTCAGCAAAATCTCTTAGTGTTGATTCAATATCAGGTATGGCTACACTTTCTGCAGTTCCAAGCTCAAAACCATATTTCTCACTTAGGTTAGTTGCAGCAATGTAAGCATTGGTACCCCAGCCTTGGTCACTGAACAAGGCATCGGTAACAAGAGCAACCTTGTCAACTCCAGCTTGTGGCAAGAACTCGTTTGTAAAGGCTTCATCAAGATCAATTGCATTTTCCATATATCCGTTGTCTAATAGTAACGTCTGCATTCCTTCCCACATCTCTTTATCCATCTGTCCAATTGTATGGTCGGCTGTTGGTTTTAGCGACGGTAAACTTGCTTCCATCATACTTGTTTCATGTTGTCTGGTTAGCACGTCAGAATACATCAAAACATAACCAACAACTTCGTCTGTATTATCGTAAGCATAATTCCAGCCTTCTATTGTTGCACTCACAAATCTTTTTACCAAGTCTGGATTATTGTTTATCATATCTTCTGTTGTAAATAACGTATCGGCATAAAGACTAACTCCGTAATCTTTTGGGTGGATGTTTACGGTTGGAAATCCTTTTTCGTTTGCTGTTATCGGCTGGTTAATAGCATATCCTGGCCATACATCAATCGCACCAGTAAGCAATGGAGTAATATCAAACCTCACATTTTTCTCAATAACTAAAGAAGTATCTACTCCAGCATTCGCCATCATAGCTCTGTACATTAGTTCTTCATTAGCTCCAGGCTGTATACCAATTTTTTTACCGATAAAGTCCTTCGGTTCCGAAATACCGGATGACTCTAAAGCAAACATCGTGAACGGGTTTCCTGGATAGATAACCGCTATTGCTACAATAGGAACTCCCTTGTCTCTTGCTATAAGAATCTGATCTCCGCCGGTTACTCCAAACATGTCTCCACCACCAGCTACCATTTGAACTGCAGGAAAGTCTATTCCACCAGGATTAATTGTAATGTCAATCCCATTATTTTCATACAAACCTTTTTGCTCAGCGGTGTAAAATCCTGCAAACTGTGCTTGGTGCAACCATTTTAGTCGTAGAGTAACTTCATCTCCTGGGGAAGCTTCAGCATGTTGAGATAGAAAACTGACACCTACCACAGATGCCATAATTAATACAGATAACATTCCCACAGATATTGCTTTGATTTTGCTTTGAGCCAAGACGTACGATAATTGATCGGCGTGTCGGATATAAACATGATCTAAGAAACTGAATAGATTTTTCAAAACGTATTTCTAATTATGAGCTATGATTATACTCAAACTTTTCACTTACAGAAACTAGAAATATTTGTTCTTCAAAATCCACTTGAGCGATTAATTTATGGATCTCGTTGTTAGAAGCGCAAAGATTAGAGGTAGATCTGAATTAGTTGACATTGGAATATCTGACGGCGTTATTGCTGAAATTAGTGAAAGAATTGCACAAAAAGCTGTTAAAGAATTGAATGCTGAGGGCAACCTCATCACTCCTTCATTTGTTAATCCACATGAGCATCTTGATACTGCGATGATAAGCGAATCTACTAGGCCGAATATGTCAGGAACTCTTTTTGAAGGTATCGAGATACTCCGAGAGGCCAAGAAAAAATATACAGTTGGAGATGTTAAGAAAGGGGCTGTTAACGCCATCCATATGTTGGTTGAGAATGGAACAACCATTATTAGATCTCATGCAAATGTAGACAGCGTCACTCAACTAAACTCAATCAATGGCCTTGTTGAAGCAAGGAAGGAGTGTAAAGATTTGGTTACTCTGCAGATTGTAGCCCTTCCTCAGGAAGGACTAATCCGAGATCAAAGCACCGCGGAACTCATGAGAAAGTCAATGGAGGCAGGTGCTGATATCGTAGGAGGTATTCCAGCTTACGAGAATACTGAAGAAGATTCGAAAAAACACATCGATATCGTCTTTGATATTGCCAAAGAGTTCGGCGCGGGAATAGATATGCATGTAGATGAAAATGATGATCCTAATTCAAGGAATTTACAATATTTTGCAACCAAATCCATTAAGGAACATATCTCTAATGCTACTGCAAGTCATGCCTGTGCATTGGCATCATATGACGATAGTTATGCAGCAAAGGTGATAGGTCTAGTAAAGGAAGCAAAAATGAGTGTTATTGCGAACCCATGTACCAACTTGATGCTCCAGGGAAGATTTGACAAACAACCAATAAGAAGAGGACTGACTCGAGTCAAGGAGCTAAATACTGTCGGCGTTAATGTAGCCTGTGGTCAAGACGGGATTAACGATACGTTTGATCCTTTGTCAGGTAAATGCGATATGCTTCAGATTGCATGGATTATGGGCCACGCTGCACAGCTATCAACTCCTTCAGAAGTTGATTTGCTTTTTGATATGATCACTAAAAATGCTGCCAAAGCTCTGGGAATCAAGCGATTTGGTTTGGATGTGGGAAACGAAGCTAATCTTAACATAATAGATGCTAAAGATGTGTGTCAAGCCATTAGAATGCAATCTGACAGACTTTACGTAATAAGATTAGGAAACGTAGTAGCAGGAACAAAAATGAATTCGAATAATGGATTTTAGAATTCTGAAAAATTTTGTGTTAATTTTTAATTAGAAATTTTATTTTTTTAAAATTTTCTTTCCAACTGTCATTATCAAAACAGCCGGCGCAACAAAGTACATGCCAATGTTTAGCAAGATTACACCAATACCATAGCCAAGCATCTCAGACTCGGAGTTAATGTCAGCATACTGTAACAAAGTCAAGGATGATAATAGTGGAGATGTACGATAATTGATCGGCGTGTCGGTTATAAACATGATCTAAGAAACTGAATAGATTTTCTTTATGTTAACTGCTGATAATTAAAAACAGAATAAAAATAATTTTCTGATCGCTACCTATTACCATGATTCTTGAGCTTTTTTCTGTGAGTAACATGTTCCAAATGTTTTAACTGTAAACTAGATTTTTCAGATTTATTATTTTAGCCAGTTTCTAATGCCCTCTGCCAAAATATTACCTTTTTTTCTATAAGGCTTACAATTGTAAAAAATGTAACACCTCCTAAAGCACTCATCATAATGGCTGCGAACATAGTAGCAGTTTCTAAATGATATGATGAAACCAGAATAAGATACCCAATTCCTACATTTGCTCCAACAAATTCTCCAACTACTGCACCAACAACGCTTAACCCTGTTGAAATTTTTAGGGCAGAAAAAACATAGGGAAGCGAAGTTCGCAGTCTTAATTTTATAAATATCTGCCATTTGCTTGCAGAGTATGACTTGAATAAATCCAGAGAATCTCTATCTACGGATGTTAATCCTTTAACAGAATTTACAATGATAGGAAAGAAGCAAATAAGAGCAGCAGTTGCGATTTTAGATTCTAAATCTGTTCCAAACCATAAAACTAAAAGTGGCGCCATTGCTATTACTGGTGTTGTTTTAAGTGCAATTGCATATGGATAGATGCCTTTTTCTATAGTTTTTGAATGTGCGAATATTACACCAGCACAAAACCCTATGCCGTTGGCTAATAAGTATCCTGATACTGCAGCAAGCATAGTCATTGCCATATGTCCTAAAAGAATACTAAAATTCGTTCCAAGCTCATTAAAGATCGTGGACGGTGGAGGCAAGAGATATTCTGGGATCTCTAGTAAGAAAACTAGAAGTTCCCAAACGGTGAAGATTACTACAGAAAATAAGATTGGAATTACAATGGTTCCGGATCCTTTTTTTATTTTCTTAAAAAGCTGTAATACCAATTACTCCTAGTCCTCACCTATTATTTTTCTAAGATGTTCCATAAACTCGAGGTACCTTTTAGAATGCTTCATCTCAGTTTTTCTTGGTCTCGGTAAATCTATATCTACAATCTCCTCAATTTTCGCTGGTCCAGCAGACAAAACGAGAATCCTGTCTGATAAAAATACAGCTTCAGGAATTGAATGAGTTACAAAAATTACAGTGGATATTGAGGCCTTTTCTTCTTTCCATATTCTTAATAATTCTAGATTCATATGATTTCTTGTTATCTCGTCCAACGCTCCAAATGGTTCATCCATCATTAAAATTAGTGGTTTAAATGCAAGCGCTCTGGCTATAGCCACCCTTTGTTGCATTCCCCCACTTAATTCTCCCGGATAATAATTTTCAAAACCTTCAAGACCAACAATTTTCAACATCTCGTCAGATAACTTTGGAGAATTGTTAATCCCTTGAATTTCTAATGGAAGTTCAATATTACTAGAGGAGATTCGCCAAGGCAATAAGACTGGATTTTGAAAAACAAAACCAAGTTTCCTTGCCTTTAAAGCATTTTTTACAGGCTGTCCATTTATACTAATATTACCACTTGAGTGTTCAATCAAACCACCTAAAATCTTGAGCAGAGTAGTTTTCCCACAGCCACTCGGACCAATTATAGAAAGAAATTCTCCTTCCTTTACATCAAAATTTAATTTTTCATAAACAAGGTGTTTTCCGTAATATTTTGATAAATCCTGAACTTCTATTATTGATGACATGTAGTTCTTTTATGAAAACTCATTTGTAAAGATTATTAATTAAATTCTACAAAGAACAAAAACTGTACCTGTGTTTCGATTGAGATTGTCAAATTGTTCTTTTTAGAAACTGATAATTTTAATACACAAACTAGATTAAGAAGGTAAATTGACTTCAACAAGGAATATAATCAAAAAAAATTTTTTTAGGGATTCAGTTCAGATGATGCAATTTTCTCAGCAACTGAAGGATGAGCAGGGAGTTATTGATGCAGCAATCGTAATGGGAACCGATCTCAACAAAAATACGCTCAAAAATATGGATCTGTTAACGGAGGATGGTATTTCCGCTACTGAAAATGACACATTAATTTCGATTAATTGCCAAGACGAAAATTCGTTGGATAATGCTATTCAGAAGGCAGAACAATTACTTGTATCAGATTCTGCAAAGGCAAAAAACGAATTCAATGATCTACCCTCTGCATTGGATTACTTTAGCAATGCAAACATTGCATCATTGTCAATTCCAGGTCGATTTGTTAAAGAAATGGCTATAAAATTGATAAAAAAACAACTCCATCTTTTTGTTTTTAGTGATCATGTACCGTTGGAAGATGAAATTTATTTGAAAAATCTTGCACTTGAAAACAACGTGTTACTCATGGGGCCAGAAGCTGGTACATCCATACTCAACGGAACTGTGTTTGGATTTGGAAATAGAGTAAGAAAAGGATCTGTCGGAATTATTGGAGCATCAGGTACTGGAATTCAAGAGTCTAGCACTATGCTAGATTTGTTTGGTGAGGGTATATCTCATGCAATAGGAGTTGGTGCAAGAGACTTACGGAATGATATTGGTGGAATGATGACTATGAAAACTATGGAAATTTTTGAAAATGATCCAAATACTAAAGCTGTTCTGCTTGTTTCAAAACCTGTTGACGATGATGTCAGAAATAAAATCATAGACAAAATAAACAATTTTTCAAAGAAAAATTATGTTCTTTGTTTGGTTGGTGATAATGAAAATCGTGAAGATTCTGATAAAATAAAATTTTCCAAATCAATTCAGATATCTGTGCTAAAAATTCTGAAATATCTAAATGATGACGCTTACAAAAAAATTACAGCTATTGTTGAAAACCAAGTTAACGAATCAATTAAGCTAGCTGAATCACTTTCCAATGATTTAAACGAAGAGCAAAAATTTGTCAGGGGGTTTTTTGCGGGCGGTACTCTTTGCTATGAATCCAAAATAATTTTGGAACAAATGATAGGAAAAGTATACTCTAACCTTAGCTCAGATGATACATATTCTATTAAGGGGAATGTTCCCAGTAAAGAAAATACTTTAATTGATTTTGGTGAGGAGGAATTTACTTCTGCAAGGCCACATCCCATCATCGATCCATTATTGAGGAAGAATAGAATTCTTGAGGATGCTAACGATCCAAATGTGGGTGTAATAATCATTGATATAATATGTGGTATTAACGCTGCAAAAAATACTATGGCATTTCATGCAGAAACCATAAAGAAAGCTATTCAGACTGCTAAGGAACAAGGTAGAAAATTATCTGTCTTTGCATACATTTGTGGAACAGAAAAGGATGTAAGTGAAGATGAGCTCCAAATGTTAACAGACTCCGGCGCTAAACTTTTTACATCTAACGCCTTGATGAGTTTTGCAGCTGCACTTGTTGTCAACAAATCAGATGAAAACTTGATAAAAAAAATTCGGGCTGAATTTCTAGAGGGAGAATTATTTTGATACCAAACAATCTCCGAGTTATAAATATCGGTTTACGGGTTTTTTATCAATCCTTAACGGAACAAAAAATTGAAGCCGTTCACGTCAACTGGGAACCAAAACCAAAACTTGAAAAAGAGATTGAAGATATACTTGATAAAATTGATGAGTGATTAATGACTACAATAGCCATCAAAGAAAGAATTTCTTCTGCTAACAGTGTAGCTGTTCAGAGAATGATGGATTCGGATCCTTTCTTAGTTGATGTTGATTTAGCAGGAAAACGAATACCTAATTTAAAATCTAAAATGATTTTGCATGCTGGCCCTCCTATTGAATGGGAGGATATGTCTGGAACGTTAAGAGGCGCAATACTAGGAGCCATACTGCTTGAAAAATGGGCCGATAGTATAAAGGAAGCAGAAGAATTAGTTGTTTTAAAAAAAATAGAATTTGATTCCTGTCACAACCATTCCTCGGTAGGACCAATGGCGGGAGTAATCTCACCAAACATGCCCGTATTTGTAATCAAAGATAGATTAAGTCAAAACTACGCATATACAAATTTCAACGAAGGTTTAGGAAAAGCATTAAGATTTGGGGCTTATGATGAAGAAGTTCTTACTAAGCTGAATTGGATGAGAGAGAACCTTTTTAAATTTTTAAAAATAATTTTGCAAAAACTCGAAAAAGAAAAAGGTGGCATTGGATTAAAATCCATCATTTCTCAAGCGTTGCAAATGGGAGATGAATGTCATAATAGAAATCAAGCTGGAACTTTGCTTTTTTTAAAAGAGATAATGCCTTACATTTTTTCTTATTTGGACAGAAAACAAGCAAATGAATTATTTAGTTTCATAAGTTCTAACAATCATTTTTTCCTCAATTTAGTCATGGCAGCTTCAAAATGCATGGCAGATCAGGCTCATAATATAGAATATAGTACGATAGTTACAGCAATTGCAAGAAATGGTACGGAAGTTGGAATTAGAATTTCAGGTTTAGGAGATCAATGGTTTACTGATAAAGCGCCAATTCCTGAAGGTCTCTACTTTCCTGGTTATTCATCTAAAGATGCAAATCCAGACATAGGAGATAGTACAATAACTGAAACGGTCGGTCTTGGAGGAGCAGCTATGGCAGCCAGCCCTTCTATAGTAAAATTTGTGGGAGGTACAATCAAAGATATTCAAGAAATGACTGACAGGTTCAGGAGAATTACAATCACTCAAAATAAGTACTACATAATACCATTCGCAGAGTTTGAAGGAACCCCCACTGGCATAGACATTAGGAGGATCATGCAATCCGGCTTGACTCCAAAAGCGAATACTGGAATTGCCCATAAGACTCCGGGTATAGGACAAATAGGAGCAGGAATAGTGACCTTACCAATTAAACCCTTTAAGGAAGCTTTGATGTCATATGCAGGGACGTATAAGATATAGTGCAACAAAGGTTACCGTTAGTGCTTTTAGATTATCTTTCTTAACAATGTTAAAATAAAAAGTAAGGTACTTTGATATATGAAAATAGAAATATACAAATTTCCGATGAATGGTCCTGAGGATCTCAGCGGATTAAGAAGTCTGGTAGAGGATGGCACAGTAATTCCCAACGAAATTGTTGCGATTATAGCCAAAACTGAGGGTAATGGTAATGTTAATGACTTCACTAGAGGATACACAACCTTTGCAATCAAATCTATGCTTTCAAATTATCTTGGTTGTACGCATTCTAATGTTAGTGAACGGGTTTCCATTGTTTGTTCTGGTGGTTGTGAAGGTGTAATGAGTCCTCATGCTACCGTTTTTACTAAAAAAAATGTTAATGAAAATAAAGTATCGGATGACAAACGGTTTGCCATTGGTGTTAACAAAACAAGAGAATTACTCCCTGAAGAGATTGGCACGTGCATTCATGCGAAACTCGTTTACCAGAATGTTAAGGAAGCTATGGCTCTGGCTTTAATAGAAAATGTTAAAGATGTTCATTACGTCCAGATTAAATGCCCACTTTTGACATCGGGCAGGATAAATGACGCAGAGAGGAGAGGAAAGCAAGTTGTTACCAAAGATACTTTAAAATCAATGGCATTTTCACGCGGTGCTTCTTCTCTTGGTGTAGCTATGGCATTAAACGAAGTTGATGAGGACAAGATCGTCGATTCAACAATATGTAATGATTGGTCACATTTTTCGTCAGTTGCTTCAGCTTCTGCAGGAATCGAGCTTATGAATAACGAAATTATCGTGATGGGTAATTCAAAAAAATCAATTAGTAACTGTATAATTGGTCATAGTGTAATGAATGATCCAATTGATTCCATGGCGGTGAGAAATGCTCTCCAAAGTGTAGGAATTAATGCAAATCCTAAAGTAGACATTGATGATCAAAAACGATTGATTAATGTTTTTGCAAAAGCAGAAGCGCATACAAGCGGTTTGGTAAAAAATAGAAGAACAACTATGTTAACTGATTCTGACATTAATAGTACCAGACATGCCAGAGCAGTAGTCAATGCGGTAATTGCGTCAATCGTTGATGATCCTATGGTGTATGTTTCTGGAGGTTCAGAACATCAAGGCCCACTTGGAGGGGGACCTGTGTCGGTAATTGCTTATATAGCTTAAACTAAGTATTAACTTCTTGAAAAGTATAGGCAAAAAAAACCAAAATGGTTCTAAGAAAATAGTAATCGCAATTGGTGGGAATGCCATTTTGCAAAAAGATCAAATTGGCACATATGAAGAACAGCAAGAAAATATCAAAAAAACGGCAAAAGGTATCGCTTCTATCGTCCTAGGAGAACATCTGTACAAAGTTTCAGCTATTACTCATGGTAATGGACCACAGGTAGGAAATCTCCTTCTTCAGCAGGAATTTGCCAAGAATGTTCCCAAACTGCCGATGCACGCAGCTGTAGCTATGACGCAGGGCCAAATTGGATACATGTTA
>Ga0310122_10003188_pt1 | contig 10405 bp, 6 predicted proteins | sample CB6_Bottom_1051__FD_203503 | JGI IMG/M metagenome (GOLD analysis project Ga0310122, IMG submission 203503) | Marine microbial communities from Western Arctic Ocean, Canada - CB6_Bottom_1051 | ecosystem: Environmental > Aquatic > Marine > Oceanic | place: Canada: Western Arctic Ocean | collected...
CGCGTGAGGACGCCAAGGGGCAGACGGCACTGATGTGGGCCGCCGCGAACAACAACGCCGCAGCGATCCACGTCCTGGCGGAACAAGGGGGGGACATCCACGCACGGACCGACAATCCGTCTCGGAGTCCCGGCCGCACATTCTCGAGTCCACCGGCCACCGGGTTCACGCCGTTGTTGTTTGCGGTGCGGGCCGGGCACCTGGAGGCGGTGCGGGTGCTGCTCGATGTGGGCGCCGACGTCAACGACGCCGTTTCGGATGGGCAGAGCGCGCTGGTCGTGGCAGCCGCCAACGCCAACTGGCAGCTGGCCGCCTATCTACTCGACCGCGGGGCCGACCCGAACCACGCGGAGGCCGGGTGGAACGCCTTGCATCAGACGGTGCGCACACGGCGGATGAACGTCGGGTTCGGCACACCGGGGCCGTTCGCCGCCGGCACGCTCGACAGCATCGAGTTGGTTTGGAAGCTCATCGCCCACGGGGTCGACGTGAACGCGCGGATGACGCGCAACGGCATGCGGGACGGCCAGCGCAACCGGCACAACCGGCTCGGCGCCACGGCGTTTCTCCTGGCGGCCAAGGTGACCGATGTCGAGGCGATGCGCATGTTGCTCGAGGCTGGTGCGGACCCGCTGACACCGACCGCCGATGGCACGACCCCACTCATGGTGGCGGCCGGGCTCGCGAACTGGAATCCCGGCGAGGATGGTGGGTCGCTGTCCGGTCAGGAAGACGAGGTGCTCGAAGCGGTCACGATCTGTGTGGAGCTTGGCAACGACGTTAACGCCTCGAACTACCGGGGCGAGACGGCCCTCCACGGCGTCGCCTTCCGTGGCGTGAATATCGTGGTGGACTACCTGATCGAGCAAGGCGCTGACCTCACCGCCTTGACTGAGGACGGCTGGTCGCCGTTGGCGGTGGCGCGAGGCCTGAGCTACTCCGACTTTTACAAGGCCCAGGTGCACACGGCCGCCCGGCTCGAGGAGCTGATGACGGCGCGTGGGCTCGACACCGAGGGTGAAGCACACTTCGTGCCGGGCTCGGTGTGCTATGACTGTCTGCAGACCCGACGCGATCAGATCCGCGCTGTGGCGGAGCGTGACGAGTGGATGGAAGCGAATTTCGACGCCGCCAGTTCGGCTACCCAGACGCCCGTGCCGGACCAGACGCCCCAGCCCTGATGCCCGCGCCCCTGGCAGCCCGTGGTGCAAGTCCAGCTGCAGTCGACCGGCGCTGCATCTCGCCTGCCTGCGTTGATCATCGGTCGAATACTGCCGGTATTCTCCCTCTTCTCGCCTTGCCAGACGAGCGCATCACCGGTCTTTGGTGCGACGCTGGACTTTCACCACGGACTGCTGGGCTACTCAGGCGCCGTGAACGCCCAGAGCTCGCCCGCGAAGCCGCCACCGGCGATGGCGACCACCAGATACTGCGTGTCACCCACCATGTAGGTCATCGGCGACCCGGTCGCCGGGACCGGCAGCGCCACCGTGCCCACTTCCTCACCTGTTGCCTTGTCGTACGCGCGTAACGCCGATCCGCGCACGCCATCCTCGTTGGTGAACAGACCGCCGTCCCCGGCGACCACCAGCGTCTTGGTGACCAGCGTGCCGATACGCGCATTGGCGACACCGGTGCGCGGCACGTCGAGGCCCTCGAGCAACGGGTGGTTCCGGATGTTGTCCGGCGTCTCGCCATGAGCGACCTGCCAGACGATCTCGCCCACATTCAAGTCGAGCGCTGTGATGCGCCCCCAGGGCGGCTTGACGATGGAAATCCCGTCGATGTTCAGCCCGCCGAAGCCACCGCCGCGGCGACCCCGACTGCCGGCCGGTGGTCTCGGCCGACCCATGATGAAGTCCATGTTCGACCGCTGAGGGTTGCTCACGAGGCCCAGGGCCATCACCTGGGTCTTCGAGTAGATGTAGAAGATGCCGGTCTCCGGGTCGAACGACCCGCCCGGCCAGTTCGAGCCGCCAGTTAACGCCGGGACGTGCAACGTGCCGAGCGTGCCCTCGAACGAGGCGACCGATGGTGGCGTGTAGAGCGGGCCGATCCGGTAGGGCGCGATCGCTTCCTCGGCGCGGGCGCGCAGTGCAGGGGTGAAGTCGATCAGGTCGTCGACCGTGAACCCTTGCCGATCGAACGGCGGTGGTTTCGTCGGGAACGGCTGGGTCGCCGATGTCACCTCACCCGGTACGTCGGACTGCGGCACCGGTCGTTCCTCGATCGGCCAGACCGGTTCGCCATTCGTCCGATCGAGCACGTAGAGAAACCCCTGCTTGCTTGGCTGGGCCAGCGCTTTGATCGGTCGTCCGTCCACCGTGATGTCGACCAGAATGGGCGCGCTGGGCAGGTCGAAGTCCCACACATCGTGATGAATCGTCTGGTAGTGCCAGACCCGGTCGCCGGTAGCGATCTCGATCGCCACGACGCTGTCGGCGAACAGGTTGTCACCGAGGCGGTGTCCGCCGTAAAGGTCTCCGGTCGGCATTTCGACCGGGAGATACACGTAGCCCAGATCCTCGTCGATGGTCATCTGGCCCCAGACACCGGTGTTGCCGGTGTAACGCCACGAGTCGTTCAGCCAGCTGTCGTTGCCGAATTCGTCTGCGCCCGGAATCGTGTGGAAGATCCACTTCCGGTCACCGGTCCTGGCGTCGAAGCCGCGAATGTGGCCCTTCGGTTTCTCTTTGGTAGGGGGGGCGACACCGGCGAGGTGCGCCGCGCCAATGATGATCACGCCGTTCGAGATGATCGGGGCGGCATGCAGCCCGATCTCGCCGGTCACCGGATCGATGTCCTGGTCGAGCCCTTGCTTCAAGTCGATGAGGCCGTTGTCGCCGAAATCGGTCATCCGGAAACCAGTGAGCGCGTTCAGCGCGATGAGGCGGTAGCCGGGCGTGACGTAGAAGATGACACCGTCTCTACCGTCGTCCCAGTAGGTCAGCCCACGCCCGGACAGCCGTCGTGGCGCTCCGGCGCCCCGCTCGCCCTCGTTGAGCCGATGCACCCAGAGCATCTCGGCGGTTTCGGCGTCGATCGCAACGGCGGCCCGGCGGGTGCCGGCGGTGGTGTAGAGCACCCGGTTCACCATCAGCGGAGTCGATTGGAAAATGAACTCCGGCCGCGGCCCGAGATTCTCGGTCCCGAACCGCCAGGCCACCTCGAGGTCGCTGAAGTTGTCGGCGTCGATCTGGTCGAGCGCGGAGTAGCGGGTGTGGCCGAGGTCCCCTCCATAGGTCGGCCACTCGCCGTTCGGTGCGCCTTGCTGCGCGGCGACCGGGATGGTGGCTACAGGGATGGAGACGAGGACACAGGCTGCGAGCAGCGCGAAGACCAGTCGACGATGGCGTCGGGGCATGAATTCCTCCAGAAGAGCGGATGTTACCCCGCGTCTGCCCGGTCGCGCCAACTCGTCAGCCGACGCAGGCCGCAACGGGTCCAGCAGCCCGCGCCAGAACGCCTGCCAGGGGCGCCCCCGCGGTGTGGGGCGATGGGGCCCCACGAGCGGCCGCGTAGGGTTCGGGGCGTTGGTACTACTCCGGTCGTAGCGCGTTGGCCGGGTCGAGCAGCGCCGCCCGTCTGGCAGGGCCCAGACACGCCAGCACCGTGACCGAGCCGAGCACGAGCAGAATCATCGCCAGGGTGACCGGATCGGTCGGCGAGATCTGTACCAGCAGGCCCTGCATCACCTGTCCAACACCCGCAGCGCCGACGAGTCCGATCGAGAGGCCGATCGCCAGCTGAAGGGGCCCGCGCCGCATGACCATCCAGACCACCTGTCCGGGCTGGGCGCCAAGCGCCATCCGGAGCCCGATCTCCTGTGTGCGTTGGGTGATGGAATAGGCGGTCACGGCATAGATCCCGACCGCAGACCGCCAGATGCATGATCTCATCCGGCTCCTCGAACGGGAGCCCTCGGATCAGCACGGCGTTCACGAACGTGAAGACGGTGCTGTTGGCGCCGATGCCGAGTGACAGCGCCGCGACCGCCATGAAGGTCAGCGGTCGGTCCTTGTAGAGACGACGTACGGCATATCTGAAGTCTTGCCAGAGCATGCAGAAATAGACGGATGGCAGGCGGGGCGTGTTCCACCTGCTGTTGCCCAGGCACCCATGGTCGTCTCCTCCGATCGCGAGTAGGTAGTCTCCGGTTATGATGACGCGACACAACCTGAGAAGTTATGCATAGACGAGCGGTGCTCAAGTTGGGCGGGATGGCGGCGATCGGGCTCAGTGTTCCCGGGTGCGCGAGTCGCCTCTCCCCGGACACGACACCGCTAGGTCGTCCGCCGCTGGTCCTGCCCACCGTTCGGGCATCGTGGGACCGGGTCATCCGCACCACGGTTGGGTTGCGACCGTATCGACCGGCCGGGTTCGTGCTCCGGGCGACGAAGCTCGACGACACGCTACTCGTCCACAACTATGGGCACGGTGGTACCGGGCACTCCCTCTCGTGGGGGTGCGCAGCGGTGGCGGCCGACCTGGCGCTCGAACAGGAGGGGCGTCGTGCTGCCGTCATCGGGTGCGGCATCGTGGGGCTGACCACCGCACGACAGCTGCAGCGTCGCGGGTTCGACGTCACCATCTATACGAAGACCGTGCCGCCCGACACGACGTCGAACATGGCGCTGGCCGGGTTTACGCCCACCTCGGGTCTCGTGGACCTCGACGAGCGAACCCCGGCCTGGGACGACCAATTCAGACGTGTCGCCGAGATCTCCTACCGCGAGCTGCAGCTGCTGGTGGGGCGTGCGTATGGGGTGTCCTGGATCGACAACTACAGCACCATGAACCAGCGTCCGCGGGATCTGTCCGATGTCGGACCAGACTCGTTGCTCCCCCCGGCGCTCCGTACCGGTCGCGACGTGCTCGGGCCGGGCGAGCACCCGTTCCCGCTCCGCTACGCGACGCGCCGGTCGACGCTCCGGATCGAGCCCTCGATCTATCTCGACGCGATGGTGAAGGACGTGCTGCTGTTTGGCGCCCACATCGTTATCCGTGGGTTCGAGACGCCACAGGACCTGATGACGCTCGACCAGCCGGTCGTCGTGAACTGCACCGGGCTCGGCGCCCGTGAGCTGTTTGGCGACACCGATCTGATTCCGACCAAAGGACAGCTGACGGTGCTGGTGCCGCAGCCGGAGGTGAACTTCCGAACCTCGGGCGGTATCACGCGGCAGCCTGGGATCGGTATCCACATGATGCCGCGCGCCGACGGGATCGTGCTTGGCGGGACTTCCGAGCGAGGAGAGTGGTCGCTGGAACCGAACGAGGCGGCCCGCCGGCGGGTCATCGACGGCCACATCGCGCTCTACGGCGCCATGCGCCCGCCGACACCGGGTCCTCCCTACGGGAGTTGATCACACCGGCCGGTCTGGACTACCGTCAGGGCATGGCAAATCCTACCGCGAAGTTCGAGACCACGCTGGGCAATTTCGAAGCCGAGATCTTCGTCGACCAGATGCCGATCACCGGCGGCAACTTTGTCCGCTTGATCAACGATGGCTTCTACGACGGGCTGCACTTCCATCGTGTCATCGCCAACTTCATGAACCAGTTCGGCTGTCCCCACAGCAAAGATCCCAACAGCCGTCAGGCCGGGACGGGCGATTCACCCTACGGCGCCATCGCCGACGAGCATCTCGACGAGCACCGGCTGTCGAACGAGCCGGGCACCTTGTCGATGGCCAACTCTGGTCCGAGCTCCGGCAGCAGCCAGTTCTTCATCAACACGGCTAACAACAGCTTCCTGGACTACTTCTCTCCAGGTCAGTCCAAGCACCCGGTCTTCGGTAAAATCACCAGTGGCATGGACGTGGTCACCGCCATCAACAACACACCCACCGATGGCAATGATCGCCCCAAGACTCCCGTTCAGATGATCAGTGTCACCATGGGCTAGCACGAGGACGTGCGCGTGACACCTTCCCGGCCTCGACGATAATCGGTCGGAGTCCTGACCCTGTCTATCGTCGCGGAATCCGACCGCGCGCTCGTCGATACACCGTGTTCTGCTGGAGGCGTTCCATGCTTTCACGCGTAGCGGTCACAGATGTTCGCGGCGGGTGGCGCATGGCGCGGCGCCGATCAACTTGGTGAGCGAGTTCAACCAGCTCTTTGTCGGTAACGGTCGGAACAACCACTCCTACGACATCTACGGACAAGGCCGGTATGCGACGAACCCGTACGACGACTTCCAGCTGTATTGGGATCAGTCCCCGATCTTCGGCGTCGAGACGATGGACACCCCGGTCCTCTACCTGCATGGTGAGGCGGACCCGACCGTGAACTGGGAGCAGGGGCTCGAGTGGTACAACGCCTTGCACTTTCTCGGGAAGCCGATCATCTGGTTGTCGTACCCGGACGAGGGACACGGCCTCCGGAAGCTTCAGAACCGGGTCGACTTCCAGTACCGTCTGCGGCAGTTCTTCAACCACCACCTCAAGGGCGAGCCCGCCCCGGAGTGGATGACGGCCGGGGTGCCCTATCTCGACAAGGAATGGCGCATGCGCGAGTTCGCGCCGCGGGTCTTCCGTTCAGGCGAGTCCGAGCCTGCGAGTACGGCTGAGGCGACTGACGAGAGCTCGACCGCTCCGGAGGATCGTCGATGAGGCGCTAAGGTGCGACGCTCACAAACTCGTGCGGCGTGCCCACGCGCGAAGCATTCAGCACTATGATGGTCCTGGGCCCGGCGCGTTATGCTGACCAGGGTCCTCACCAGGTCGACACGACGTGGAGGCGCAGAGGTGGGCAGAGTTCGGTCGGTCGTCCGATTCCTTGTGATCCCGCTCGGGGTGCTGGCCGTCACCAGCCGCCCGCTCGTCGCCGCCCAGGAGCCGCCGGCAACGGTGTCCGTATCCTCATCTTCGACTCGCGAGGTGCTCGACCAGTTCTGTGTGCGCTGCCACAACGAGCGGACGCGTACGGCAGGGCTAGTGCTCGACACGCGGGACCTGACGAAGGTGAGCGCCGAGGCAGAGGTGTGGGAGCGGGTGATCGTCAAGCTGCGTGGCCAGACAATGCCGCCCGGCGGCAGCCCTCGGCCGGACCCGGCCGCGTATCGTGCGGTGGCGTCGTGGCTGGAGACCCAGATCGACACGGTGGCCCTGGCCAGCCAGGACCCGGGTCGCGGTGAGACGTTCCATCGTCTCAATCGAGCCGAATATCACGCGGCGATTCGTGATCTGCTCGCGGTCGATGTCGATGTCGCCTCCCTGCTTCCGGCGGACAACACGTATGAGCATGGCTTCGACAACAACGGTGAGCTGCTCTCGGTTTCCCCGGATCTGGTGTCTCGATACCTGACGGCCGCGCGACGCATCAGCCATCTCGCCGTCGGGATCCCCCCCGTCGGTCCGGCCGTCGCCACCTACCGGGTGCACCCGGGTCTGCTACAGGACGATCGGCGTGACGACGGTCTGTCGTTCGGCTCTCGTGGCGGTGTCGCGATTCGCCACTACTTTCCAGTCGACGGCGAGTACACCATCAAGATTCGCCTGCACAGAAACTTCTCCGACTACATCCTTGGGTTCGCGGCACCGCAAGAGCTCGACGTGCGCGTGGATGGCGAGCTCATCAGGCGGTTCACGGTCGGCGACGCGGATGCCAAGGGGCAGATGGCCCCCCTGAGCTTCGCCGGAAATATCGCCGGGGATCCCGCGTGGGAGTACTACATGAACACGGGGGATGCGGGGCTGGAGGTCCGCTTCCCCGCGAAGGCCGGTCAGCGACTCGTGGGCGTCTCCTTCGTGCGACGGCTGTCGGAGGACGAGGGGGTGCTGCAGCCGCGCAACCGTGGCTACGGGCGCTTTGTCGATGAGCGCTATGACGAGAACGCGGCGGTCGAACAGGTCGCGATCGGCGGTCCCTACCTCGTCGACGGCCCAGGCGACACGCCGAGTCGTCGTGAGATCTTCGTCTGCCGACCGGTGGTGGACGCCGTGAACGATGACGCGGGGCGCTGCGCCAGTCGGATTCTCGCCCGGTTGGCCCGCCGAGCGTATCGCCGGCCGGTCACCGACGGAGAGGTCGAGACGCTGATGGACTTCTATGCGTCCGGCCGGCGCGACGGCGACTTCGACGCCGGGATCCAGTTCGCACTCGAACGAATGCTGGTCGACCCGGATTTTCTCTTTCGTATCGAGCGTGATCCGTCGAACATCGCGCCGGGTACGCCCTATCGTCTCAGCGACCTCGAGCTGGCGTCCCGGCTGTCGTTCTTCCTGTGGAGCAGTATCCCCGACGACGAGCTGCTGGAGGCCGCCGTCACCGGGCAGCTCAGTGACCCGGCGGTGCTGGAGCAGCACACCCGACGGCTGCTCTCCGATGCGCGTTCGACGGCCTTGATTGACAACTTCGTGAGCCAGTGGCTGCGTCTGCGAAATCTCGAGTCTCAGCAGCGTGAGTCGGCCGACTATCCCGAGTTTGACGAGAACCTGCGCGAGGCGTTTCGGCGTGAGACCGAGCTGTTCGTCGAGAGCACTATCCGGGAGGACCGGAGCCTCCTCGAGTTGCTGAGCGCGAACTACACGTTCGTCAACGAACGACTCGCCAGACACTACGGCATCCCCGGGATCTACGGGGACCGGTTCCGGCGAGTCACGCTCGACCGCGACCATCCGCGTGGCGGCCTGCTTGGTCACGGCGGTCTCCTGATGGTGACCTCCCATCCCAATCGGACGTCACCGGTGCTGCGTGGCAAGTGGCTGCTCGAGAGTATTCTGGGTGCGCCGCCGCCAGAGCCCCCGCCCAACGTGCCGGGGTTGCCCGACCGCGCCGAGGGAGGTGCACCCGCGTCGGTCCGAGAACGCCTGGAGCAGCATCGGGCCAACCCGGTCTGTGCGAGCTGTCACGCACCGATGGACCCCTTAGGGTTCGCCCTCGAGAATTTTGATGCGATCGGACGCTGGCGCGCGACCGGCGAGGCTGGTCGACCGATCGATGCCTCGGCGACCATGCCCGGTGGCGAACAGTTCGATGGTCCGGCGGGTCTGCGGCGTGTGCTCTTGAGCCGGGGTGAGAATTTCGCCGGTGCCGTTACCGAGAAGCTCCTGGCGTACGCGGTCGGACGCGGGCTCCAACACTACGATCGCCCGAGCGTCCGTCAGATCCTGCGTGCTGCTGCGCCCGATGACTACCGCTGGTCGTCGATCGTGCTGGGCATCGTCAAGAGCACACCGTTTCAGTGGCGGCGCTCGCGGTCCGAAGACCCGACACTGGTTCGGTCACTGGCCCCGCAAGATCGCTGAGTACAGGAGGCAGTGTTGCCATGATCGTCACTAAGATCTCACTACCCCGGCGGACTGTCCTGCGCGGGCTGGGTGCGGCGGTGTCGTTGCCGCTGCTGAACGCGATGGTCCCGGCCTTGACGGCATTGTCGCAGACGGCCGCCAGACCGACCCGGCGCTTCGGTGTGGTCTATGTACCGAACGGCATCGCTATGGAGTACTGGACGCCGGCCGAGGAGGGGAGCGGGTTCGGGCTGACGCCGATTCTGCAGCCGCTGGCACCGTTCAAGAACCAGATGACCGTGGTCTCCGGCCTCAGAGGGTACTGGACGCCGGCGCATGCCGGGGCGTCCACGACGTTCCTGACCGGTGCTGCCGGCGTGGCTGGCGAGACGGCTCCTGTGGCGGACGTCTCGATGGACCAGATCCTGGCGAGGGAATACGGCCAGCAAACCGAGCTGGCGTCGCTCCAGCTGTCGATCGACAGCCGGGCGAACGCCGGGCAATGTAGCGGCGGTCACAGCTGCGTCTACACCAACACCATCTGCTGGCGGAGCCGGACGACACCACTGCCGATGGAGAACAACCCCCGGGTGGTGTTCGAGCAGATGTTCGGTGACAGCGGGAGCACCGATCCGGCGGTCCGTCGCGTCCGAATGCAGCGGGATCGCTCGATCCTGGACTCAGTAACCGAGAAGGTCACCGACCTCAGGCGTGAGGTAGGGCAGGCTGACAGCCTCAAGATCGACGAATATCTCGAGGGCGTCCGGGACATCGAACGGCGCATTCAGCGAGCCGAGCAACGGCAGGGGGTCGAGGTGCCGGAAGTGGCGCAGCCCGAGGGTGTCCCTGGCACCTTCGCCGAGCACGTGACGCTGATGTTCGACCTGCAGGTGCTGGCTCATCAGGTGGACCTGACACGCGTGAGCACGTTCATGCTGGGGCGCGAGGTGAGCTCGAGAACGTATACCGAGATCGGCGTTCCCGATGCCCACCACCCACTTTCTCACCACGAGTACAAACCGGAGAAGATCGCGTTGATGTCCAAGATCAATGCGTATCACGCCACGCTCTTCGCCGACTACCTAGCGAAGTTGCGATCGACACCGGATGGCGACGGGTCGCTGCTCGACAACATGCTGATCCTTTACGGGTGCGGCATGTCCGACAGC
>Ga0310122_10003189_pt1 | contig 10404 bp, 10 predicted proteins | sample CB6_Bottom_1051__FD_203503 | JGI IMG/M metagenome (GOLD analysis project Ga0310122, IMG submission 203503) | Marine microbial communities from Western Arctic Ocean, Canada - CB6_Bottom_1051 | ecosystem: Environmental > Aquatic > Marine > Oceanic | place: Canada: Western Arctic Ocean | collected...
TCCTTCGTAACACTCCTTCGGTACTTCGTACCTCAGGATCTCGTTTCAGATCAGTATCAGGATAAGTATGAATATAATCACAACAATTATGGGAACAAAGAAATGTTGCATATTCTTATTCTACATTTTTTCTTGCATTTAAATAGAGGTACCAGTTTGGATATCAAAATTGATCTAATTTACTAACCCTATCCACCTTCACACAATAGGGGTCCCAACAGTTTACCTCTTTATGCTTAATTCAGACGGTTAGCCTCTTCAAAAACATAATGGGTTTTAAAAACTTAACTGAAAAAATTATAAAAATTTTATATCGTAAAGAGGGGAATATCGTAAAGAAGGGAATAAGATCCGAAAGCCAAGAAGATCCACACAAAAAATAGAAAAATATATAAATAAATTCTCATAGTGAGGTTAATATAGGAAGAATTAATGTTTTTATTTGGACAAGATCTTGTTCAAAGTTTGAAAAAAATAATAAAAATTTTAAATTATGGGTAAACAAGATTTAGAGAAACATCCAGCTATTATAAAACTTAAGAAAGAAGAAGAAGAAGCTTCAAGAAGATTTAATGAAGAAGTCAAAAGAGATACTGATAGAAATCAAGCTTTTATTCATATTGTATTTTGGATAATCTGCATTATTGGCATTGGTGGCACAATATACTCATGGTTATTTGGATCAAGGCCTCCACCAGATTTCTAACATAAATAGTGAGAACCGTTTCGCTTCCAGCGAAGTGTTAAAATAATAAAAATTCTGAATTGAAACTGAAGGTAGCAATGTTTTGAAAATTTTGGAACTTATCAAGTACTAAATCTATTTTTAAATACTAATGAACCACTAGTGCATTTTAAACCCTTTAAATGGACTAAATCTTTAATCGAGATAGGTATGTTTTGTAACGGTAAAGAAGCGTTTTTATGAAAATTCGTTTTTCTATTTATACTAATAAAGGATTTTATATGTTGGTCTTGAATTTGTATTTTGTTAAATAATTTTTTATAAAAATTTGTAAATTTTTTTTTTTTCTATAACTTTTTTTTTAATTTCTCTATTTTAGGTAATATTTTCATCATACAGATAAATATTTATCAATAATATTTTTATCTTTGATTATATCATTAGTTATGCCTTGTTTAACAACCTCTCCTTTTTCAAAAACAATATATCCTTGAGTTGTTTTTTTTATTAAGTTTAAATTTTGCTCAACAATAACAAAACTTAGTTTTTGCTCTTTATTAATCTTTAAAATCGTATCACCTATCTCATGAATAAGTTTTGGCATAATACCATCTGATGGTTCATCCAGTAAAAAGAGGACTGGATTTGTCATTAATCCCCTGCCAATCGCTAACATTTGTTGCTCACCACCACTTAGTGTTCCAGCTTTTTGCTTAATTCTTTCTTTAAGGCTAGGAAAATAGTTAAAAACTTCTTCTATTTTATTCTTTTTTTTTCCTCCACTGGCAATTTTACCAAAAATTAAATTCTCAAATACAGTTAGGTCAGAGAGTATACCTCTTCCCTGAAGAACAGTTGTAATTCCATATTTTGCTCTTTGAAAACTTTCATAGTTGGTTATATTTTGATCTTTAAAATAAATACTTCCTTCGTAAGGTTTGATTAAGCCAGAAATTGTTTTAATTAATGTACTCTTCCCCATACCATTTCTACCTAAAATCCCTAAAATTTCACCCTCATTGAGATCCAAAGAAATATTTTTTAAAATTTTAATTTCACCATACCCTGAGCTTACATTTTTTAATGTTAAAATTTTACTTTTCATTTCCTAAATAAATATCTTTTACGTTCTCATTTTTTGATATTTCCTCATAAGGCCCGGTTGCAAATAACCTTCCAAGATGCAAAACAATAATATTTGAATTCAAATCTTTAATAAAAGCAATATCGTGCTCAATAATAATAACTGTTTTATTGTAGTTTTTTACTAAATCCTTAATTAGTTTTGATGTTGCGGCAGTTTCAAAATCGGTCATACCTGAGGTTGGCTCATCAATTAAAAGTAATTCTGCATCAATCCCTAGTAATAGGCCTATTTCTAACCATTGTCTTTGGCCATGCGATAAATTTTGTGAAAGAGTATGTTTTTCCTGACTTAATTTAATTAAGTTTAAAATTTCATCTAATACTTCTTTTAAGTTTGCTTGCTTATCACTATTTAAAATTGCAAGTTCTAAATTTTCTAAAACAGTTAAATTACTAAAAACACTTGGTGTTTGAAACTTTCTTGCAATGCCTAGTTTTGCTCTCGTAACAACATCTAAATTATTAATTTTTTTTTTTTTATAAACAATGGTTCCTTTGGTTGGTTGTATATGACCTGATATTAAACTAATAAAAGTTGTTTTACCTGCTCCATTAGGACCAATAATACAGTTTATCTCATTTTTTTTAAATTTCAAATTAAGGTCTTCATTTGCAACAAACCCTTCGAAACTTTTTGTTAAATTGAAAACTTCTAGTAAAGTATTATCTTCCATTTAATTTTTTTACTTTCATATTATTTTTTAAAAATTCCTGCTAACCCGTCTTTAAAGAATATGATGGTAATTATAAAAATGATACCTAAAAATAACTGCCAATATTGAGGTGTGATAGTACTTAAATAATTTGATAAAAATGAAACAATAATTCCACCTGTAAAAGCACCCAGTAAAGAATAGCGCCCTCCAATTGCAACCCAAACGACAACCTCTGTTGAAAATAAAACTCCTGCAATTGATGGGGAAATAAAGTTTGCATGTGCAGCATATAAAGCCCCTGCTAGTGCAGCAACCGAACCCGAGACTCCAAAAGCAACTGTTTTATAAAAGGAAGTTTTATAACCCATAGCTAACATTCTATTTTCATTTTCTCGGATACCCCTTAAAACTTTGCCAATTTTGTTGTTTTCAAGATAATTTAAAATCAAATAGGTAATAAACGAAATAAACAAAATGAGATAAAAAAAATTAAAATCACCACTAAGCTCTAAAAGAATAAAATCTCCAATCTTTACGTTAACACGATCAACAAATAGTCCATTCCATCCTCCAGTAAGAGTAGATTTTGTGACAGCTAATTGCTCAGTTAAGATTGACAATGCCAAGGTTGCTAACACAAAATATGTCGCTTTAACTCCTGCGCTAAATAAAAAATAACTTATAATTACCGCAACTACAAAACCCAGAGAAATAACAATTAAAGAACCTAAAAAAAAATGATTAATCCCTGGAAAAAATTTAATTAATAAGCCAAAGGTATATCCTCCAATTGCAAAGAAAGAAGCTTGACCAAAACTTAAGATACCTGCATTTCCCCAAATGAACGCTAATGACATTGCTAAAACACCAAACAAAATATATTGGGGAAGAATAAAAACCGTATACCCTTTAAATATCATGGGTATTAACGCTAAAAATGCAAATATAAAAATAAAATTAAATTTTTTATATTTAAACATCTTTTTTATTCATTATTCCATTTGGTCTTAATCGCAATAAAATGATTGCTAATAAAAAGACTGACGCTTGCGATACAACTTGATCAGAAAATATTGCAAATAAAGTTTCAGTCCCACCAATCAAGAAACTCCCAACAACTGTTCCTGATAATAAATTACCAACCCCGCCGACAATAACAACGAAAAATGACCTCACTAAATAAATATTGCCAATATAAGGGTCAATGCTTAACATAGGTGCAATGAGGCCACCTGCAATTCCAGCCATAAAGGAACCAAAACCAAAGACTGCTTTGTAGGTTAAGTTGATATCTAATCCCATTAAACCAGCTACTTCTTTATTTTGAATTAAAGCTCTAATTTTTATGCCCAAATTTGTTTTTAAAAAAATTATGTTGGATATGGTAATTAGAAAAATTGTAAATAGACACACAAGAAATCTGTAGGCGGGTATATTGATGCCAAAAACTTCAAATGCTCCTGAAATTGGTGCTTCAATATTTTTAAAATCAGTTCCAAAAATAATTTTAATAACTTCTGTTGTAATTAAAAAAAATGCCCAAGTTAATAATAAAGTGTCAAAAGGTCGGTGATAAAATTTTCTAATAATAAAATGTTCTAATGTAATTCCTACTAACGCAACGCCTATCCCAGAAAATATAATACATAAAAAAAAGGGAATATTTAAAGATATAAAGTACCATGTTAAATATGCCCCAAGAGTTAACATGGCACCATGACCCATATTAATTACACCAACCAATCCATAAACGATTGCCAAACCAAAGGCAGCCAATGCAAGAGTCGATGTTATTAAAAAAACATCTATAGATATGCCAATAAATTCCATAATTAAAACTTACCGCCTAGTACATTACTGAACTAGGCGGTAATTCTTTTAATTTAACTAAAGTGGTAAGCTACAACGTGCTGCAAGCGGAACAACTTTTTGAAAAGATTGTATTTCATTAAACATGTTGCCCACATTTGTCCAAGATGGATTTACCTGCATTAAATATGAGGGGAGGATAATTTGGTTATCATCTTTTCTCATTGTGACAGGTCCTTGCGGAGCATCATTGAACGAGATACCTTTTAAGTTTTCTCTTAAACTCTCAGTATCTAATTTACCTGCTTTTTCAATTGCTAATGCAGCCATGTGTGCAGCGTTATACATCGCAACACCTACGGTATTCATGAGAGCATCCTGACCAAATTTCTTTTTAAAGTTATTTAAAAATTTATCATTGTTTGGATGCTTAATTGACATGAAGTAATCAAAACTAACATAATCATTACCTGAAACCTTAGGTCCCAATCCTGTAGTTACCACTTCTTCATCATCAACCGTCCATATAACAAAGTCCTCTTTCATACCAGCAGCTGCAAACTGTTGTCTAAAGTTTACAGTATCACTTCCAGTTAAAGAGTGGAAAATGATGTCTGGTTTAGCTTTTCTTATATCTCTAAGAACAGACTCGTATTGAGGTGTACCGAAAGGAATATAAACTTCTCCAACGACGCTTCCACCTAGCTCTTCTAATTTTATTTTAGTAACCATATTGGTTACTCGTGGCCAAGCATAGTCACTTCCTATCATAAAGAACTTTTTACCAAACTTGTTCATCATGTATTCCATGTGCGGCCAAACCTGCTGTGTTGGCTCAGGACCGAACATAAATATATTCTTATTACAAACACCAGGATAATATTCTTTTTCCTGACCTTCATAGAAGGTTGGGTATAGAAGCACTTTATCTAAAGCCTTTACAACTGGACCAGCTGCATTTCTTTCAGCGCTCGAGAATGTTCCTGCTAAAAAGTCGACTTTTTCATTTCTTATTAACCTGTTAGCTTGCTCGACAACAATTCTTGGTTCAGTTTTTGAGTCTCCTACAACTATTTCCATTTGTCGACCCAAAACACCACCCTTTGCATTAATTTCATCTACAGCAAGTTCAAATCCTGCAATGTGAGCTTTACCATAAACAGTCCAAGCACCACTCAAAGGTGATATTACTCCAACTTTAATTGGACTTGCTGCATGAGCAGATCTAATTAGTGCTGGTGAAGCTAATACTCCCATAGTTCCCATAGCAAGATAACCAATAGATTTAATAGCATCTCTTCTTGATATTTTTTTATTAACTATTGATTTATTTTTTTTGTTTTTTTTCAATTCATCCTCCATATTATTTTTTTCGATATAATAGATCTAATCAAAAATTAAGAATAATATCTAGAGATTAAATATTATTTTTTCTAGTTAGAATTGAATATAAATATACACCTTGTACTTAATTGAAGTGTTTCAAACAGTTTAAGTGTGAATGGAGGTAAAAAAATACAATATTTAGTGCCAACCACTCTTATGTGTGCTGCCTAACATTTCAGAATAAACATCTGTTCTACGATCTCTTAATGGCTGATTATATTCATTCCAATTTCTTTTTCTTCTTGCATCCGCTAAGTTTACTTCAGCATATAGTATTTCTTCTTTATCTCTGCTTGCTGGTCCAGCGATTAGCCAACCTGTGTAACTAGTAATGATGCTTTGACCTTCAAATGGCTGTCCTCTTTCTTCTCCAACTCTATCTGCTGCTGCTATAAAAACTGAGTTACAATGGGATGCAGCCATAATTAATGAGTGCGCCATAGCTCTCTCTCCTTTTACCTGTCCAGGTATTGGAACCCAGTTTGTTGGTACGCAAACAATATCTGCTCCTTGCAATGCAGCTAATCTAAAACTTTCTGGAAACCAACTATCATAACATATGTTACTGCCGATTCTGCCAATAGGTGTTTTGAAAACTGGAAATCCTAAGTTACCTGGTTCAAAAAACAAATTTTCTTCATTCCATAAATGCACTTTTCTAAATGTTCCAATATAGCCTGTGGGGCCGATAATTACTGAACTATTATATAGTAAGTTGTTATCTCTTTCATTAATACCAGCCACAATGTAAACATTGTTTTTTTTTGCAGAATCCATCCAAGCCTTTGTTGTTTTTCCTCCAGGTATCTTCTCTGAAAGTTTAAAGGCCTCTTCACGACTATTAAAAACGTAACCTGAATTTGCAAGTTCTGGCAAGACAATGAGATTTGCACCATTTTTTGAAGCTTCCTCAATCATTGTGAGACTTTTTTTAATATTGTTATCTTTCTCTCCAACCTTTGGATGCATCTGCACACAAGCAATTTTTACAATAGCTTCGTTTCTAGATTTTTTATCGGACATGCTAAAATTCTAATTTATAAATTTAACATTATCAATACAAATATGAATTTTATTTTTTCTTTCAACTAGAAAGTTAACTATTTGCTCTTTCAACCACAGAATTAAAAAGTAAATTTACCGAAGGATTTGCAACGTGCCTGTCTACATGTTCATTCTCATTATGTGATAAACCGTCTTTGCATGGACAGAATATAAGGGCACTATCGCAAATATTAGTCATATTATAAGCGTCGTGACCCGCCTGGCTAAACATGGTTGTATAATTAATATTTAACTCTTCACATTTATTTGAAATTAATTTGATAAGATTTTTAGAAAATTTATCACAATTAAAGGACCATTTTTGAGCAATTTTAGTTTTTAAATTTTTTTCTTTTTCAATAATATTCAAATAATCATCAATTTTACCAATCACCTCCGTAGCCACTTCACTTTTTTCGTGTCTCACATCTATTACAACTTCTGCAAAATCAGGAACAATACCGAAAGTGTTAGGCCAGACATCAATTTTTGTAATTCCTGCTCTTAACTGATCATAGTTATTTGCTATCTTTTCAACAAAATTTATAAACATCGCTGCACCAACAAGTGCATTTTTTCTTTTCTCCATTGGAGTAGTTCCAGAATGTGATGTTTCTCCAAAAAAACTAACACGTCTTCCCTCTGCAAAATAGCCCTTTGTGACGATTCCAACTGACTTTCCATTATCTTCTAAAACAGATCCTTGCTCAATATGAAGTTCAAAATAAGAGTCAAACTCGTCAGTGGATACCTTGTCAGATCCACAAAAACCAATTTTTTTTAATTCATCAATAAATTTTAAATTTTTATTATCTAATTGATTGTAAATCCAATCCTTGTCATGAATACCTACAAACGCTCCTGAACCCATCATAGGTGGAGGATACCTAGCTCCTTCTTCATTTGTCCAAGAAACTATTTCTATTGGTCTAGATGTTTTTATATCATATTGATTTAAACATTTTATTATTTCCAAACCTGATAAGACACCTAAAATACCGTCAAATTTACCTCCAGCCATATGCGTATCTAAATGAGAACCAATCAAAACTGTTTTTTTAGAATTATCTAGACCATCTCTTTTTGCAAAAATATTACCAAATTCATCTATTCTAATTTTCAAATTTTCTTTGCGACAAAGAGAGATAAATTCTGATCGAACTTCTTTGTCACTTTCAGATAATGTTAATCTAGAAATTCCATTAGACTTTCCTTTTCCTATTTGAGCAGTATCGTAAATATCTTTCCACAAACGATCTATATTAATTTTTAAACTATTTTGTATCGACATATTTCTGATGTTATCCTATTTTAAAATTCTTATTTAATCTATCTAGAATTTACAATCTAATATAAGGTTTTGATCAATCAACTTCGTTGCAAAATTAAAGATTAATGATCTTAAAAAAAAATACCAAACAGGGACAAACCCTATTCGAGAGTCCCTAACTTTACTTATTGCAGATAACCTTGTTACTAAAATTGATCAAAAAGGATTTAAGGTTTCAGACGCAACTCAAGAAAAATTTAATGAAATATTAAAAACTAGAATATGGATTGAAAGTATTGCTTTAGAAGAGTCGATGAAGAATAAAAAAAATATAGATGAATGGGAAGAAGAGCTTATTGTGCTTAATCATCGACTACAAAAAGCTGAGAGATTATCAATATATGAACCAGAAAATTTAGATTCATGGGAAATGATACACAAAAAATTCCACCTTACTTTGGTATGTCGATCAAAATCGAGTTTTATAAATAAATTTTGTGAATTACTTTACGATCAAAATATGAGGTACAGGTATTTAATTAAAAAAAAGAAAAGTTATAAAAAAAGAAAATTTACGGTAGAACATAAAGGTATTCTTGATGCTGTTTTAAAAAGAGATATTAACAAATCAAAATCTCTACTTATTAAGCATTATATAAGGGCTAGTGACTTTATAACTCTTAACAACCCTTTATTTATTAAGAAATGATAATAGAAAATAATATAATGTTTAAAATAATAAATTTAAAAATATGGACGGTCCTTTAAAAAACTTATTAGTTCTAGATTTAACCAGGGTATTAGTTGGCCCATATTGCACAATGATGCTCTCAGATTTAGGTGCACGTGTGATAAAAGTAGAGGCACCTGAGGTTGGTGATGATTCTCGAAAGTTTGGGCCCTTTATTGAAGATTACTCTGCTTATTTTATGTCGCTTAATAGAGGCAAGGAAAGTATTGCTCTAAATTTAAAAAATGAAGATGACAAAAAGATATTCGATAAAATTTTAGCTAAGGCAGATATCTTAGTTGAGAATTTTAAACCAGGCACATTGGAGAAATGGGGATATGGTTGGAAAGATATTTGCAAAAAATATCCAAAATTAATTTATGCATCAGCTTCTGGCTTTGGACAAACAGGTCCATTAAAAGAATTGCCTGCTTACGATATGGTTGTGCAAGGAATGGGTGGACTTATGAGTGTAACGGGTCATCCAAACTCGGAACCAACAAGAGTTGGAACATCCATTGGAGATATTACAGCAGGATTATTTACTACAGTTGGAATTAATGCTGCACTTTATGATAGAGAAAAAACTGGCAAAGGGATGTTTATTGATGTTTCAATGTTAGATTGTCAAATTGCAATATTAGAAAATGCTATAGCAAGATACCTTGCAAAAAATGAAATACCAAAACCAATGGGATCCCGTCATCCGTCAATTGCACCCTTTGAAGCTTTTAAAACTAAAGATAGTCACATCATCATAGCTGCTGGTAATGAAAAACTATTTGAAAAATTATGCAATGTTTTAAATATTTCTGAAATTTCTAAAGATCCAAAATTCAATACAAACTCGTTACGATCAGAAAATATGGATGATCTTAAAAAAATTTTAGAAGATAAACTTTTAGAAAAAAACACAAGTGACTGGGTAAGTGAAATGGAGAAAGATAAAATTCCATGCGGTCCTATATTTAATATAAAAGAAGCGGTTGAAAACCCTCAGATTGAAGCTAGAAACATGATTGTAAAAGCACATCATAAAGTTATCGGTGATTTTAAATTAGCAGGTAATCCAATTAAAATGTCGACTTATAAAGATGAAAAAACTCGCGGAGATATTCCCGACTTAGATGAGCACAGAGAAAAAATCTTAAAGGAATTTAATAATTAACTGTTAGCTTCAGTTTCTTCATATCTTCATAATACCTGATTTTAGATGCAATGTCCTAGATGTATTGGGTTGATTTCGCTGGAAAATTATTCTTGATATGATTTAAAACACTTCACACAAATAGGGCCGGATCTTTGGTCAATGGTTATTGTTGCAATTATCTTTTTACTCTTCTCACAGTTAATACACCTATCTGTTTCTGGTGTAAGATCATATTGGCCGAAGGCCTTACTAGGATCAGGCACGAGCGTCAAGCGGATCTCCGTTGAATAAAGTTAAATACTTCGGAAGTTTTTTCTGCATAACCTCGGATCGTATCTATACTTGGTTTGTCATAATGAGCTTCAAGTATTTGTTCAGAAGAGTGTCTTGATAGATGTTTAACCTTATCTGATCTTCCGTCGTTTCTTTGTTTGGATAAAGTGATGTATGTTTTTCTTAAAATCTTGGAACTATATAGAAGCTCTGGATCTCCAGACTTTGCTCGCATTAAAGCTCTTAACTTTGGAA
>Ga0310122_10003191_pt1 | contig 10400 bp, 10 predicted proteins | sample CB6_Bottom_1051__FD_203503 | JGI IMG/M metagenome (GOLD analysis project Ga0310122, IMG submission 203503) | Marine microbial communities from Western Arctic Ocean, Canada - CB6_Bottom_1051 | ecosystem: Environmental > Aquatic > Marine > Oceanic | place: Canada: Western Arctic Ocean | collected...
GGGGTTTGTCGATGCCTGCGAGGTGGCGACGCCCGTTCCGGCCTGGATCTGCGGGCAGGTCGCGCCGACGGCCAGGGAGTAGGTGGCGATTGCGATTCCAAGTTTGCCATCTGCGGGGTCGCTCCCGAGGATTGCGAAGGTCATGGGGTTATATTAGTCCCGGGCGTGCGAGGCGCACTTGCCAGATGACCGGGGTGAGCAAGTCGCCGCTGCAATCTACCCTCCCCTAACCCCTGTTGGGATTGAACCCACGACCTGCGGAAAAAGGCAGCGAGCCCACTGAGAAGAACTCACTGAAAAGTCCTTACCCCAAATGCTGCTTCGAAGTCCTGCCAGACAACGTCAGAAACCTGCGTAGTAGCGCTCGCATATGCCTGTTCGAATTGCTCGGAGTTCGCTGGTCCTGTCAGGACGATTCCGTTGCCTTTAACCGGCGCGTTGAGGGCGAACTGCAACGCCAGGTCTCGAATATTCAAATCCCGCGAATTACACCATTCCCACATCCGGTGCGCTCGCGAAACCACGGCAGGATCTGTTGGGCCACCTATCGTCGCCGGCAAGAGGTTTCCGTCCTGGTCGTGGGTCTGATCGCTTCCTTTTTGCACCACTGGTTCTGGGCCCGCCAGCATCGAGCCACCCAATGGGCTGCCGAGGAGAATCCCAATGTCATGCTCCAGAGCCAGAGGAATTGTCGATTCGACAATAGATTGAGATAGCAATGTGTAGTCCAAATACGACAGCACAATGTCTATCTCGCCTGTTTCGATGGCTCGCCGATGATATTCAGGCTGTCGCACACCGATGCCAATGTAGCCGATGCGTCCCTTCGCCTTCCAGTCAACTAATACATCCAGACAGGCCCCTAATGGCGCCTCCATGTCGTAACGCGGTCCGTGTATCAATACTGAATCCACGTACTCCGTCCGAAGTTCTCTAAAACTGTTCTCAAGACTCCAGGTTGTTGCCTCTTCTGAGAAATCACGGAGAAATCGTGGATGAGAGCCCACCTTGGTTTGAAGGTAAACCTTGTCTCGCCACCCGTCTGCCAGTGCTAGGCCAAAACGGTGCTCGCTGACACCGTAGTAAGGTGAGGTGTCAACAAAGTTGATGCCGCGCTCAATCGCGCCACGAACTGTGGCTATCACCTCATCGTCCGTGCTTGCGGGATCACCCAGATGTCCACCGCCCAATCCAAGGGCCCTGGTTTTCATCCCGGTGCGTCCCAACCGTCGAGTTTCCAAACCTGGCATTGCTATCTCCCCCACCCCGTCGGAATTGACTAGACACTCGATTCAACAAGTAACAACACGCAGATCGGTTGCGGAGAGGAGATGTTAAATAAATTGCGACGCGACATTGCCGTTCGCTATTTCTGGAATTTCTCGGGAGTCAGCAACTCAAGAAATTCGATCCGCTGGCTTTCGATCAGTTTTCGCACTTGGCCACCGAGCTCAAGAGCTTCGGCTGGCAGAGCGTGCCCCTCCCGAGTCGGGGTTTCCAGTGATTTATCCGTCCACTCCAGGCAAACAACGTCTTGATCGCCCGGCAGCGTAGCGCCGTTGTACGAAACTCGAAATTCGCTTCGCTGTCCTGCGTCGTGGTAGGCCTGAGCCTGATTGTGAACCAGGGTAGCTACCCGGCGCGCCTCTCCCGGTTTTGTTTTGTACCAGCGTCTCACGACATACATTTCTTGATCCTGTCTGTTCGCCAACTCGATTTTACGAGGCAAGTGAATTACCTGCCGCCCCGACATCCGCACCACGGAGATCGGAAAAGTGCGCCGAATATTAACAGCTTTCGGGAGTTCCCATAGTCCGCCCGGCTCGATACGTATGTGATCAGCAGGTACTCGCCCATCCGGTCGGCACCGGGTCAAGCACGATTAACAATATCGATGAGGGAGTCGTGCCTGGATCAGGAGGTGACGTCCTAGTTTGGTGGGCCCTGTGGGGATCGAACCCACGACCTGCGGATTAAAAGTTGGGCGTCCATCGTGCTGGGCGGTAATCATCAGTGCTTGACAGTCCAAGATTTGAGTTGAACCTCGACCATTTCGTGTTGTGCTGTACCACCTAGTGTCGCAGGGTTCATTAGCAATCTCATTAGCAAAGACCAGGCCACCCGCGCTGAGTTGAATCACCTAGGAGCCATTAATAAAACCATCCGGGAGCAAGCGACTTGAGGATCGCTTAATTGTGGATGAGCGCTCGAATTGGGTGAGAAGGTGACGCCCGATCAAAGCGGATTTTAAGTTCTCAAAAGACTGGCCACATATCCGCACTGGATTGAGCGGTAGTAGCTCAGTGGTAGAGCATTTGCTTCCCAAGCAAAGGGTCGCGGGTTCGATCCCCGCAGGCTCCACCAAACGTAAATCAAACTGAAGAAGTCCTCGTAGAAATACGGGGGCTTTTCGCGTATTTGTTGTAATTTTGTTGTAACCGCACCAAATAAATGCCCTGTTTGAGGTGTCCGTCTGGTGTCCGCTTCGTGTCCGGAACCGTTGCGCCGATACCCGCACGGCACTATAAGAAATCATTAGGTACGTGTCAGGGTGCTGAGAGACGAGGAGTCTTCGATTTCTTCACCGAAACGTTCAGCGTATAAACGCAACCGAAATTCTATTGCCCGATACCGTCGAGCAGGCTCTGGCAGTCTTCGATTTTTATCTCGCACAGCAAAATCAAGTTACCGACAATCGCATACGACAAGTAACTTTTCCGTGTGTTGGTTTGTGCATTAGTGATGGCACCTGAGTCAATCATTGTGTTCGGCTTGCGTCGTCCAGACGCCACGTCCGCGATTTCCTGACCTAAACTAATCGCTTCGCCCTGCGATTCATACACGCGTACTTCGACGTCTCGCTGCTGATAGAACCCATACCAAACACTAGTTACACCGGGCAACGTTTCAGGCGAAAGTTCTTTCGACTTTTTCCATCCCACAGCAGCTACATCGTCGGCGGTGAAAACGCTGTCTGGAAGCGTTATTTGTACGGCCCCAAGTTCCGGCTCGCCGTTCAACGATCCACAGGCGACAACTGATATTGATATCGCAGCTAGAACGACGAGAAGTAATAAGAATTTAATATTGTGCATATTGAGAGGATAACAACTTTCAGGACAACGGTAATCCACCTATCGAACCCTAGCGTTGTTCCAGCAGACACTGGTAAACAGTCTGAGACGACCTGACACATTTATAGACCGCCCAAGTTACCATCAAACTGAGGGCTGTGGTTAACCTGAGACAGTGAGAAACACTGGTTACATAACTTACAAGCAGGGGGTCGGAGGTTCGAGTCCCCCATCGCCCACCAAACTGCAACCAAACTGGAGAAGTCCTCGCAGAAATGCGGGGGCTTTTCTGGAATCGACACTCTGAAGACGCCAAACGGGCAAGAAGTCGGATGTTTCATCCAGCCGGATGTAGCCCTTTCATCGCCCTCGGCACCCCGGCACCTCGCATTTTTCTGAGATATTTTGATCCGATCGCGGTGAGCGTTCGGCGGAATGGTTTCATCTTTTCTTGGCATTTCTGCCTCCCTTTAATTCGTCCAGTATCTGATTTTTCAACTGGATACGTTTGAGGGGGCAGGTCACTATTCTGCCCCCGGACGCTGAGTTCTGACAGAACTGCTTTTGAAACCTTGAGTTTTAATTCATCGTCATCCGGCAAATCCCTCTACAGCGAATCGCTCGAGCGCGTCAGGATCCAGATTGACTCCTAGTCCAGGTTTGTCAGGAATGTAGAGATGACCCTCGCGGATATCCAACGGTTCATCAATGAACTGGTTGTAGTCGCTTAAATCGTAACGACTGGTTTCCAGCTTGTAGAAGTTGGGTACAGTCATCATTACTTGCGCTCCGGCCATAACGTTGACGGGCCCGCTTGCATCGTGTGGTGAGATCGGAACATAGTATGACTCGGCGAGTGTGGCGATCTTCTTCAGTTCACTGATTCCACCTGTCCACGTGACGTCTGGCATGACGAAGTCCGCAAGTTCCTTCTCGAAAATATCAACGAACTCCCAGCGGGTGAAAAGGCGTTCTCCCACCGAGATCTTGGCGTTGATCTTCTCTCGCACCTGCCGGAGTGCATGGTTGCTTTCTACCGGAACGGGCTCTTCAAACCAAAAAATGTTCGATTCCTCTAGCCCTAAGCACAGATCGATCGCAGTAGGAACGTTGTACTTACCGTGAGCGTCGATAAGCAGCTCAGGAGCTGGGCCCACTTCTTCTCGGATTGCGGCAGTGATCTCCCATGCTTCTTCCATCCCTTGGCGGCTCAACTGGCCATCAATATAGTGTGCGTTACCTTCGGGGATGTTGTGCATCATCGGGTCGAACTTGAATGCAGAGTAACCGGCATCCACTATTGCTCGGGCATCTTTTGCAGCCTGAATTGGATCGGTGGTGCTGGGAGGGTGGGTGTACAACGCAATTCGGTCCCGAACTGGTCCACCCATGAGCATGTAGATTGGCAGATTGAGTGCTTTGCCCTGTATGTCCCAAAGTGCAATGTCGATTGCACTTGCTGTTGCAGATACTGCCCCTCTCGTCCCCACATATGTCATAGTCCTGACGTTGTCGATCCAGATTCTTTCGATGTGAGCTGGATCCCTACCGATCAAAGTGCTACCGACCTCGCGGATCATGTGGGCGACCGAACGATTACCAACAACACCAGGATAGGTCGTCACCTCACCCCAGCCCGTAATTCCTTCATCGGTATCTACTTGGCAAAAGAGGAGTTCACGCTTGTTGTCTACTGAAGGCTCCTCCCCTGGTCTAATGCTCCACGGAACTTGAATGATCCACGGTCGGACGGCTGTAATCTTCAATTTCTGACTCCTGCTTTTTCATACGGTCTTAGAACCAGCACTTCGCCGGTTTGCGTAATCGGAATTTCCACTTCGTCGCAGTGAACGACACCACGCTCAACGGCAATTGTGACCTGCCCCCCTCAAACGTGTCCAGTTGAAAGATCAGATACTGGACGTTTTGAAGGGAGGCAGAAATGCCAAGAAAAGGTCATAGTCCGGAGCAAGTCCTCAACAAGCTCCGGCAAGTCGAGGTTGCTGTTGCGGGCGGCAAGAGCGTTGGCGCGGCAGTACGTGAGATTGGCGTCACCGACCATACTTATTACCGGTGGCGGCGCGAGTACGGCGGACTCAACCTGGACCAGGCAAGACGGCTCAAGAAGCTCGAACAGGAGAATGCACGGTTGAAGCGAACCATTGCCGACCTTGCCCTGGACAAGCAGATCCTGAAAGAAGCGGCCGAGGGAAACTTTTGAGCCCTTCCCGTCGCCGCATGTGCGTGGAGCGCGTCCAGCGGGTGCTGCCTTCGGTATCTGAGCGCAGGGCCTGCAGGGTAATCAACCAGCCCAGGCCGACACAGCGCAGAGTTCTGATGTCACGAGACGATGAAGAATCGTTGACCGCCGACATCATCAACTTGGCAATACGGTTCGGACGGTACGGGTACCGCCGGATAACTGCACTGCTCAGGGACCAGGGATGGCAGGTGAACCACAAGCGCGTCGAACGCATCTGGCGACGAGAAGGGCTGAAGGTGCCGATGAAGCAGCCGAAGAGAGGAAGGCTCTGGCTGAATGATGGTTCATGCATCAGGCTGAGGCCGGAGAGAAAAGGTCATGTGTGGGCTTACGATTTCGTAGCCTGCCGGACCGAGGATGGACGTGCGGTTCGGATGCTCACTGTGATCGATGAGTACACGCGGGAGTGCCTGGCGATCAGGGTTGCAAGACGGATCAGGTCAGATGACGTAATCCACACGCTGACCGAGTTGTTTGTTATCAACGGGGCACCGGAGCATATTCGTTCGGATAACGGGCCGGAGTTCACCTCGAAGATGGTCCGTGGGTGGCTGGAGCGTGTCGGGGTGAAGACACTTTTCATCGAGCCAGGTAGTCCATGGGAGAACGGCTATAACGAGAGCTTCAACGGCAAGCTCAGGGACGAACTGCTGAACCGCGAGATTTTCTACTCATTGAGGGAGGTGCAGATACTGACAGAACGGTGGAGGCGGGAGTACAACACGATCCGGCCTCACAGCTCGCTTGGATACCGGCCACCAGTTCCGGAGACGATCATGCCCAAGCTTCAACTGGCCGCAATTCCGAGATAATAAGTGGTAACGCTATCGGGGGCAGGTCAAGTGGCTCCACGACTACACCTCTTAAAGAGGATTCAATCAATATGACCTTCAAGATTGCACTGGTTGGCTGTGGCGGCATGGGTCGCAGGCATGCCCACGGCTACATCGAGCTTCGCAAGTATTTTGATACGGTGACAATGTCGGCAGTGTGCGACGTGCATCACGATGTAGCGGCGATCGTTGCAGGCGAAATCGGTGAAGCCACGGGATCGACTCCCGACATCTACACCGACTTCGACGAGATGATTGCTGAGGCCGATCTCGACGGGATTGCGATAGTCACCAGCACACCGATGCACCACCGTTTTGCGATAAAGGCGATGGAGGCGGGCCTGCACGTCATCACCGAGAAGCCAATGGGCCTGACTCTGAAGGCATGTCGACAGATGCGCGAAACGTCGCGTTCTACCGGCAAAGTAATGGCAGTTGCAGAGAACTATCGCCGGGATCCGATGAACCGACTCACACAGGCGCTGATCCGGGCTGGAGCTATAGGCACGCCGTACTTCGCACTCGATATCGGAGTCCACAGCTCTGGCGGCGCGGTCATGCACAGCACGGTTTGGCGGGCGAAGAAAGAACAAGCGGGTGGTGCGCCCCTAGACGCTGGCGTTCACAACGCCGACATGCTGCTCTACCTGATGGGTGGGGCGGACACTGTCTACGCCGAAACTGCGATTAACGAGACGCAGCGTACGTTGCGACCCATGGGCGAGGTGGCGCCGGGTCTGGCGGCGATGTACAACCATCGCAAGGAAGAGGGTTATTCAACCGGAGACACAGTGGAGCAGACCGCCGTTGACACTGCATTTGCCGTGATTCGGTTCAAGTCGGGAGCGATCGGTCAACTGTTGATGACCGACACATCGCACGGCCAGTCGCTCGGCGTTTCGACAATATCCGGGAGTGCCGGGACAATGTATCGACCTGGAAGCCGGTCCGGAGAATCACCTCGTATTGTTCGCAACGACGGATCGGAGATAACGGGCGACGCGCTGCTTGACCTTGTTCCTGATTTCGAACTGGATGACCTGACCTCCACACTGTGGAATGGTGCACGGCGAATCAGCTCGTACGAAATGGATTTCCGCGATATCGATTCGAAGATACTGGCATACGAGTATCTCGACATGGTTCAGGCTGCAGAATCGGGTGGGCAGCCCGAGGTTGGACCGCAAGAGGGTATGGATGCTCTGGCACTCGCCTACGGGCTAATGGAGTCGGGCGTCAGCGGTGTTCCGGTTACCGTAGAAGACGTGGCAGAGGGTAGAGCATCGCAATTTCAGGACGAGATCGACGCTGAAATGGGTATTTAGCAGGGCGACGTACTCAAGGGTTCGGTAATAAGTAACTTGCCTGATGGGCTGACTGTCCATCAGAGTCGGAACATTATAGGAGAATTAATGTCGACAAGAGTCGAATTTCTGAATTCAACGGTTGGCCGTCGGGTGGCCGAGTTGCGGAAGCGAAAAGGGTTATCGCAATCTGAGCTTGCGTCCCGGTTGGCTCGAAAGAGAACTCAGGCCTGGATGTCGAACGTAGAATCTGGGTCTCGAAGCATGAACTCTGAAGACCTTGTCAATGTCGCCGCTACTTTAGAGACAACGGTAGGAGAGCTGTTTAATAATCTTTCGACATCCCCTGCGGAGGGGCCAAAATCGTTAAACGAGTTTATGACTGAGCTCGATACGCGTATGCCGATAGAGATGCCTGTATACCTGCAACAGGACATGGGTAAAACGGACACCCTTCCTATTGATCATCACTTCGCGTCTAAAGCGCCTGCCAATGAGGTTTTCAACAACGTTCAGCTGCGCGCACGTTTGAAAGCTTTGAGCGTGATGGTGGTTGAGCGGTATTACGAATCGCCCAGGCTACAGCCAAGTGATCTCATAGCTTTCAACAACTCAATGGTTCCTGTTTATGACCCGGATGAACGGGTAACAGATCGAGTCTTGATAAAGCTCTATGAGCCTTACGATGGAATCTACGTGCATCCCGGACTAATCAACTCCTCGGGAGATGTTGAATTCGAAATTATAGGACGTGACCCGGTTGTATTTGCCGGTAACGAATTCGAACTCCTGGGAGTTGTGATATGGCGACGTAGGGATTATCGACCATCACTATTACGGACTTGGCTTCAGCGTAAATTTGGAATTGCCAAGGATGATCGTAGGGTCGAAGACTTGACCTGATTATTTTCTTTAACTCAGGTTAACTGCCCGAGACAGCGCAATTTATTTTTGGGTTCAACAGCATTATTTATTAATCTGAGCAGACTCCCGCAGAGTTAGATGTAGCGGAGGAGATCCGAACGGATGAGCCGGTCTTGGAGTGATCCCCCACGTCCCCGGATACGTCACTGCCTGAGTTGGGCCACTGAGAACCCCCTTTTCGGAGTCGCTGCAGTCGCCTTGATTGCCGGAATCGTCGTCGTAACTGTGACGGTAATTCGAGACTACGCAGGGCCAAAGAAATACGTCACAGTCGAGTTCTTTGACGTGGACATCGGGGTAACGTCGGGTACCACCACGATTTCGTTGGATCGGGTGACATACCAACCCGGCTTTGACATCCGTCTGAGCAGTTTCTCGCGAACGCAATCGAAACCGCTGGTAATAATTGACGGCACCATATCGAACGATGGCACCGTTCCGGTTGTCGCCTTTTTTCTCCTGATGGATCATCCTGCTGGCGTTCTCGTTTCTCGACCCGATGGCAATGAACTTACGTCGCAAGTAAATACGACAGGGGCGGGGTTGTGCCCGAACGAATCCCCGATCATCGAACCCGGCAGGTCCAGGCGGTTCAACGTATCTTTCCCAGTTGAGCGCAACTCAGTCTGGTCTTGGGTGAAAGACGAAGTGCGAGACGGACGGCTGCCAGCGTTATCGTTCGGTCCGTTTGTGGAGGGGCGCTGTACTACAGCAGGAGAAGGGTCGCTCCTGGACGAAACTTGGCGTTCCGATTTTCAGCCGCAGGATCTACGCGATGTTGAGCTGCGTGATTACTACCCGTTCGGCGTTCCGACGGCCAACGAAATAGGCGTCTATGGGAGGAGGTACTGGACAGACTGGCTACCCCGGTTGGAATAAGTGGAAAGCACACGACGAGAAACCGCCTTGAACAAGAGAGGAATCGATTACTTGATCCTCGTCATGAACTGTCGAGTGCTTAGATCCAGCGCTGTAGCGCGGTTACTGGCATCGGTCTAATATACCGTGAACTTTGTGGAGCACACTGGCGAGTCGCACTACAAAGCCAGGGCGAACAAGATTCGGAGCAGGCGATTGGCGACCCTTGAAGAGCAGTTGAATCAGCTCGAATCAAACAAACAGATGCTGCGGTGGCGTGAATCAAGAGAACGGTTGGCCGACGACAATCATCGGCCGACGTATCACTTCTCACCACCCGAAAACTTCATGAACGATCCGAACGGGCTCTGTCAGTGGCAGGGCCTGTACCATCTCTTCTACCAGTTCCGCGCCGATGGTGAGGAGCACGTCCACTGGGGTCACGCGGTCAGTGAAGACCTGGTGCGGTGGAAGGATTTGCCGATCGCCCTGTACCCGGACCAGGAGAACGATTGCTTCAGCGGTCAGACACTGGTTGAGAGCGACCGCGTGATAGCCACGTATCACGGCACCCAGGCCGGGAACGCCATCGCGACGGCATCGGACCCGCTGCTGATCGACTGGCAGAAACATAGCCTGAACCCGGTCATTGCCATCGTGCCGATTGACGATAACGGGAGCCCGTACCGTGTTTTCGATCCGTGCATATGGAAAGAAGACGACGGTTATTACGCGCTTTCGGGCGTATTCAAAAACGGAGAACGTAGCGTTGACTGCGTCGGCGTCGACCACTTGTTCAGGTCGACCGACCTCACGAACTGGGAATACGTCGGCGAGTTGATCGCGGGCGACTTCAACTCCGAGCCCGGCGAAGATTATGCGGTGCCGAATTTCTGGCCAATCGGAAATGACAGGCACATGCTGCTGTTCTTCAGCCACAAGCGGGGAGGGCAGTATTTCGTCGGTAATTACAACAGGTCGACTCACCGGTTCACTGCCGATTATCACGGCAGGTTGAACAACGGCCCGCTGGCGGTAGGAAGTCTCCACGCACCATCGGCGACCGTGGACGACAGCGGGCGTTTTCTGGCGATCTTCAACGTTAAGGAAAGTCGGGCGCCACAGGGTTGGAGCGACATCATGA
>Ga0310122_10003192_pt1 | contig 10400 bp, 8 predicted proteins | sample CB6_Bottom_1051__FD_203503 | JGI IMG/M metagenome (GOLD analysis project Ga0310122, IMG submission 203503) | Marine microbial communities from Western Arctic Ocean, Canada - CB6_Bottom_1051 | ecosystem: Environmental > Aquatic > Marine > Oceanic | place: Canada: Western Arctic Ocean | collected...
CTTGGTATCGCGCAGGGCCGTGCTAGGAAACGTACATCTATTGCACCAATCGCTCCACCGCTCATAATGGATTTGGCGTGCGTTCGAAATTGCCTCAACAATTGCTGGGCCAAACCTATTTGTATAGGAGATGCAAGACTTCGTTTACTCACTATGTGCTACTTTGTATGGGCTCGTATCGAGAAATTTGGCTTGCGTCCACCCCCCGCGCGGGGAACGTCCGTAACGTGTGTTTTGAGGTCCTTGGTGCAGGGGAGACCCCGTTTCCGGTTCCTAGAAGCAGCATAAGACATTACCAATCGAACGAGCCTTCCATTAGACTGGATCGACTGATTTAGGGGGTGCGGAGCTAATGCCCTACGTGTTTTATGACACTGAGACTACCGGCGTTGCAACGGCCTTTTCGCAGATTCTGCAATTTGCGGCTATCAAGACTGACGACGAACTTAACGAAATCGAGCGGTTCGAAGTTCGATGCCGCCTGCTTCCCCACATCATTCCCTCTCCCGAAGCGTTGCTCGTCACCCGTATTTCCCCCGAGACTTTGACCGATCCTGGTCTTCCTACCCATTACGAGGCGGTCCGGGAGATACGGAAAAAGTTGGTGGAGTGGAGCCCTTCCGTCTTTATCGGCTACAACTCCATCGCATTCGACGAGGAGTTGTTGCGGCAGGCATTTTTTCAAACCTTGCATCCCACCTATCTGACCAATACGAATGGAAATCAACGTTCGGACGTGATGCGCATTGCGCATTCCACTGACATGTATCAACGGAACACCATTTCGGTTCCACTAAATGATAAAGGAAAGCAGACGTTTCGGCTTGACCGTTTGGCTCCCATAAATGGTTTCGACCATAGCCGTGCGCATGATGCGATGGCGGATGTGGAGGCGACGATTTTTATGGCCCGACTGGTAAAAGAGCGGGCAAATGGTATCTGGAATAGTATGCGCCGCTTCGTAAACAAGAACCAGGTTCTCGATTATGTGATGAAGGAGCCGTGTTTCTCTCTCAGCGAACGGTATTTCGGTCGCATGTATTCCTGGCTCGTCACGTACTGCGGGAGAAACCCGGACTATGATAGCCAGCTAGCGGTCTTCGATCTTGATTTCGACCCAGATGAATACCTGTCCTTGTCCGTGGAGGAACTGGTAAAGGTGCTGGGGAAAAGTCCGAAAGCGATCCGAGCCGTCGTTGCCAATCGCCAACCGATCATGATGCCGCCCGAAGCTGCGCCCGAGGAAACGAAGGCGCTTGCGGTGCCGGTGGAAGAACGCAATCGACGGATCGAGGCCATCGAAAACGATCGTCCGTTCGTGGCCCGGGTAGGGGAAGCTCTTTCCCAGAGGTTCGCCGATCGGGAAGCGTCACCACACCTGGAAAAACGCATCTATGAAGGGTTTCCGGGGAGGGCAGACCTGGCCCTGATAGATCATTTTCACGAGGAACGATGGGACAGTCGGATCGCCTTGATCGAGCAGATTCAGGACGCTCGATTGGTCGAGCTAGCAAACCGCCTTGTATATTTCGAACGACCCGATCTTCTCTCCGATCGCATGCGGCACGACATGGATGATTGGCTTGTTAATCGTATTTTAGCAGAGGATGCTTCGGTTCCCTGGATGACAGTCAATAAAGCACTCGCGGAAGTGGAGGAGCAGTTGGAAACATCAGATGGGGGGGAGGTGGATTTTCTTGGGGAGATAAGGGACTTCCTGATAGTCCGCCCCCATCAGTTAAGCGTCGGCTAGCCATCATGCTCTGATCGCCGGCGTTTTCTAACAAGTGTTTTAGGTAGGGTAGGTGGGAATTATGCTGGAATTACCGGCCATTATTTTAACGTGCGTGTCTATCTTTGGTTTTATCAACCATCGGTACCTTAAATTACCGATAACCGTTGCCTTGGTTTTGATGGCATTGATAAGTGCCTTCATCGTGCTCGGAATAGATTCTCTTGCTCCTACAATTGGTGTTTCAGCAACAGTTCAACATTGGCTGGATGAGATTGATTTTAATCGCACATTAATGCATGGCATGCTGAGTTTTCTTTTGTTTGCTGGGGCTCTGCATGTTGATTTAAAAAATTTAATCGAATCAAAAATACATGTGGGAACCTTGGCCACTATTGGGGTGACTTTATCCACCATAGTAAATGGAAGCGGCTTCTATTTTTTGTGCCATTTGTTTGGGTTTCAAATCGATTTCATACTTTGTCTTATTTTTGGCGCGGTTGTCTCCCCAACCGATCCTGTGGCCGTATTAGCATTGCTAAAACGAGTAAAAATTCGAAAACAATTAGAAGCAACAATCGGCGGAGAAAGCTTGTTCAACGATGGGGTAGCAGTTGTTGTTTATTCGATTTTAGTTACTGTCGCTTTTGGAGCTTCAATTGGACACGTTGGAGATGTTCCTGATGCCGCAACAATCGTTGGATTGTTTGTAAGGGAAGCATTCGGAGGCGCTTTATTAGGAATTGTATCGGGATATTTTGCATTCCTCCTGATGCGGAGAATGGATGACTATGTGATTGAGGTGATTACAACGATTGCTCTTGTTTCTGGGGGATACACCATCGCGTTGCACCTCCATGTTTCCGGTCCAATAGCCATGGTTGTCGCCGGAGTGTTTATTGGAAATACTGGGCGCCGTCTTGCTATGAGTGAGGAAACGAGGAACCATGTTACGCAATTCTGGCACCTTATTGATGAAATACTGAATGCGGCGTTATTTGTTTTGATCGGATTTCAAATAATTATGCTGTCGTACCAGTCTTCGGTGTTATGCATTAGTATACTATGCGTTCCGCTGGCAGTTGGGGCACGGTGGTTCGCGGTTAGTACGCCATTGCAAATTTTGAGTCCTCTAATAGAAAAGCGTCGTGGTGATATCACAATTCTAACCTGGGCTGGTTTACGGGGAGGGATTTCGCTGGCACTTGCCTTATCATTACCCGATATCAGCGCGAAGCCATTAATTTTAACGGCTACGTATACTGTTGTTGTGTTTTCAATATTGATCCAGGGATTAACGATTGAGAAAGTAATCGCTTGGGTGCAAACGAAGCAAAATCCTAGGAACGCGCCGTAGTTAGGTAATGTAGAGCGCGTTGGTGATGGCGATAACGGATTGGTAAGCGGCCCAGAGCGACAGGATGAACAGACCAGCTAGGACGGTGTTTTCCCACCATTTGTTGCGGTAGGCGGGGCCTATGAAGGCGGTTCGTGCGGTCAGGCACCAGAGACCGCCACACAGGATCGGCAACACTACCACGGCGGCGGCATTGGCAATAATTGTCAGGGCAATAAAACTGGGCATGCCCGGCAGGCTCCAGATCAGGGGTGAGAACAGGCACCAGGCGGCAACGGCGTGGTAAACGCGCGAGTGGCCGACTTCTAGCCGCCCGGCCAGGGTCGCTTCCCTTGACTGGCAGACACGCACGATGTCGGTCACCAAATATCCGTTGCCCACGGCATTGCCGATGACCGAACTGTAGAGCGCAGCAAACACACCGAGATAAAATATCGGTCCGCCCAGTTGACCGAGCACTAGGGTTAGTAGGTTGGCCAAATCGTCGAGGCTTTCGACGGTCATACCGCGCGGGTAGAGCAGTTCGGCGCCGATCGTCCAGATGGAAAGGTTGATGATCACCAGAACTGAGGTTCCGAATGCTAGGTCGTAAAGCTGCACGCGCCGGAATCTGGGCCCCTGCCACCCCTTCTGTTGGATAAAATAGGGATACAGCAAATTGGCGATCGACCCGCCGACAGCGCCGATTAGCGAGGTAATGACTAGAAGCGCCCCAAACGACCCACTTTGTTCGGGAACGGAAAACAGCAAGGCGCCTTTGGCGGCCGCGACTGGATCGGGACCGCTCCATACTGCGACGCCGATAAGTGAGGTGCTTAGCATGATCAGAAAAACGTAGAATATGATTTCCAGCCGGCGGTAGGCGCCTCGGAAGATCAATGCTGCTCCGACCGTTGCCCAAATGACCGACCACACCCACGGTGCGCCGAAGCCGACCAGTCGCTCTGTGGCCTCCCCGACGCCCTTGATCATATAAGAACCATAGAAATGGCCAAAAAAAATGGCAACCACACCAACAAAGACCGGCATCCAGGGGTGAAGCCGCTTCAAGCCCGCCATGACGCTTTCGCCATGCTGATTGCACAGCTGGTACTTGGCAATGATCGAAACGAAGATAAAGCGCACGAACAGCGCGATGACCATGGCCCACATCAAGCTGTATCCGTAATTGCCGCCGGCGACCGCAGAATCGACCAAATCGCCCGCGCCCAGCCAAGTCAAGGCAACGATTAACCCTGGCCCCATCGACCGGACATATTGCCAGAAGCTGGTCGGAACGGAGGGTCGGGTGTGCGGCTCGGTCATCAAATTCCCTTCACATACGGACCAGCAAACCGTTCCTCAATGACCAGCCTTCGTGAGGCGCATGTTGCGCGGGCGGTCTGCGCCACCACTTGGTAGCTAGTTTTCGTTATGATCGTTAGGTGGCTCGCAGAATGCAATTCTAATCGCCAACGGCACTCGTTCTTGGTACCATTTTTCGGGTCAGAAAATGAAGATCCGGGAAATTTACGCTGAGGAAAAAAGTTATGACTTTCCAAATCCATCCGTTGAGCGATGCACTTGGGGCCGAAGTGCTTGGCGGAAACTTCAAGGAGGCCTTGACAGTTAACGAGATTGATGAGCTCAAAAGCGCATTTCTGACATATCATCTTCTGTGTCTGCGCAGCGACCCATTGTCACCGAAGTCATTTTATCAGGTCGCTAGCTATTTCGGCACACCATTTATGGAAACCACTCGCAAGAACTGGGTTGGAGACGTGCCCGAAATCTCTCGGCTCGAAAGCACCTACAAGACGCAGGAGGCCAAACCCAAAGACCCGAAGTTCAGCCGCCGATCGGGCTGGCATACGGATCATTCATTTAAGGAATTTCCACCTAAGGCCACTTTGTTGCACGGCCACGAGATTCCATCTGAGGCCGGGCAAACTCGGTTTTGCAACACCCAAAAGGCCTATGATAATCTGCCGGAGGCAACCAAACAGCAGCTCGAAGGGCTGATGGGTGTCCACAGTTACGATACCGAGCGGGCGCCAGTCCGCGCTGTCGCGCGCACAGCCGAGGAAATCGCTGAGACGCCGGATGTAGTTCACCCTCTGGTGCGCACACACGACGAGACGGGGAATAAGGCGCTGTACTTCAATTCCAACCGCACCGATCGCGTGGTGGGGCTGGAACGAAGGGAAAGCAACCAGTTGCTTGATACCATCCACGAACGCATGATCGAACCGCAATATCGCTACGATCACGACTGGCGCGTCGGCGATATCGTAGTGTGGGACAATCGCTGTCTGATCCACTCAGTCAACGTCGACTATCCGGTGGGGGAGCCGCGCATTCACCTGCGCACCCTGATCAAGGGCACCCGTCCGGAATAGAGTTCGTACTTGGCTGCTTTGGTGTAATCACGTTCGTGCACGTCGATCCCCATCCCCATTTTCTTTCACATATCGTTTTATAAGCCACCATGATTCTCCCATCTGTTCTCTTCAACATGGATTTACCGTGCAATATCTTTCGATGAAGGGACGATTAAGCTCGCTGTATACTCGTCGTTCCTGAACGTTAAAGCTTTAAGAAGCCGCAAATATGGAGAAATTTGATGAAGATGGGAAAATTCGGCGCGTGGATCCCGACTAATAGCCTCACAAAAGATCAACTCATCGAATTAGCACGCAGCCTGGATGCACTTGCCTATGACACGTTGTGGTACCCGGAATCGACCTCTTACGATTCACTGTCACTTGGGGGTTTTTTGTTGTCCCATAGTGAGCGCTTGGTAGTAGCAAGTGGCATTGCTAACATTTACGCTCGAGATGCATTCACCGCGGTGGCCGGACACAATTCTCTCAACGCACTATATGACGATCGATTTGTCCTCGGCCTTGGCGTTTCGCATACTCCTCTTGTTACCGGTCGTCGTGGTCACGAGTACGGAAAGCCGGTCGCCACTATGCGGGCTTATCTCGAAGGGATGGAGTCGGCCAAAGTTGATCTGGAGGCACCGGGGCGGAACGTCGTGTTGGCGGCACTCGGACCTAAAATGCTGGAACTCTCTCGGGACATGACGGAAGGTGCCCTGCCGTACTGTGTCACGCCGGAGCATACGACGATGGCAAGGGAAATTATCGGTTCCGAACGTTGGTTATGTGTAGAGCAAAAGATTTGCTTCACGGAGGACAAAAGCGTTGCTCGTGAAGTGGCATCAAGTGCCATGGCGCGCTATCTGGAGTTAGAGAATTATCGGAATAGCTGGCTCCGTATTGGCTTTAGCGAGAGCGAATTGGAAGGAGGCGGCAACGAGCGTTTCCTTGATTCGATGGTCCTTTGGGGATCGGAAGATACCATCCGAAGAGGTCTGCAGGCCCATCTTGATGCGGGCGCAAGTCACATAGCTATACAACCGATTGATCCAGGGGGGAACGCGACACCGGATTGGCACGCGTTAAAGACGTTTGCACCAGAAAGTTGGGGGTAATCGGTGGGGCTGACGTACTTGTAGCATTGCTTTCTTTGCTATTAGGCGTCTCCACACTTAACACCCTGTTTGTGTTCCAGAAGGGTCTCGAGTTTACGAGAAAATCTTGGGACAGAAGTTATTGAATGCCTCAAATGTGTAGCTGCTAACGTAGAAGTTTCATAAATAAGGGTCATTGTTACCGTGATGGGCGGCAACTAGTTTGCTATGAGTTGTAACGGTGTGAGCGGACTAAAACGTGCTTCACTATCTCAGTGCCTGAAGGAACCTGTTGAACCTGTTGACTGCAGTTGACGGCGACGAGAAGGACCGTTAGCCGCAGCCTTTCGGAGCATGGGGTCCGACCAGTTTTACGTTCCTGACCGTGATTTCGTGGGAGCTGTATCGGGTCTGGGCGCGGTAGTCCCAGTCCACGTGTCGGGTCACGAGTTTTACTTTCTTGTCAGCCGCTTCCGCGCTAGAGAGATAGGTACAAAGCTCTCCGGTTGTTTTGATGGCTTTTCCATCGACGGAGGCTAGGTATCCCCATGCTCTGACGCCGGATAGCGCTCCGATCGATGTTTCGGCTACACTTTGAATGAACAGAAAGTCATCCGGGTTCATGACTTCGTCGTCTTTCAGGGATTCGGTGTCAAATATGATGCCTGAGGCATGGACTCCGATGCGTCCCGTCAGTTTGGGTCGTGCTTTGGAGGTAACGGTGACGGTCCGCATTTTGCCCGACCTTTCGATAAGGAGCTCGACCGGACCGTTTCTGCCCCGCAAGGCGTGAATCAAGTCAGCCTGATGCTTGAATTTCTTTTCGGGTTCTTCGGCTAAGGCGGATAATCGGTCACCGAGATTCAGGGGCCATACAACTGGCTGTTTGCGGTAAACGGCCGCAACGACAAGCTCGTCTTGGATTTGCTCATCGGCCGCAAAACTAATTGGTATGTAAGGTGGCGAGGGATTAACCTCATTTTCCAGAAGTTTGAAAACGCGGCAAGCACGAATCATTTGTACAGCAAAACCGAGTCCTTCGCTCATGCGTTTGGAATATGTGGCGGAGTTGATACCGATAACCTTACCTGTATCGAGGTTAATGAGTGGCCCGCCAGAATTACCGCTATTGATGGCAGCGTCGGTTTGTACCCAATATCGTCCCCAACGATACCGGTTACCGGAGACAATTCCCCTTGTTCCCGAGTAATCCAGGGAAAAAGGATGACCGTATGCGCCGACAGGACTGCCGACAACCGGTTTGGCATCACACTCAAGGTTTGCTGCTTTTGCAAAAGCGGGAATTCTGTAGGTGGAGATTTTCAGGACTGCCAGATCCAACAAATGGTCAACATAGACTAGCTTGGCTTCCGAAAATTTTTCTCCCTTAAAGGCGACTTCTACGATACTTGGGTTGCTCGCGGAAACGTGCGCGTTGGTGGCGACCCAACCTAATGCTTTATTAATTAAAAATCCGGCTCCCAAGAATGATCCTCTCTCGTCTTTTAAAAAGGGGTATTCAACGCGACTGCGTATCTTCACCGTGTAGTTGTTCGCACTTTCGAAATGGGTCTTTTGGGAGTCGGTTCCCTCTGCTAAAGCGGGGTTGCCGAAAGGTAAAGCTAAAATAACAAATATCAGAATGTTACGCATTCGGTAATGAAACCTTTTAACAGAAAAGCGAGACGGTAATCCGACCTTTTGTCGTGTTTCCCCCGGCTTGCGGGGTGGGTCATACCAAACGTGTCTGACCACGGGCAGTGAAACGAGGGGTTCGTCTTGATATCAGATAAATAAATCGACCAAGTTGTAATCTTTAATTTTTGCTTTTGCTTGTTCGTTCCAGCGGTATTCGCCCTGGGAATTTTTAAATGGTTTGTAGACGAAGGGTGTTTCAAGCGGGAATCGCTGACGGCGCGCATCGATGGCGTAACCGATCACTCGAGATCGCTTATGGACAAGTTGTTCGTCGTAAACAATTTTTTCGTTATGAAAACTGTTGGTCTCCACATTGAGGACGGATGTACGGCGATGAAATCCAAAGTTGACTGTTACGCGCCAATCCGGGCTCGTATTGGCAAAGGATCCATGGACAATCTGCCGGCTACTTATCGCCACGTCGCCTGGGTTGCAGAGGAGTGGAACAGCCTCCGGTATGCGATCCGCCTCGCCTTCGACTAGCATCGCATTGATGTTCAACTTTCCCAATTTGTGGGTGCCAGGGACGACCCAGAGTCCGTTTGCCGCTGTACAGCCGTATAACTGGGCCATGAAATTGAACCCGTGTGTTCCCTCGTCCCAGGTGGGGCTATTCCAATGCGTCTGGCCATCTTGATGCCAGGAAACTGATGCGCCGAGCCCAGGTTCCTTAATAAACAGTGCTTCATTGAATGGGACAAAATCTTCACCGTTAATCTGTTCCGCTACTGCCAGTAGTTTCGGGTGGCCATATACCCTAAGAAAGGCATCGGAAAACTGCAGGCTACCAACGATCAGGTACACGATCTCCTTCGGGGCGTCTGACGCGATTTCTGGCTCCATCATTTTCACTTGATGCCGGCCATTTCCAACGTCAGTGCCTCCCCAAGGATCGCTTAGAGGTTTTGCCCAGTAAAACGAACTTGTTTTACAGTCTACTCCCAGTGCTGGGCGGCCTTTAGAATCGATTTTGGAATCACTGTCTGTTGGTAAGCGGTCTTGTATGTAGAGAAAGTCTCTCTCTATGTCGGCAAGCTCTTCTGAATCCAGGACTCCTTCAAAAATGTAAAACCCATAACGAGAATAGGCCTTGAGAATTTTTGCATCGAGCGTGCCGTCCGGATTGAAGCGGATAGGACCACGGTTTCCTAATGCGTAGGCTTTTCGCTCACCCTCGTGAAGGTATGTTTGCATTGCCGTTTCATGAATTCCGAAATCTACTTTTGTGGAAATGCCGCCTCCGTCCATGTTCTTGGCCTGTCTTCCATGTCGTAATAAAAAGCCCAAATCAGCATAGGAGTTAATGAGTAGACCTACAACAAGCCTTGCAATGGACCTTGTCTAACGTTTTGAATAGCCGACAAGGTGCTCGGTAAGGTTGGGTATATTACAATATGGAGTAGGAAGTCATAGGTTTTAGCTAAGATCCTTGAGTGGTATGCTCAAACCTATTATTTCATGATTCCGCTATGAGCTTCTTTACCCCAAAGCTCACGAATCCGTGCATCACGTCCACATCGAAAGCGATAAAATTCATAGCGGATCGGATTCTTTTCGTAATAATTCTGATGGTAATCCTCAGCCGGATAAAATGGTCCAGCCATCTCAATTAAGGTGACGATGGGTTGGCCTAAAAAGCCAGTTTCCGCCAGCCCATGCTTGGAGGACTCTGCTAGACGTTTCTGTTCCAAAGAGTTCGCAAAAATACCGGTTATGTAGCTTTTCCCTCGATCACAGAATTGCCCGCCTTCATCGGTCGGATCCACGCTACGCCAGAAAATGTCCAATAGTGTTTCGTAGTTTATCGCTCTTGGATTGTAGAAAATCTGCACTGCTTCGAGGTGCCCGGTTCCACCCATAGAGACCTGCTTGTAAGTAGGGTCGACTAGGTTGCCGCCGGTATAACCGGAAATGGTGCGAATGACTCCGGCTACGTGATCGAAGTCGGATTCCACGCACCAAAAACAACCACCCGCGAACGTCGCAACTGCTTCCCCATGTGGGGTTGCTGGAGATGCGTCGTCCTGTGCACCGAATGTACCGCAACTGAGGGCACTAAAATAAAGGACACCGAAAAAAAAGCTCAAGGTGAGACGCAAATTCATACGACACCTTCCAGATGACTTGCCATGGTTACTGATAAACTAAAAATGAAG
>Ga0310122_10003195_pt1 | contig 10391 bp, 5 predicted proteins | sample CB6_Bottom_1051__FD_203503 | JGI IMG/M metagenome (GOLD analysis project Ga0310122, IMG submission 203503) | Marine microbial communities from Western Arctic Ocean, Canada - CB6_Bottom_1051 | ecosystem: Environmental > Aquatic > Marine > Oceanic | place: Canada: Western Arctic Ocean | collected...
CCGATCATCGTCGGAGCTGAAAAGAGCCTCAACGAACCTCGCTACCCGAAACTCAAGGACATCATGCAGGCAAAGAAGAAACCGATAGAGAAAGTCACTCCACAAACCGGCGAGCCCTCTTTCGAAACGGTAGCGGTCACTACCCCTGCGCCGAGACCCGAAGGCCGGATCGTCGGGGAGGGTCCCGAAGCCGTGGACGAATTGATCCGCCTACTGCGCGAAGAAGCCAAGGTCATCTAGGGTGAATCCGGAAGGAAGCGCATGAAGATCATCGTGTGGATAGAAGCACGAAACGGTCAGATCAAGACTGCCAGCCTCGAGGCACTCGGGAGCGCAAGGAATCTCGCCGAGTCCGGATCTGGCGAGGTTGTCGGGGTCATCTGCGGACCCTCCGGTGCCAACGCGGCGCACTCGGCAAGCACTGCAGGTGCCCATCGAATCATCGTCCGAGATGGAGCGTCCCTCAACGATGCAATCGCCGATGGCATCGCCGATGAACTGGTTGCCATCTTCCGCGAGGAATCGGCAGATGTGGTCATCTGCGCCGCAACCTCGACTGGCAAGGAAGTCATCGCTCTGACCGCCGGAACCCTGGGTACCTCGGTGGCCGCAGATTGCGTCTCCATCACCAGGAGAGAAGACATCATCGAGATCGAGCGCCCCATCTATGCCGGTAAGGCATTGTTGCGGCAGAAGATTTGTCAGTTTCCAGCTCTGGTTTCAATTCGTCCCAACTACGGCGAGCGACTCGAACGAGAAGCCGCAACCGTGATCGAACAGGATGCCACCACCGTGTCATCTGTTCGACGCACGGGTTTCGAAAAAGGAACTGCCGGAAAGATAAACCTGACTGAAGCAGAGATCATCGTCTCAGGAGGAAGGGGTCTCAAGGATCCCGCCAACTTCGTCCTGCTCGAGGAACTCGCTGAAGTTCTCCAGGCGGCAGTCGGCGCATCGCGAGCAGTCGTCGATGCGGGTTGGCGTCCTCATTCTGATCAGGTGGGCCAGACGGGCAAAACGGTCAGTCCCAAACTATACATCGCTGTGGGCATCTCGGGTGCAATCCAGCATCTGGCCGGGATGTCCTCCTCGAGAACGATCGTCGCCATCAACAAGGATCCGAACGCACCCATCTTCAAAGTGGCTACCTACGGGGTGGTCGGTGACCTGTTCGAGGTGATCCCCCGTCTTCAGTCGCAATTGAAGTCGGTCCTGCAGTAACTCGAAAATTCGCGGTATCGGCGAGAAGCGCCGTTTGAGCCACTTCCTGCGGCCCCGTCGGCTCCATCTGAGCCATCATCGTAATCTTCTCGGGACCCTTCTGTCTCTCCAGAGAGGTCCCGGAAGGATTCAATTGCACCTCATCGTCGTCGAGGGACCAGGTCGTGGGCAACGCTTCGTACTCGGAAACGATCCGGTTCGTATCGGTCGTGATCCGACCAATGACCTCATCGTTGATGACACGCGAGCTTCTCGTCATCACGCCGAAGTGATCCCTCTCGGAGATGATACCTGGTGCCTACGTGATTGCGGCAGCCGCAACGGGACCCTTCTCAATGACGAGATCGTCGACCGTACCATCCTCGAACCCGGAGATGTGATCGGTATCGGCGACTGTCGTATCGCAGTCCATGCGGTGCAGGAGCATGTCAGTACTTTTTCGTTGAAGATCGATCCGGAGAGCCTGCAAAAACGACTTCGGGAGAATGCACCCCCAACCCAGGTCAAGAAGAGCCTTCAGGAAGCTCTGTTCGAGGTCGGTATGCTCGCCCAGTCGGACTTGCCAGCACAAGAACTGGTCAGTCAGGTGGTTGCCGTGATCGGGACAGGGGTTCACTTCGAAGCCTGGGGATGGATCCGCTGGGATGATGAAACAGGTCCTCATGCCGTGGGCCAACGCGACAAGGAGATGCTCGATCTGGAAGACCTCGATCCCAGTCGCACCCTCATCGACACAGCGAGACGACGCCGTGAGGGACTCATCTCTTCTCAGGTCGGAGAATCATTCGAAGCAAGCGTATGTTTGCGTCGAAAACAGGCGATCTCGGCACTGGCGCTTCCACTGGCCGGCCGAGGAGAGAACGCCACGGTCCTCTATCTGGAAAGAGGCTTCGGAACCGAGCCGTTCCAGGTCGAGGAACTGAACTGGGTCGCCGCGGTAACTGCACAACTGGCGGTCGATCTCCAGAATACTCGGCTGTTCGAGGAACTGCGCAGTGCACATGAAGAACTGCTCGCCAGCCGCGAACAACTGTCGCGCCAGGAGAAGATGGTTGCCATCGGAAGGCTCGCCAGTGGCTTCGCCCATGATCTGAACAATCCACTCGCATCGGTGATCGGATTCCTACAACTGGCTCAGCGAGAAATCGATAAAGAAGAGCAAGGATCCCGCACCAAGGATATGTTGAAGCGCGCTCATGACGCCGCAGATTTCTGCCGCGCACTGTGCAGAAACCTGCTCGCGTTTGCACGGACTCGTCCATTCCATCCCGGTGGAGAGGCGCCTTTCTGCGTCTCCGATGCCATCGAGGGAACGCTGGCGATCTGTGAAGCACGTCTCAGAGATGCTGGTCTCGAGACGGTACTCGAGATCGAACAAGGGCTCCATCTGTCGGGAGATGCCACCGCACTACAACAGGTGATCATGAACCTGATCCTCAATTCCGCAGATGCAGTCCGTGAGTCCGGAACCGGATCGAAATTGACCATCCGGAGCAAAAAAAATCCCGACGGCGGAATCGAACTGGAAGTCATCGACGATGGTCCCGGGATGGATCCAGAGGTCGCCCAACGCGCCTTCGAACCGCTATACACCACCAAAGACGCCGACAGGGGCAGTGGACTCGGGCTCTACGTCGTACAAAGAATCATCGATGGTGCCGGTGGAGAAATCGAACTGACCACCTCGCCCGGGAACGGAACAACCTTCCGTCTACAACTGCCCGACTCCATGGCTCGACTCGGCAGCGAGGAACTCGATCCACTCGATGTCTCTTCGATGTGGCAGGGACAATCCCGATGAACCCCTGCTCGGCCACAGAACTGGAAATCCTCATCATCGATGACGACCCCTTCGTCAGAGAAAGCCTGCAACTATTTCTCGAATCGGAAGGAATTCAAGTCAGGTCGGCAAGCGGTGGCGAGGAGGGACTGGCGAAGCTGCACCAACGCGAACCCGATGTTGCACTGGTCGATCTGAGGATGCCCCGGATCGATGGGCTCGACGTGCTCCGGGAGTTCAAGAAGATTGCACCCGAAGTAGAGGTTGTGATGGCAACCGGAGCGGCAACGCTCGAGAGTGCTCTGGCCGCCATGAGACTGGGAGCATACTCCTACATCGAAAAGCCGATCGTGGACCTGCAGAAGGATCTCCTCGAAGTGCTTCTTCGCGCAGCCGAACGGCGGAAGTTGCGCCAGACAAACCGAGACCTGCAGAGAGAATTGCAATTAACCCTGCACCGGTTGGAGGCTCAACAAAGAGAACGCCGCGCCACCGAAGCTGGATTCCCGGTCGATCAGTTGCTTCGAAAGATCGCCTCCGCCACGGAGGATCAACTGCAGGATCTGATCTTCTCTACCATTCCAGATGGCTGCCGTGCACTTCTATTCGTGCGCAAGGATCAGCTGCTGATCCCATGCTCTTCCAGATCGACACAACTTCCGGCCGAACAATTCTCCTTGCCAGTGGGTCGGTTCACCGATCCAGGAGAGCGATGGCGAGAGGCAGATTTCCCCGATCTGTTCCCAGAAAAGCAGGCAGCGGTGGTTCTTCCGCTCTTCTGGCTGGGGCGCCTGGAAGGCCTCTTCGTGATCGATGCCGATCACGCCCTGGTTCCTGGAATGCCCCCACTGGCCTCCCTGCGCTGTGTTGCAGACGCAGCAGCGGCCCTTCTGGGCTCCATCGGCGCCCGTTCTTCCGCCACCACCGGTTGAGCCAGAGGGACACATCTCTTACAAGCAGAGGGACCCCGGAGAAACTCCAGGAGGCCTTCTGGTGCCACAGTCAGACTCGAACTCGCGACACTTTCGCAGCATTTCCTCGCTGCTGCCTCACTCCATGTACGTGTGGCTACTGGGCGCCTTGCTGGCTTGCGCTTCGATACCTGTGACGATCGACCAGGTGCGGGCAGCCGATGGGGTGTGGATCCCGGCCAGTAGCAACGAACTCACCCCTCTGGTGCGGCGCATCGAGGAGAGTCTCGAAACCGGGGTCGAGGCACAAATCCTCGATTCCCTGGCGGCTCTCGCCGAGCGACTCGTCGACGGGGATCCGGGCGGGACCACTCCTGTCGGAGGAGGACTCCATGTCGGTGCCGGTGTCTATCTGCGGGCAACGGTCGCACGGCTTCAGGCGCCGCTTCGAGATCGAGTGATCGACGAGATCCGTCTGCGCACTTTGCCTCGCATCCCTGAAACTCCTGTGCCGGGTCTTGATGCTCGTGCTGATCGCCGACGGACCTGCTTGCTGATGGATCTTCCGCTCGGGGCGGTTCCTGCATCTCTGGCCAGGTCACTGGCAGAATCTGCACTCGAACGCGGTGATCTCCACAGCTGGCAACGATCGCTCGAACTGCGCTGGATCGAGAATCCCGGTCTCGAATCGTCTTCCATCGCAACCACAGCCGAGGGCCCCCCCATCGTTGAAGACGAGGTGCTGATTCCCATCGACTGCGAGGCCGGCGTCGGCGAATCGGATCGATTCGAGGCCCCGTGGCAATTTGCCCAGGGGCGTGTCGGAGCTGTCTCCGACGATTCACGGGTGTGGATCCAGTTTCCTGGTGAGATCCGTGCGATAGACCTTGCCAGCGCCGAGGAGATCTGGAGACGGGTTCTCCCCCAGCAGCACAGAGATTTACTTCCTCGGACCATCCTCCGTCCGGTTCGACGTGGATCGATGATCATCGCGAGCCTCACCGATCGCATCGAGGCACTCGATGGATCTACCGGGCAGCGACTCTGGCAGGTCGATCTCGACGCAATCCTCGGACCCGAAGAGAAGCCTCAGGCGATCCGGGCTCTTTCTTCCCCGTGCAAGGTTCCTGGCGGCATCGTTGTCGTCGCGGTCGCGAGTGAGGGGGATCGTGTCGAGGCTTTCGCGAGTCACATCGACGAGAGGGGTAGAATCCTCTGGGTTCGCCATCTGGGAGAAACGACCGGTTCCACCTGGCTGGCACTGCAGGCCTCGCCGGCAACTCCGGTGGCCGGAACCGGTCGAATCCACTGGTCGAGCGGTCGAGGATCCGTCATCACCCTGCGCACCTCGGATGGCGCGGTGGAGTGGATGCAGGATCTGAACAGTCCGAGCAGTTTTGGCCTTCGCAACCACTTGATGCAAAACCCTCCCAGTGGCCAGTTGCTGCGTAGAAGCGGTTGGCGGCTCTTCGCCTTGCCCCCTGGAGCCCCGGGAATCTCCATCCTCGATGCGCGCGATGGCCAGATCCTGGGGACCATCCCCACTCTCTCGGCGCGTCGATGGTGCCTATCTTCCACGGGAGATTCGCTGGTGGTGATCGAGGGATCAGAACTTGCCTGCTGGAGTTGTGGTGGCGATGAATCACCGCGATTCCTGTGGCGAAGTGCAGTGCCTGCACCGCTCTCCGGAGAGATCGCAGACGTGATCGCCGCTGCCGGGGGCGGCTGGTGGGTCAGTTCGGGCGACGCGATCATTTCGTACAGCCCGGATGGGGTGCTTCAATCGGTCCAGGGAATCGGAGCTTGCTCGCGTGAGATGGAACCTCTCGACGGGGCGATCCTGACCAGATCAGGCCTCGACGTCCAGATCCTGGTGCCATCGAGAACCCAGGGAGACGATGTCTGGAACTCGGTGATCCCGGGACGCCTCGATCCGCTCATGAAACTGGACCTGTCCGGCAATACTCTCCGACAGAAGGCTCTGCGTCGAACCGTGGAATTGCAGCTGGAACGCTCCGATCTGGTCTTCTCGGAGACAGAGAGGATCTTTCTCGAAACCACTCTCATCCGTGCACAATCAGACCCGGCAGATCGCATCTCACTGGGCTGGCAACGAGCGGTTCACTCGCTACGCATCGGAGCCCTGCAATGTGCAACCCTGATCTGCACGTTGATGCTGAGTGAATCGCCGCGTCCACTCGCGAATACGCTGGTCGAATCACGAAACAAAAGTTGGGTGCCAGCAGAGGTCGCGTTCACTCACCTGTTGCTCGAACTGGATCGAGCCGCCGGGGGCCAGCAGAGAGTCGCCCAGCGTGAGGTCCGCGCTGTCGCTGAGTCCAGAGAACTGGCAGACTTTTCTGCACCCGTTCGCTGGCGAGCTCTGGCTCGAATGCGACCTGGCTGCGCTAGCGGAAGAAACGCGCGGCTGGAAGCTGCTGAGGGCTATTACCGCATCGGCGATCTGAACCGCTGCCTGCACCAGATCAACCTTTTGATCGTTCGTGAACCTGATAGCGACGAGGCCGTGATCGGAAAACTAAGGCGATGTGAAGTTCTGCGTGAACAGGGACGTCTGAGACAAGCCATCGATCAGATCGAACAACTGAGTAGATCCGATGGAGACCGTCTCATGACCCGAACCATCGATGGAATCGAGCGAACGGTCACCCTCGGAGATCGACTTCAGGAATTGCGCAACGAAATCACGAAACTGCCTGATGTCAGGAGAAACCACCCGGGTCTTCCGCTTCATCGTGTCTGGAGTGGAAGACTGGAACTGGGACAGACTCGCTCCAGTGAGATCTGGCCCCTCTCCGACAACGAGAATTTTGAAGATGACTCGCGTGTACTGATCCTCACCAGCGAATCTGCGCAACTGTTGGACTCACACGACGGTGTTCTGCTGTGGAGAACTGATCTGAATCGAGACCCGATCGAGATCAGAGGAAGCATCATCCTGTCACGCCGAGATCTTCCTTCTGCTCCTGTTCACATCGATGACACAGGTCTGATCTTCCACGATCGAACCAAGATCTGGAGGTTGCAACTCGAGGATGGCGTTGTCGCCTGGAGTCACCGGATCCGATCCGATGATGATCTTGCTGGTCCGGAGATCCGTATCGAGCAATCGTGTGCGGATGAAGGGACCCTGATCACCGTCACCGAAGATGAACGAATCGTCGCCTTCGAGGCCAGAAGCGGCGAGGTACTGTGGAAACAACCTCGAAGGGGTGCTCTGCTCGATGACCCGGTGATCCGGGATGAACGACTGCTCATCGGGTATGCAATCCCTGACATGGTCGAACTGCGCTCGATGGAGGATGGTGAGATTCTCCAGCAACTAATACTGCAGGAGCCAGCAGCTTCTCTCGCTTCGGCTCCCGTGTTGGTCCCGGGGGGATTCATCGTGGCGCTCGAAGGCGGCAACGTGAGTCGGTACTCCGATGACGGAGAGACCCTGTGGACCACGGACCTCCCGCACATCATCTCGCAAATGCACTTGTCACCCTCGGAAGATCAACTGGTCTGCGAGTTGTACTGGAGGGCGGATCGACCCACCCTGCTCGGCCTTGATATGAAGACGGGAAAGGTGGGCTGGCAACGCCACCTCTCCGAAGATCGTCGTCGAATCACGGCACTCCAGATCGATGCAGATGAACTACTGCTGGTGTGCGGCGATTTCCAGAAGCGGAGCATCCTGAAACTGAGATCGACACTCGGGCTGTCTCTACGGGAGATCCCGGAAGCTGAACTGGTATGGACGCACAAACTGGCTCCTGCCTATGACTCGGTGAATCTCCAACCTCGTGGAGACTGGGTCGTGGTGGCCGATCGACTTCGGGGCGAGGTAACCATTCTCGATCGATCGACGGGTACCCCGCTCACCTCACGCCAGGGAATCCTGGAAGTGACGAACCACATCAAACCGCTTGGCCGGCTCCACCATGCATCGGTGGTCGGCGATACGCTCTTCACCGTTTCATCCCGTGGTGCAGCAGGTTTCCGTTCTCAAACGGCACGTGAGCGAGAGATCACGGCGTGGGAATCTCTGCAGGAGTCAACCAACTGGAAAGATGAGGCCGTTCGATTGCTCGACTTGCAGGAGTCGCACAAGGCCATCGACTTGATCGAGCATACGATCCTCGATCTGGCTATCGATCCGCTGCAGCGAGCCACAGCCAGCTGGATGCTCGAAGGAGCAGCGCGACAACAAGCCCTGGAGGGACGAAAGGATCACCAGATTGCCAGGATGCAGGTCGCACCCATCATCGACGGATCGCTGGATGAGCCGTGGAATGCTACCCGTGGCATCCCGCTGCAGAAGCCACGCTTCATCCGGGGACTACAAGGACCGGGCGAACCACGGATCCCCTGGCAAGACCGGGCCGACCTCTCCGGTCGGGTTTTCTTCGGCTGGTCTGAAGAAGGGCTGCATATTGCCGTGGACATCGATGACGATAACACCACCAGCCACGACCGAGACGCAAAGAGGTGGATCGGTGATTGCCTGGTGCTTGTTCTCGATACAAAAGGCGATGGAGGGGTTCGTCCACGTAGCGATGATCTGGTGTTGACCCTTGCCTTCGTACCTCCGCGGCCCCAGCCGGTTCCCGAAGAGGGAGAAACGAATGAGTCTGGAGAAGATCCTCCCCCCTTCAACGAGGAGGATGAAGATGAACCAGACGGGGAACACATCGTGGTTCGCAAAGCCGATGGAACGGGAGCAGTTTACGAGATGACAATCCCATGGGAGGGCATCGCTGAACAGAGAGGTGAAGATGATTTCGTACCCTGGCCAGGTATGCGTATGAGAATCGGCATCGCCGTCACCGACGACGATACAGGCAGCGGCGCCACCAAGTATCTCGGTCTCACTCCGGGGATGGTTCTGCACAGGGATCTCGACCGAATCTGGGAAGGATGCTGCCCCGATCTGATGCTTCCCGTCCGGTTGGATCGATGAGGATCTTGCTGGCGACCATCTTTTTCAGTGTCCTGGTCTCAGGATGCACAACCCCCGTCGATGCCGATCGAGGTGTTGCTCCATTCTACATCGAACGCAGCGAGCAACTTGCTGGCGGAATCGTGCGGGAATCGGAACATTTCTGGCCCTTCTTCTCTCACAGCAAGACGCCCAATAGCGAAGAAATACGGGTGCTCTACCCCTTCTTTCGCGACCGGGTCGAGGAGCGGGTCCGGGAGACCTGGATCATCCCCCTCTACCACCGGATGGCCTACACCCATGTCGATGGGAGCGAGGATATCGACGGCTTCTTGCTGCCCTTTTTCCTGTGGGGATTCGACGATGAAGAAGGGAACTACTTCGCATTTGCCCCGCTCGGTGGAACCATCAAGGGGATCCTGGGAAAGGATCGGATCGACTTCGTCCTGTTCCCACTGTGGGCACGACTGCGCGACAGAGACCAGGTCTCCACCTACTGGCTGTTTCCTTTCGTCGAAATCGAGGAAGGTCCTCTTCGTCAGGGACTGCGCGTCTTTCCCTTTTATTCCCGCAGTCGGGGTTTCACCAGCGATGGAAAATTGCGTGACGAATCCACCTACATCCTGTGGCCCTTCTGGCACCAAACGAGAACTCAACTCGATACGGACAATCCAACCATCTCCAGGTGGCTGTGGCCCTTCTATGGCAAGATCGAATCGAAATCTCGAATCGCAAGAACGATCCTCTACCCGCTATGGACCGAAGAACATGATTCTCGGAGCGAGACATCGAGTTGGTCACTGCTGCCCTGGACCATCGGGAAACGGCAGGGGGAATGGACTCGTCTCGAGTTCTACCCCATCTGGGGAAGACATGATCGACCCGGTCTCAGCAGTGGCTTCTTCCTGTGGCCCATCTGGCAGTGGGAAGATCAGCAGGCGGCGGGTCGGCGGCGAGAAGTACGGCGTCTCTTTCCTATCTGGCGCAGCATCACCGATGAGGATCCCGAGCGAGGCAAGAGATCGAATTATCTGCTGTGGCCGCTGGCACGCTGGGAGACCGATGCCAGCGGACGCAAGACAGGATCTGCCCCGGCGATCCTCCCCTTCGATGACCAGGACGGGATCTCCTGGTCTCATTCGCGCGCCTGGCAAATCCTTCGATGGCGCCAGGAGCAAGACTACTGGGGTCTGGAACTTCTCTGGGGGCTCTTGACCGCCGAAAGCGGCACCGAACAAGGTGGTTTCTCGGTCCTGGGTGGACTTCTCTCACGAGAGAGAGGCGTCCGACAGGATGACTCTCGCTGGCGTCTCCTGTACATTTCTCTCTGAGGAGATCACCTCCCGTCTCGCGGAGGTAAGCTGATCGCAGATCTTGCAGCTGGGGAACGGCCGACCACGGCCGCGGGGATGGAGCAGGATGAGAAGTTTGGTCGAGAAACTGGGAGTGTTCATCGGTCGCTACATCGCTCCCCTCTTGTCTTTCCTTCGTCGTAGCGCTGATTCCACCGGATTTGGTCTGGTCCTCCTCGTCC
>Ga0310122_10003196_pt1 | contig 10390 bp, 7 predicted proteins | sample CB6_Bottom_1051__FD_203503 | JGI IMG/M metagenome (GOLD analysis project Ga0310122, IMG submission 203503) | Marine microbial communities from Western Arctic Ocean, Canada - CB6_Bottom_1051 | ecosystem: Environmental > Aquatic > Marine > Oceanic | place: Canada: Western Arctic Ocean | collected...
AACTACCAAAAAATTGTTTAGTTAAAATATCTCCTGAACCAGGTTTAACAGTAAAATATCCATCCTGTACAGACCATTTAGCATCCTCTCCGGTTTTATGTACCCAACTATCTAAATCTGAACCATCGAATAGTGCAATTGCATCTGAAGGAGCTTCACTATTAGTATTACCTGGCGTAATAACCATTGGTTCAGGCTCCCAAATTTCAGTTATTTTCCATATTTCCCCTTTTAGTTTACTTAAATCTGATTGAGCAATGAGATTGAATGGAATAATTAAAATTGAAAGTGTTCCAATAAAAATTAATAAATTTTTTAGGATTTTCATTTTTTTTATTTAGTTAATAATAAGTTTTTCTTCTGAGGAATTATCTCCTTGGATAATTTCTATACGGTAATCACCTTTTTTAAGGTATGTAATTCCATTATCAGTTGTACTTTTTTCCTTAGTATCAACTGAAAGATCATAATTGATAAAATTCAAACCCTTGTTAACATCAATATCTATTGATTTCTTTATTTTATCATCTTTATAAATTATGATTTCTGTTTCTCCTTCAGATTTAGCATAAAATACCAATTCTAAATTAGGAGTTAAATAATTTGATCTCCCCCATCTCCTGCTTCCCCATCGTGGACTAAATTTTACTTTATCTACCTTAAAAAAATGTAAATTTTTTGTTAAAATTTTTTCATTAAGCATTTGCAGATGTTTAATACCAGCAATATAAATTGATCTTCCATGAGTCCCTACAACAAGATCTCTTTCTCTTGGATGTACCACTAAATCATGGACTGGTGAATTAGAAAGGCCTGAACTAAAAGCAAAGAATTTATTTCCATAATCTAATGAAGCATAGACTCCATGATCAGTTCCCACATAAACCAATTTTTCATTTTCAAGATCTTCTATAATAACGTTTATAGGTTCTTTTGGTAGATTGTGACCTATCTTACTCCAGTTTATTCCATAATCATCTGAAACATATATCATCGCATCGAAATTGTCCCACCTATAACCATTTAAAGATACATAGACTCTATTTTGATGAAAATTAGAAGGATATATGCCACTCACCCACATTTTTTCTGGAAGAGAACCTGAAATATTTTTCCAAGAAAAACCACCATCCTTACTAACATGAATTAAACCATCATCACTACCAACATAAATTAATCCATATCTAATTGAAGATTCAATAATTGTAGTCAAAGTTCCATAACTAACATTTCCTTTTATACCTCCATTTGTCAAATCACCAGATAAAGTTTCAAAATTATTTCCTTGATCCAAAGACCTATGGAATTTATTAGATCCCATATAAAGAATATCTTGATTATGTCTAGATAAGTAAATTGGCGTTTCCCAATTCCATCTATATGGTCTCTCTCCTAACTTATGGCTAGGAGTAATTCTTTTTCTTTCACCTGTTCTTGTGTTAACTCTAGCATAGTTTCCAAATTGTGAGCCTGTATACACCGTTTCATTATCTCTTAAATCAACCTCTGTCTGCATACCATCTCCTCCATAAATAGATTTCCATGGATAACTCCCAGAACTATGCCATCTTAAACTTGCCACATAGTTAGATGGACCCATCCACACACCATTATCTTGAAATCCACCATAAACATTATAAGGTGTTTTCATATCCACATTAATATCATAAAATTGCCCCACTGATGTACTATTATATTTTAACCAATTTTCTCCGTCATCATAAGAAATATTTAATCCTCCATCATTACCAGAAATAAGATGACCAGATCTTTTAGGATTTATCCATAAAGCATGATAATCCCCATGCATATTAGAGTAATCAATTGATCCCCATGTTTTACCTCCATCATTTGATTTAATCATTGGAACTCCCATAGTGTAAACCTTATCAGGATTTTGTGGATCTACTCTTACCTGACCAAAATAATACCCATAAGAATAAAATAAATTATTAATATCATCTTCATTTACTTTTTTCCATGTATTACCAGAATCTTCTGATTTATACATTTCTGCACCAATAACTGGAGTATCAAATAACATAGAATTTGAATCCTCAAGGTACTCTACTAGAGCATAAGGTGATATCATTCCGTTTCTAACAAGTTCTTTTACTTTAATCGCATTATATTCTCTTGGAAAGCTATTTTGCTTTAAAAATGCATCCAACTCTTTATCTGATATTTTTAAAAAATCTTTTTCAGAAATTTCTCTAAATGAATCTTTAGTTAATCCTTCATTAGTTACCTCTTCATCTTTTGGTTTTCTATCTTGATTATCTAAAATTGCATAGATAATATTTGGATTAGAAATAGAAATATCAAGTCCTATTCTACCTGTACCCCTAGTATCAGGAAAACCACTTGTACCACCTGAAACTTCTAACCAAGAAGATCCTCCATCAACTGATTTATATATTCCAGATCCTATCCCTGAACCATCAAAATCCCAAGCTTTTCTATCTTTTTCCCACATCGCTGAATACAAAATATCAGGATTACTTGGATCAATAACTATATCAATAGCTCCAGTCTTATTATTAACAAATAAGATTTTATTCCATGTCTTACCAGCATCTATAGACTTATATACACCTCTATCTGAATTTTCCGAATATAAATGACCCAAAGAAGCAACCCATATAATATCTGGATTATCAGGATGAAGAACTATTCTTCCAATATGATGTGAATCATCAAGACCTAAATGTTCCCAACTTTTACCATTGTCCTTTGATTTATACATACCAAAACCAGAATAAGATGATCTACTTGAATTATTTTCCCCTGTTCCAACATAAATTATATTATTAACCCAATCAACAATAATATCACCAATTGTCATTACAATCTTATTATCAAATATTGAATTAAAACTATTACCATTATTCTTTGTTTCCCATAAACCACCTGAAGCATATGCAACATAAAAATGAGAAGGATCATCTGGATTTACAGCAAAATCTACCACTCTACCACTCATTACTGTTGGTCCTATATTTCTAAATTGAATATTTTTTACTATTGAATTCTCCACTAAAGAGATTCTCTTTAAATACCCTTCCAACCTTACCGAAGATAAAGTAGACTGAGGAAATAAGGATTTTTTCTTTTTCTTTTGAGAAAATCCATTATTAAAAATAAATAAAAAAATAAAAATTAACTTGAGAAGTTTTATCATAGGTTTTGGTTTGGTTGTTCAATAATAAATTATAATTTAGAAACAAAAATAATATTTTGCAATTATTCTATATACCCAATATAAAATCAGACATACTTCCTAAAGATGAATTCATCCACTGTATAAAAGTTTTAAGACATAAAGTTAAAGATGTTATAAATGTTACGGATGGAAAAGGCAATATTTACAGTGCAAAAATTGTAGACATATCTAAAAATAAATGTACAATACAAGTCATTTCTTCTATTAAAAAAATTTTACGAAAAAAAAATATTCATCTTGTAATAGCACCAACAAAAAGTTTTAATAGAATGGAATGGATGATTGAAAAATTAACCGAAATAGGAATTTCTGAAGTTTCATTTGTATATTCAAAAAATTCAGAAAGAAAAAAAATTAATTTAAATAGATTAGAGAAAAAATCTATTTCAGCAATGAAACAGTCCAATTCAGCCTTAAAACCTATAATTAATGAAATTATTTCATTTAAAGATTTTCTAAATAAAAACTTAAAATACAAAGAAAAGTTTATAGCACACGTAGAAGCTAAAAAATTATTAAAAGATTCTATAAAATACGGAGATGAATCTATAATAATTATTGGACCAGAAGGTGATTTTTCTGAAGAAGAAATTCAATTAGCCAAAATTCATAAATTTAAAGATATTTCCTTAGGAAAAAATATCCTAAGAACAGAAACAGCTGGATTAATATCTTGTTATACAATAATTAATTATTAAATAATTAAAAATTTGATAATTAAAAATTAATTTGTTTATTTGAATTATAAGCATCAATTGTTTAAATATTAAATAAATTTTATATGAGAAAATTATTGGCAATCGTATTATTAGTTTCATTTATTTCATGTGTAGAAGCACCAAAAAAAATGAAAAATGTTAGCACTGAATACATTTATGATGCAGCTTATTCAAGTGATTGGAAAATGGGTGATCCAAATTTATCAAACATTGTATTAAGTCTTCAAAAAGCAGCCCAAGAAAATGACTATGATAAGGCAAGAAAGCTGTTTCATCCGGAAATTGAAATGTGGAATGGAGATGGTTCTGTAATTAAAGGATTAGATGCAATAGATGAAGCGTTTAGAGGTTTTATAGAAAATTATAAAATCGATATAACTCCTCAAGTTTGGATGTCTATATATAGTGAGGAACTTGATGAAAATTGGGTTTTATTGTGGAGCTATGAAGAATATAAAGCTCCAGATGATTCAATTAGAAAACTATTTGCTCAAGAAAGCTTTCGAATTAAAAATGATAAGATTATAAGAGTAAATCAATTTCAAAGAGACTTAGTAGAATAATTATTTTGAAATATATAAAAAAAAGAACCCAAATGGATTCTTTTTTTTTATAATAACCAAAAATTCAACTATAATTAAGTAGACTTTGTGACTGGCCTGGGTCTCGAACCCAGGGCCCCATCCTTAAAAGGGATGTGCTCTACCAACTGAGCTAGCCAGTCAATTAATAAGTCTAAGTGCGCAAAAATAGAAATTGTTATTGAATTTACAATAATGTGAATTAATTATTTGAAAATTGTTAAATTTTAGGATGCAAAAAATATTCCTTTTTTTTCTTTGTTATATTTCTTTTTCAATAAACATATACTCTCAACAAACCAAATCACCCCTTGTTCAATCATATAAAGAACATTTAAAATTAAAAACTAACAGCCACCTAAACCTTAAATGGATAAGTTTAGGACCTGTTTTAAATTCTGCAAGAGTAGAATCTATTCAAGTAGATGAAAAAAATCCAGGAACAATGTACGTTGCATTTGGATCAGGGAATTTATGGAAAACTACTAATAATGGAATTTCATGGAAACCCATATTTAATGATGTACCATCTATTGGAATTGGAGATATAGCTCTTTCGCCATCTGACCCAAACATAATCTATCTAGGGACTGGAGAAAGTTTAAAAAAAGCAAGAAATTTCACGATGCCTGGAACTGGAATATATAAATCAATTGATGCTGGCAAGACATGGAATCATTTAGGTTTAAATGATTCTTGGCATATTGGTGAAATATCAATCCATCCAAAAAATCCTGATATAGTTTATGTAAGTGTACTTGGACATTTTTGGACCTCTAATATAAATAGAGGAGTTTACAGAACAATAGATGGTGGAAAAAATTGGGACAAAGTTTTATATATCAATGAAAAAACAGGTTCAATCGATGTTGTTATTTCCCCATCCAACCCAAATATAGTCTACGCCTCCATGTGGGAAAATTATCCTTCTATAAGTGGAAAAAATAGTGGAGTGTATAAAAGTAAAGACAGTGGAAAAACATGGGAAAAAGTTACCAATGGACTACCCTCTGGTAAAAAAACAGGAAGAATCGGTTTAGCTGTATCGTATTCTAATGCTAATAAAATATACGCTCTAGTAGATAATTTAGCAAATGAAAGAAATAATGCTGCAGAAGTATACTCATCAATTGATGGAGGGAAAAATTGGAGTAAAACACATAAAGATAATTTATTGATATTTCCAGGAATAGGATGGTATTTTGCTGATATTTATGTGAGTCCAAGTAACGATAATGAGATATATGCACTAGGTGTAAGGACAGCAAAAAGTTCAGATGGAGGTAAAAGTTTTGAAAACTTAAGAGGTGATGTTAAAAGATTAAATGCAAGTGTCGCAAAAGGTCTCCATCTTGATAATTGTGAATTATGGATAAATCCACTAAATGATAAGCATATTGCTTTAGGAAACGATGGGGGTTTATTTATAAGTTATGATAAAGGAAAATCGTGGCTTCATTATAACAATATTCCAGTAGGAGAATTTTATGATATTGAAGTTGATAACCAAAATCCTTATGTAATATACGGAGGAACTCAGGATGATGCAACGGTATATGGCCCAGCTGTTGAATGGAACAATTTATATAAAGATAAGTGGAAGTATTTGTGGATAGATCCTTGGGATGGAGGTGATGGGTGTGTAACCCAAGTTGATCCATCAGATCCCAATACCGTTTATTTTAGTATGCAAAATGGAGCTATTAGAAGAAAAGATATGGTTAATGATTTGTCTTTATCTATTAAACCAAAGTTACCTGATAATATAAATGATAATTTAGAATATAATTTTATTACACCATATTTTATATCAGAACATAACAATAATACATTATATCATGCAGGAAATTATGTCTTCAAATCTGAAAATAGAGGTGATAACTGGAAATTAATCAGCAATAATCTTACTAAATCAAAATTTAGTAATAAGATTTCTTTTTCAGCAGGAGCGATAGCAGAATCTCCTATAGAAAAAGGGGTTATATATTATGGAACTGATAGGGGCTCATTTTGGGTTACAAAAAATGACGGAGAAATTTGGGAAGAAGAATCAATAAATATTGAAGACAATTACATTAGAAGTATTTGTCCATCAAAATTTGAAAAATCAAGAGTATATATGTCTATGACAGGTATAAACTATGATGATTTAAATAATTATATATATTCTTCTGAGAATTATGGAAAACACTGGAAAAAAATATCTTCAAATCTTCCCAATGAATCAGTAAATGTTATAGTAGAAGATAATAAATATGAAAATATACTTTATGCAGGTATGTACAGAGGTGTCTACATTTCTCTAAATAAAGGATTAAACTGGATGATTTTGGGTGATAATTTACCAATATCTAGTGTTTCAGATATAGAAATTCATAATAGTTCAAATGACATGATAGTTTCTACTCACGGAAGAGGTATTTACAAAATAAACTTAGATCCAATTCATAAATATTTTCTTTTTAAAGACTCTTTAAAGTCTGATTACTTATTTGAAATTAATAATGGAACCTTACCTAAATTCAATGATACACATAAAGAGCCTATAATTGATACATACGAAAAATTACCTATTACATTTTATTTAAATGAAAATAAAAATTATGCACTTATAATTATGAATGATAATAAAGTTGTCTGGAAATATGAATCAGAAGGAAATTATGGTATTAACCAAATAAGATGGGATTTGATTACTAAAAAAAATAATGACCAGAAACCATATCATATTCATTATAATGAATTTATTTTACCAGGAGAATATAATGTTATACTTGAAACTGAAAATTCAGTTAATCATACATTATTAAAAATTTATGAAAAATAGATTCTATTATATATCAGTTGTTCTATTAGCAATTTTTTCATTTTCAAATAAAATTATTTCTAAAAATTTAAGCTTAAATAAAGCTGATTCATTATTTAACCTAAAAATATATACTGAAGCCAAATTAATATATGATAGCCTTTATTATAAAGAAAACTTATATTCTGAAAGCATGCTTCTAAAAATGGCGTTGATTGAAGAAGGACTCGAAAACTATGAAAAATCTATATATTATTTATCTCAATATCAATCAATTAATAATAATGAATCATCTGAAATAAAAATTAAAAAAATTGCTAATAATTATGATCTAGAAGGATATGAAAAAAATGATTTTGACTATTTACAAAATATATTAAAAGAAAATAGAATCACAATAATCTACTCTCTATTATTATTAATATTATTAATTTTTATAATAAACATATATAGGATTTTAAAAAGTAAGAAAGCTCCTACTCTAGTACTTACATTTTATGTTATATCAATTCTATTTCTTTTAATAATCAATATAAATCTTCCTAAATCTGGGATTGTATACTTTGAAAATACTTTCATTATGGAAAAACCATCTTCAGGATCAAATCTCTACCAAATTGTAAAAAAAGGAGATAAATTAAAAATTATAGGAGAAGAGAGTGTTTGGTACAAAATAAAAATTAATGAAACAGAAAAATATATTAGAAAAAAAAATATAAAAATTATTAACTAATAATTTTTTAAAAGTGACTCTTGTTCATTTAAGATCTCTTTATATGCAAGTGTATCAGAAAGTTTAGGGAACCAATTCTTAATCAAATAAGCCAATTTACCTCTAAAAGTAAAAATTAAATTTCTTTTTTTATTTTTATATCCATCAAAAATTTTTATAGCACACTGCTCTGAAGTCATCATTTTTTTATTATCTCTTGATGTTTTTCCTTCTTTTGAACCATCATTTTTTAAAGTATTAATTCTAAAATTACTTTTAACATATCCTGGAGAAACAACCATTACATGAACTCCTTTATTTTTTAATTCTAATCTTAATGAATCAAAAAAACCTTGCATAGCATGTTTTGAAGCAACGTATGCAGAACGTGTTGGAGTAGCTATAAACCCATTTAAAGAAGAAATAGCTATAATAGAACCATAACTTTTAATTAAGTGAGGAAGGGCATACTTTGCAGAATAAACAGATCCAAAAAAATTAATATTAAAAAGTTTTTCAAAAATACTTAATTCAACATATTCAAAAACTGAACGAATTGAAATTCCAGCATTACAAACTAAAACATCAATTTGTCCAAAATCATCAATAGCTTTTTTAATCATTCTATCGATATCTTTCTTATTAGATACATCATGACATATAAAATTGCATTTTACACCTCTAACTTTAATATTTGAACATACTTTTTTTAATCTTTCTTGATTTGTTCCACCAATTAATATATTATATCCTTCTTGTGAAAATTTATAAGCTAAAGCCTCTCCAATTCCAGAAGAACCACCAGTAATTACCACTACTTTATTTCTCATTATAAATATAAATTTATAAAAATAATCTATTTTTATATTAGTAAATAATAAATCCTATGAATGATACCCGATATAATTAATGAATTAGGAGAAAATAGAGAAGACTATTTCAATGCAGGTTCACCTCCAATTTTTTCAACTTCCAATTTTTTATTTGATAAAATAGAAGATATGAGAGAAGCAATGGTTACTAGTAATGAAAAACCATTTTATACTAGAGGACATAACCCTACAACTAGAATATTAGAAAAAAAAATTGCAGCACTAGAAAATACTGAATCAGCAATTGCAGTAAGTAGTGGTATGGGAGCCATAGCCATTGGAATGCTATCACAGTTAAAAAGTGGTGATCATTTAATTTGTATTAAAAAACCATATACTGGAACAGATAAATTAACTAATAAAATTCTTCCAAAATTTAATATAAAAACAACATTTATAGAGGGAAAAACTATTGATGAATTCAAAAATGCTATAAAAAATAATACAAAATTAATTTTTTTAGAAAGTCCAAATTCATGGACTTATGAAATGCAAGATTTAAAAAAAATAAGTGACTTAGCAAAAGAAAAAAATATTATAACTGCTATGGATAATAGCTATGCATCACCAATAAATTGTAACCCTAGTGATTGGGGAATTGATATTATAATTCACTCAGCAACAAAATACATTGGAGGTCATTCAAATGCAATGGGAGGAATCATATGTAGTTCAAAAAAAATAATAAATCAAATTTATGAATGTGAATACACATTACTTGGAAACATAATGTCACCATTTAATTCATGGATTTTTATTAATGGACTTAGAACACTAAAAGTAAGAATGAATCAAATTAGTAAATCAACTCCTAAAATTGTAAAATTTTTAGAAAATCATCCAAAAATCAAAAAAGTAATATATCCACATAGTAAAAATTTTGATCAAAAAGATCTTGTTAAAAAATACCTAAAAAATCCATGTGGACAATTTTCTATTCAATTAAAAAGTCAAAGTAAAAAAGAGATTGAATCTTTTTGTAATAAACTTCATCACTTTAAAATGGCTTGCTCTTGGGGGGGATATGAATCTTTAATTTTTCCAGAAATTGTCAGATATAACTCATCAAGTAAATATTATAATGACACAGAGTTTTTACCCATAAATTTTATTAGATTTTATATAGGATTAGAAGATGAAAAAATGCTTATAAATGATTTAAAAAAAGCTCTTAACTAAAAAACTATTTAAAATTTTGTTACAGCCCCTTTATATTCAGAAATAGTATATTTTATGTAATAAAAATAAATACCAGGGGACAAACCACTACCATCCCACTCAAAATTTCTATCATAAGATTTATAAACTTCTATCCCAGTCCTATCAAGAAAAGATATATACTCAAAATTATCATCACATGCATCAATAGGTAAATTTTGAGATGGATTCGTTAAATTTGATAAAACATAGGTATCATTAATACCATCATTATTTGGACTAAATGCATTAGGTGCTATAAAACCAAATTCATCTTTTT
>Ga0310122_10003197_pt1 | contig 10389 bp, 8 predicted proteins | sample CB6_Bottom_1051__FD_203503 | JGI IMG/M metagenome (GOLD analysis project Ga0310122, IMG submission 203503) | Marine microbial communities from Western Arctic Ocean, Canada - CB6_Bottom_1051 | ecosystem: Environmental > Aquatic > Marine > Oceanic | place: Canada: Western Arctic Ocean | collected...
AAAAGGCGCGGCCAAGCGCAGCGACGACTTTGGTGATGGCCAAGCGCGGAAAGCCGCGCACGACTCGCCGGTTTGTGCAGGGCGATTTCACCCGTCCGGCCGAGGAGATGCAGCCGGGGACGCCGTCTGTGTTGCACCGCCTGGCCCAGTCGGACGGGAACCGGCTCGACTTCGCCCGCTGGGTTGCCGATCGCAACAATCCGCTCCTGGCGCGCGTGGCCGTCAATCGCATGTGGCAGCACTTTTTCGGGCGCGGCATCGTGCAGACGGAGAATGACTTTGGCTCGCAGGGCATCCCGCCGACGCATCCCAAGCTGCTTGACTGGTTGGCGGTGGAATTCATGGAGAACGGCTGGAGCCAAAAACAGATTCACCGGCTGATCGTCACCTCGGCAACGTACCGGCAGGTATCACTGCGCCGCGCGGATTTGGAGCGCGTTGACCCGTACAACAAGTGGCTCGGCAGGCAGGCGCGGTTCCGCCTGGACGCCGAGGTGGTGCGCGATTTGGCGCTGGCCTCGAGCGGTTTGCTCAGCGCGAAGATGGGCGGGCCGGGCGTGTTCCCGCCGCAACCGGAGGGCTGCATGGATCTTGGCCAGCATCGAAAAACCTGGAAGGCCAGCAGCGGCGAGGATCGTTTCCGCCGCGCCGCGTACACGTACCGCTGGCGAAACACACCGCACCCGGCGCTGAAGGTATTCGACGCCCCGGCCGGGCTGGCCGCGTGCACGCGCCGCATCCGCTCGAACACACCGCTGCAGGCACTGACGCTGATGAACGACCCGGCGTTCGTTGAGTTGGCGGTCGGCTTGGCCAGGCGGCTCATGACGGAGGCTGACAGCACGGCGAATCGCATCCGCTTCGGCTTCCAGCTTTGCCTCGGCCGCGAGCCGGACGCGGAGGAACTGCGACTGCTCACCGGCCTGGTGGAAAGCCAGCGCAGCGAGTTTGCCGTGCAATCCGCCGAGGCCAAGGCGGTGGTGGCCAAGGCCAAGCTGCTTGGCCAAGCGACGCAGCCGGCCGGCGGCGATACAGAGTTCGCGGCGTGGACGATGGCGGCGCGCGTGCTGCTGAACCTCGACGAGACAATCACCCGCGAATGATGAACGATTTAATGGACAGCCAGGCGCAACAAATGGATTTGCAACAGGCCACCCGGCGGCATTTTTTCAGCCAATGCTCGATGGGCCTGGGCTCGATCGCGCTGGGCTCGCTGCTCGGAGACGACTTGGCCAAGGCGGCGCGCGCGAACCCGTTTCAGCCCGGCAAGCCGCACTTCCAGCCAAGGGCCAAGAATGTCATATACATGTTCATGGCGGGGGGGCCGTCGCAGTTGGAGTTGTTCGACTGGAAACCGGAACTGGCCCGGCGCAGCGGCGGCGACATCCCCGAGTCGTTCATCAAGGGCAAGCGGTTTGCCTTCATGAACAGCACGTTCAAGGACCAGAAAAAGCTGCTTGGCCCGGTGAAACAATTCAGGCGGCACGGGCAGGCTGGCATGTGGTTCAGCGACAACATCCCGCACATCGGCGGCATCGCCGACGAGATGACAATGTTCCGCACCTGCAAGACAAACCTGTTCAACCACGCGCCGGCCAAGCTGTTCATGAACACTGGCACCGGGATTTTTGGGCGGCCGAGCATGGGCTCATGGGTGACGTACGGCATCGGCAGCGAGACGCAAAGCCTGCCGGGGTTCGTGGTGCTGCACTCCGGTTCGCGCGGTCCGCGCGGCGGGGCGGCAAACTGGGCTAGCGGCTTTTTGCCGACGACATATCAGGGGGTGCCGCTGCGGGGCTCGGGCGATCCAATCCTGAATCTGGCCAACCCGGCCGGCGTCAGCGCCAGGCGCCAGCGCGCCTCGATCGACGTCATCAACAAACTCAACCTAAAGCGCCTGGTGGCGACCGGTGATCCCGAGATCAACACGCGCATCGCCTCGTACGAGATGGCGTACCGCATGCAGTCCAGCGCGCCGGAGTTGATGGATATCTCCGGCGAGTCCAAGGCGACGCTTGACCTGTACGGCGTCGAGCAAGGCAAACCAAGCTACGCCAACAACTGCCTCTTGGCGCGGCGCCTCGTGCAGCGCGGCACGCGGTTTGTGCAGTTGTACCATGCGAACTGGGACAGCCACGGCGGCCCGGGTGAGACCCTCACCAAGGACTTCGACAAGGTGACACACGAAGTCGACCAGGCCAGTGCGGCGCTGGTGAAGGATCTCAAGGCGCACGGGATGCTCGACGACACGCTGGTGATATGGGGCGGCGAGTTTGGCCGCACGCCGATGAGCGAGGCGAGGCAAACGGCGGGGCGCAACCATCACATCGACGCGTTCACCATGTGGATGGCCGGCGGTGGCATCAAGCCCGGCAACATCGTCGGCGAGACGGATGAGTTCGGGTTCGGCGCGATCGATCAAGAGTGCCACGTGCACGACCTGCACGCGACCGTGCTGCACCAGCTCGGGCTGGATCACAAGCGGTTGACCTTCCGTTTTCAGGGCCGCGACTTCCGGTTGACCGACGTCTACGGCAACGTGATTCAGGACGCGCTGGCGTAGGGGCGATATTAACTTTTCCGACGGCCAAGTGGTGATTTTTCGTAACCATTTATCTCGGAATAGCGTTTAATCTATGTTCGGGTTGGCTGGTCGGCCGGTTGGCCTGCGACCTTGGAACGAGTAAAATGGTGAAAAACGGAGGAAAGTCATTATTGGCAGTGGTTGCCTTGGGCATGCTTTCGGTGTCCACCGAGATTGCGTGGTCGGCCGAGAACCCGTATCTAGCCATCAGTGAACGCAATGCGTTTAACCTCACAAGCGAGCCGCCACCCACGCGCGAAACCGCCCCGCCCGAGCCGCCGAGAAGTGAGGATATCATGCTCACCGGTATTTACCTGCACAAGGGTGTGGAACGCGCGGCATTGGCACGGGTCGATACCAAGAAAAAGGCCGAGCCCCCCACCTACCTGCAATTGGTGGCCGGCGAAAAAAAGGATGGCATCGAGATCGTCTCCATCGACAAGGCAACGGGAAAAGTTACCATCAAGGAATTCGGTGAACTCCGCAGCCTGAGTTTCAAGGAAAACACCTTCAAGACATCGGTGACCAAGGCACCCCGGACTTCATCGAGAAGTTCATCCAGTGCTGCCGCGAAGAAGGTGGCCGAGATTAAGAAGAAGGCCGCCGATAAGAAACGAGCCGAGGAAGCCGCCCGGCGCTCAAGGGGCGGCGGAGAACGATCGTTCAGCAGTAACGAATTGCGGGAGCGCGTTGCCAAAATGTCGGATTCGGATCGGCAAAAGTACGTGCAAGAGATGCGCGAACGGTTTAGTAGCCAGGGTCGGGGCGACGGGAGGAGTGACCGCGGCGGTGACGGACGTCGCGGGCGCGGACGGTAGGATTCCCTTTAATCCTCCACCGGCCAAGCGACAAAAAAAGCGGAGCCGTTTGGCTCCGCTTTGGGGATTATCAAGATAATCAATCCAGATTATTCCGCGATGGAAACTTCGTAAGGCTTGCTGGCCTCGACTTTCGGCAACTCGACCTTGAGCATGCCGTTCCTGAACTCGGCCTTGATCTTGCAGGTCTCAACGGCGCTGCCCAGTTCAAACGAGCGGCTGAACTTGCCGTAAGCCCGCTCGTAGCGGTGGCCAAACTCATTGCCCGCGCTTTGCTCGCTCTTGCGCTCGCCGGTCAGCGTCAGCACGCCTTCCTCCACCGTCAGGTTCACATCGGCCTTGGTCAGGCCGGGCAGGTCGGCGGTCAGCGTGTAGGCGTCGGGCGACTCCACGATGTCCACCGCCGGGCTCCACGCGTCGGTTTGGGTGGTCTTGGCCGAGGTGCCGAACGAGTCGTTGAACAGACTGCTAAACACATCCTCGAACACCGTCAGCGGATTTTCATTTCTTCTCGTACATGTCATCATCATCATTTTTCCTTTCTATTTTAGGGTTACGGTTTCTATCGAACCAACTGCCCAACTTAATGCAATCCTCGTGCCAAGCGATTCGAGCTAAAAATGGTCAAAAAATTGGTTTATTCGCTAAAAAATAGCAACAAAGGGACATAATGACACAGTATAAATGAACTCTTTATAGGGACAATATGACCCTATTCGCCCACTTGGTCAAGCGGCCGAAGTGGCCTTTACTTTACAGGGTTGCGGGTGCGTGCGCATGGTTTGGCGCCGTGAGCTTGGCTTATTTCCTGAGGCGTGTGGCGATGCTGGTGCCGTTGGTGCTCGTGATCAGCTTCCTCGCGTTTTGTCTCGTGCGCGTCGCTCCGGGCGGGCCGTTTGACAAGGAGCGCGCCCCGGCCTCGCCGGACATCGAGCGCAATCTCAAGGCCAAGTATCACCTCGACGAGCCGTTGTGGCAGCAGTACCTGCGATTTGTCGGCATCGGTTTTGAAAAACGCGACGGCGAGTGGCGGGCATTCGAGGGCGGCTTGGTGCGGGGCGACTTCGGGCCGTCGCTGAAGTATCGCAACCACTCGGTCAACGACATCATCGCGCAGGGCTTGCCGGTGTCGTTGTCGCTGGGGCTGTTGTCGTTCTGCTTTGCGCTAGGCATCGGGATTCCGCTGGGCGTGTGGACGGCGATTCGCCGGGGGCGCTGGCAGGATCATGTCGGCAGTTTTTTTTCCATTCTCGCGGTTTGCATCCCGGCGTTTGTGCTGGGGCCGGTGCTGATTGTCTTGCTGGGGATTCGGTGGCCGGTGTTCCCGGTGGGACTTTGGGGCGGCCCGTGGCACGTGATCCTTCCGGCGGTCACGCTCGGCACCTACTTCGCCGGAAAAGTTTCGCGGTTGGCCCGGGAGGGGATGAGCCAGGCGTTGCAGTCGGACTTCATCACCACGGCGCGGGCCAAGGGCGTGGGCGAGACGACGATCGTGTTGCGGCATGCGCTGCGCGAAGGACTGCTGCCGGTGGTGACGTATAGCGGGCCGCTGCTGGCCGACCTGTTGGTGGGATCGTTCGTGGTGGAAAACCTGTTTCAGATTCCCGGCATCGGGGTGTTCCTCGTGAACAGCTCGATCAACCGCGACTACACGATGGTGGTCGGGCTGGTGATTTTATATTCCGTGATGTTGCTGACGCTGAACTTGGCGGTCGATGTCGTCTACGGCTTGCTGGACAAGCGGGTGAAATATGGCTGAGACAACGCATCAACCCGGCCAAGCGCTTGGCCAAGCGCAGGAAACCGGCGAGTCGCCGAACCGCCGCGCCTGGCTGCGGTTCCGCGACAACCGTCCGGCGATGGTGGCGTCGGTGTTTCTGCTTGGCCTGCTCGTGCTGGCGCTGGCTTGGCCGCTGGTCTCGAGCCAGGGCGATGTGCACAGCGAGGCGCAATTCGCCGCGCCAAGCGCCGGGCATTGGTTTGGCACCGATGTGCACGGGCGCGACCTGTTCGGGCGCGTGCTGGCCGGGGCGCGGATTTCGCTGATCGTCGGCTTGGTCGGCGCGCTGGTGAGCCTGGTGATCGGCGTGCTGTGGGGTGCGACGGCCGGCCTGCTCGGCGGGCGCTGGGACAACTTGATGATGCGCACGGTGGACGTGCTCTACTCGCTGCCGTCGATCATTTTTGTGATCGTGATCATCACGACGCTGGAGGGGGTGTTGCAGGGCTGGCTGCAATCGGCGTTCGGCGGCGGCAGCGGCGAGACGGCGCGGATGCTGTTGCTCTACGCCGGCCTGGGCGCGGTGTCGTGGCTGACGATGGCGCGCATCGTGCGCGGGCAGGTGCTGGCGTTGCGCGAGCGGCAATTCGTCGAGGCGGCTCGGTCGCTTGGCCTCGGCACGTGGGCGATCTTGTGGCGGCACATCCTGCCGAACGTCGTCGGGGTGGTGATTGTTTACCTGACGCTGACGCTACCGGCGGTGATACTGTACGAGTCGTTTTTGAGCTACCTCGGGCTGGGCATCCAGCCACCGAGAGCGAGCCTGGGGTCGCTGATCGCGGAGGGCGCGGCGCAGATCAACCCGGTGCGAATTTACTGGTGGATGATCGTGTACCCGGCCGGCTGCCTGGCGGCGATGCTGATGGCGCTCAACTTCCTCGGCGACGGTCTGCGGGATGTGTTCGACCCCAAGGCGGACAAGGATCTTTGAGCGGCCAAGCGCTTGGCCAAGCGTTTTTTGTTGGGGGGTCGCGGAGAAAGAAAAAATGGTCGGGACGGAGAGATTCGAACTCTCGACCTCCTGATCCCGAACCAGGCGCGCTACCAAGCTGCGCCACGTCCCGACCAAAGGGCCGGGCAGTATGCCGAGGGTGGGGGCACTTGGCAAACGGTTTCTCGCAGCTTCGGGCACGGCGTTTTTTTGCGTTGTCGGCGTGCGGTCATTGACCCGGGACGATGAAGTGTTTAATGATGCCCGGCCCTATGAACGAGGACATCCGCCAATTACTGGTGCTTCAGGATCGCGACGCCAAGGCCAACCGGCTTGAGGCCGAGCTGGAATCCATCGACCCCGAGCGCGAAAGAACCAGGCGGGACAGCATCCGGACCCAGCAGGTGTTGGATCAAGCCAAGCAGGATCAGAGGCAGCTGGAGGTTCGCCGGAAGGATTTGGAGAACGAGGTGGAGGCCAAGAAGGAGCAGATCCTCAAGTTCTCCCAGCAACAGCTCGAGACCAAAAAGAACGTGGAATACCAGACTCTTGGCCGGGAGATCGACCATGTCCGGGAGGCTATCTCGGAAATCGAGGAGCAGGAGATGGAACTGATGGAGCAGCAGGACGCCTTCAAGTCAACGCTTGCGGAGGCCAATCAGGTGGCCGAGGAGGCCAAGTCGGGTGAGGCAAAAAAAATATCCGACCTCGACGAGCGGGAAAAAAATATTGGAAGCGAACTGGACGCGCTGGATGAGGAACGCGATGAGATCGTTTCAAAAATTAACAAAAAAATGGTCGCGCATTACGAACGATTGCTGGACACCAAGGAGGGCAAGGCGATCGTGGGCGTGGATCACGGCAGTTGCGGTGGCTGCCACATGAAGTTGCAGACGCAGGAAATCGTTAATGCCAAGAGTGGGCGCGAGATGGCCACCTGCACAAACTGCGGCCGGCTTATCTACTACACGCGAGAGATGGTCATGGCTGATGAGTTGGATTAATAGACTGGCCTGCGGAAAAGTTGTAACCAACCCCGTTCCACAAACGACTAGTTAAGCACCTGGCAACGTGGCTGGGATGGGAGAATAGAAAATATAACATTATGAAACTAAAGACGATAATAGCAATGACGGCTGCTCTGATGATCGGTGCAGGAGGAACGACGACTGTTCAGGCTAAGGGGGATCGCGATCGTGGCTCTTGCCGCGAAGTTCACGCAAAAAAGGACGGTGACAAAAGAGCGCACGCCCGACGCGATCAGGGTTCCCGTGGCTCACAGGCCCGTCGTGGGTTTGGTCCTCGCGGTCCGATGGCATCACGCAGTCACCAAGGTTCGGGCGGCTCTAAGGCTCAACATGCTCGCGGTGGCCAAAAGGGTCAACCGCGTGGAAATAAAGTTCGCCGTGACGGCCAAGGCCGGCCTGGTTCAAACCCAAAGGCTCGCGGTGGCAAACGCGGTGGTGATAAGAATCGTGGTGGCGGAAAGGGTCGCTTAAAGAACCGCGGTCAACGTCGTTAGATTTTGGCTCGCTTGGCCGAGTGTCGTTCGATGCTTACCAAGTTTTGAATTACTTGAGGGTGGGCATGTTTAAGGCATGCCTGCCCTTGTTTTGTTGGGAGGTCTTTTTCCCTGTTTTTTGGTCGGGAGGCGAATACTCCCAAGGGCGCCAAGATCACACATTTGATCATCGATTTGTTGACTAAAACGACCCAATTGGATCGTTTTTTTTGATCGGTATCGCTATTGCTACAGAAAACGGTGAGTTATTTTATTGAGTTGAAGCATTTGATAACCAGTGAGTTATTTAAAAGAAATCGTCCGATGCATTTCATGACAATCCATTCGCGTCCGGCCATGGCGCTGCTGTTGTTTGGCATGGTGGCATTGATCGCGCCGCGCTCGGCCAAGGCGGCGGAGGGGCCATGGCGCTGGTCCAACCCTCGACCGCACGGCAACTCCATTCGCGCCATCGCGAAGGGCGACGACTTTTCGATTGAGGTCGGCGACAACGGCTCGATCCACACCAGCCAAAACATGGTACAATGGTTTCCCCGAGAGAGCGGTGTCGAGCACACGCTGCGTGCCACCGTGTTCTTCAATGAACAGGCGATTGTGGCCGGCGACGACGGCATACTCCTTTACAGCGAGAGCGAGGAGCAGTTTGAGCCGGGCAAACTGGACAAGCCTGCGAGCGGGAACTTTCGCGCCCTGGCGGCCTCGAGCGAAACGATCGTTGCCGGCGGCGACGACGGCATGCTCTATATCAGCACCGACGGACAGAAGTGGCGCAAGCGAACCTTTGGGTACAACAACCACATTCACGCGCTGATTTGGACAGGAAACTTTTTTGTCGCTGTGGGCGAGGGCGGTCTTGTGGCCACCAGCACCAACGGCAGTTCGTGGACCAAGCGCCAGAGCCGGACCAACCGCGACCTCAACGCGCTGGCCTACGTCAACAAACGTCTCTGGACGGTCGGCAATGATGGTGTCGTGCTGCTCAGTTACAATGATGGCATGTCATGGCTCACAGCCCGATCCGGCACCGACAAAAACTTGAACGCTGTCACCGGCACGGCATCGGAGGTCATCGTTGCCGGTGAGAACGTCGTGCGAAAGGGTGTGCTTGATTTTTTCATGTACTGGGTGGACCTGCTTGAGGATGACGAGGGGACCAACCCCTCACCGCCGCCTGACTGGACCTATTATTGCGCCATCGAGGTGGAAGGCAAATATCTGCTCGGCGGCCGCACCGGCATGCTGGTGGACAGTGTCCGCGATGAGGAGGATGACGAGTACCTGTACTGGTTCAGCGCCGACGACTCGGTGCGCAACTGGCTTTGGGACATCAACCGGGTCGGCGACCTGATGGTCACCGTGGGCGACCACGCCACCGTGCTGACCAGCCACGACGGTGCCTCGTGGAATCTTGAGGTCGTGCCCGAGTCGGCGACTGAGTCGATCCTGCTCGGCGTCGGCGGAACCACGAACCTGCTCGTTGCTGTCGGCAACCACGGCCAACTGCTGACCAGTCACAACTCGTGGACCAATGTCGTCACTCAAAATGACCTTGGCCAAGCGGTGACAAACAAGGTCAACACATTCGGCGTTGTCTGGGAGGCCGTCGATCCCAAGCCGACCGAGAACGACCTGCAGGGCGTGGCTGCGCTCGGGGAGATGTGGGTCGTTACCGGCGGCAAAGGCACGGTGTTGACGACGAGCGATGGCAAGCAATGGAGCAAGCACCAGGCGCCGACCACTGGTATCCTCACCAGCGTCGAGGCGTTCAAGGGACGTTTCGTCGCCACTGGCGAGGACGGCGTCATCCTCACCTCGACCAACGGCGCTGACTGGACCGCGCAGGCCTCCGGCACGACCGAGTGGATTTATCGCGTGCGCGCGTTTGACGACCAACTCGTCGCCGTTGGCCAGGCGGGAACCATCCTCACCAGCGCAGACGGCGACACATGGGCCAAGCGCGAGAGCGGCACTGGCCAGTGGCTCAACGACGTTACCCAAGTCGGCGACGCGTGGCACGTCGTCGGCGCGAACGGCACGGTGCTGACCAGCCCCGACCTCGAGTCGTGGCAGGCCAAGGGCACGATCACCGGCTTGTCGCTCTACGGCGCTTTGGCCAACGACGGCCAGTTGCTGTCCGTGGGACTCGAGGGAATTATTCTGCGAAAGGAAATCATCCCGCGCACCACCCCGATCCTGATCCGCTGGGATCGCGCCGTTGCCGCCGACGGCGGGATCACGAACAACTTCGGCTTTCGCGGCTTTCCCGGCCAACGGTTTTCGCTCGATCGCAGTCCGGACTTGAAGACATGGGAGCCCGGGCCGAATCTGGAGTTGCTCGACGGCTCCGGCGTGCTCGAATACTCGAACACCACCCGCGCGGTGCGGGAGTTTTACCGCGCCAAGCTGCGCTGATCACCCGCCCGGCGTTACATCGCTCAGCAGCACCTCCATCAGCACCACCGAGTGCGCCGGGACTCGCCCGGCGAAGAAGCCGAGCTTGCCGTAAGCCAACTCGGGCGGAATGTACAGCATCGCGTGGCCGCCTTTTTTCATCAGCTTCAGTCCCTCGCCAACGCCCGGCAGCATTTTCGCCATTTCCTTTACCGTGATTTTCAGCGGCGCGGGCTGGGGGTTCACCGAGTCGGCAAACACCCGGCCAAACTCGTTTGCCTCGGAGACCAGCTCCGCGACAAAATGAAATGTGACCGTGTCGCTGTCTTTCACAAACTCGCCGGTTCCCGGCTTGAGTTCCTC
>Ga0310122_10003201_pt1 | contig 10381 bp, 7 predicted proteins | sample CB6_Bottom_1051__FD_203503 | JGI IMG/M metagenome (GOLD analysis project Ga0310122, IMG submission 203503) | Marine microbial communities from Western Arctic Ocean, Canada - CB6_Bottom_1051 | ecosystem: Environmental > Aquatic > Marine > Oceanic | place: Canada: Western Arctic Ocean | collected...
TCGCTGTGCAATTGCTCGCACCCCAAGTGCAAGTGCCCCAAGTGCGGCTGTGGCTCAAGCTGCCGCTGCGGAGTGGGCAACTGTGGAGTGGGGTTCTAGGCCGACTCTGCTTTCAATGCGACCGAGCGAGCGAGAGCATCATGCAGTTGAGCAGCTGGCTGGACGGCTTGATCCGACGGATCGCTTTGGCGACGCGTTCCGAGAGGAGGCTACGTCGCAGGAACATGGCAACGACGGCAGAGTGGCTGGAAGACCGCACACTCCTGGCGGCACCGCATCCGTTTGACCTCTCGACCCTCGACGGCACCAACGGCTTCCGACGCCTCGACGGGGGACGTGGCGACGACACGCCCGAGTTGGCCGGCAGTGGATTGACGCTCGACCTGACCGACATCGCCGACTCGAAGCTGAGAGGTTTCGAGACGATCGATCTGACCGGCACAGGCAACAACACGTTGGTGCTGGACGTATTGGAAGTGCTGCGCATCAGCAAGACTTCCAATACGCTGACCGTTCTGGGTGACACCGGTGATGTGGTCTACGTTGATCCGGACTGGGAGTTCGTTGACCTGGTTGTCGTGGACGGCACCACGTTCACGCGTTTCACTCAGGGTGTCGCGGAGTTACTTGTCGAAGAGGGACTCCGAGGGGGAGTGGAACTGCCTGAGGCCAGCGGCCCCTGGCCCCTCTCTCTCGATGGTCCCGACCTGCTGCTGACAGATGGAATACACACGAACCGCGCTGCGGCGGCAATTGCGACAGAGATCCTCATCCGCGGCTCCGACGGTGATGACTCGATCACGAATGGCCCTCTGGCTGCGAGTTATTCCGGACCGATCACGCTCGATCTCCGTGGAGGGGATGACCAGGTCGACGCGTCCACCCTCGACCTTCCGGCCAAGCTCAACGGCTCCGGTGGCGACGACGTCCTGAGAGGTGGCTCGGGCAACGACACGCTCAATGGCGGCAGTGGGGCCGACGCGCTGATCGGCGGCGACGGCGACGACCGCCTACAGGGCCAGGGGAGCAGCTACGACACACTCACCGGCGGCCTGGGTGACGACACGCTCGACGGGAGTGACGGCTACGACCGCACCTGGGTGGCTCCAGCAACGACCTGCTCAACGGCCGCAAGGGTGCCGACCTGCTGTTGGGTGGCGACGGTGACGACACCCTGCTGGGGCTCCGCGGCAACGACACGCTCAACGGCGGCCCGGGCGACGACTGGCTCAATGGCGGCACGCAGGATGATGCCCTGAGCGGCTGGACCGGTGACGACATCCTGTACGGCCAAAGCGGCAACGACACACTGGTCGGCGGCGACGGTCACGACAGCCTCTATGGGGCCGTTGGTGACGACATCCTGCAGGGTGACGACGGCAAGGCCGAGACCGATCACGACCGCGACGACGACCGGCTCGATGGCGGAGATGGCGTGGACACAGTCCGCGGCGGCGGTGGTTCGGACACGATGATGGACGAGCAGTCAGAGATCAACGAGACGTTCGCCGAGTGGGTCGACGCGGTCTAGCCCGCCTGCGGCGGGTTGAAACTCCACACTCACACTTGACATGTACGCCGTGACGTTACACTTCGGATTGGAATCGACATCTGGAAACAGTGACGAAAGTGTCATCCCGAGCGCAACATGTCATCCTGAGCGCAGCGAAGGATCTCGACGGTGGCGTATCGACAACGGTTGAGATCCTTCGCTGCGCTCAGGATGACACCTCGCTGCGCTCGGGATGACATGATGCCCAAAGGACGACACCATGCTTCATGAGAGCGAATTCTACTGTCCCGATTGCGACAACGGCCTCGATGTGCCGACACCTCGTTCCCGTCGCCAGACTCGCCGAGAATTCCTCGGCACCGCCGTCGTGGGTGCCGCGTCCACCGGACTGCTCGTCACCCCCGCCTCCGCCGCACGCCGAAAAGCTCGACCGGCCGAGGCTCTGATTCGCGAATTGCATGCCTCGCTCTCGGACGACCAGAAGAAGAAGCTGGTGCTGCCACGAGACCACAAGCGTCGAGACGGCAAGCTGAGCCGGCTGGGCACATACAATTCCGCCGTCCTCGGCAAACGGCTCGACACACATCTCACCGCCGCGCAGCAGGAACTCGTCCAGAGGACCGTGTTCTCGCTGCTCTCCGGCGATGACGCCTGGGAGCGGATCACGCGATACGGCAAGTGGGACAACAGCGGTTCGTTCGAGCGGACCGGGTGTGCGTTGTTCGGCGAACCGGTCGACGACCAGAAGTACACGTGGGTCTTCAGCGGGCATCACCTGACGTTCCGCTGCGACGGCAACACCGAGCCGGACACGGCCTTCGGCGGACCGATCTACTATGGCCACAGCGTCAACGGCTACAACAAGCGCAACGTCTACCTCTACCAGACACAGCAGGTCCAGTCGGTCTGGGACGCACTGAACCCGGCCCAGCGGAAGATCGCCACCGCAGCCCGCAACCCCGGCGACCGCGAACGGGGCATCCAATTCCCCAAGCCGGGAACCACTCGGCCCGGCATCGCCTTCCAGGCCCTGCAAGCCGACCAGCAGAAGCTGGTAGCCAGCGTGATGCGGACGCTGCTCTCGCCGTTTCGCCAGGAAGACGCCCGCGAGGTGATGCAGATCGTCGAGGCCAACGGAGGCATGAAGCAGATTCATCTTGCCTTCTACAAGGACCGCCGCAGCACCGACGATCGGGTGCGTTGGAATTACTGGCGACTGGAAGGACCGGGGTTCATCTGGAACTACCGCGTGCTGCCGCATGTTCACTGCTACGTGAACATCGTCAACAGCTGACACGCCGCCGGATGTCCAGCAGGCTCAACAGGCCGCCGGCCAGCAGCGAGTTGCCCAGGAACGCGCGGCGACTCAAGTCCCTGCCCAGCAAGGGAAGTCTCGACGGCGACTCGACCAGGTTCTCCGAAGCGGTCGTTTTGTTCATGATGCCGGATCTGATACCGGATCGGTCGCAATGAAGAGACCCACGTTCACCACGGAGACACCTCGTTGACCATCGACCTGCCCGACTGGGTCACCTATCCCGGCAAGGACTGGGTGCAGATCACGCCCGAGGAGGCGGGGCTGGACCCCGAGCAGTTCGCCGCGTTTCTGTCGCGGCACGACGTGCGGGGCGGCAGTTTTGGGGGTGAGGACCACAGCGGCAACCAGTTTGGCGCGGTGCTCACTCGCGGTGGCTACCTCGTCCACGCCTGGGGCGATCGGAACTATCGATTCCAGACCGCCTCGACCGGCAAGGCCTTCCTGTGGGCCCTGTTGAGTTTCGCGGTGGACGACGGACTGCTCGATCCCGACGAACCGATCAACCGCAGTTGGACCGGCGAGGGTCAACTCTCTCACCGCCACAAGCATCTCGACCAGGGCCATCACAAGAGCCTGACGTGGCGACACCTCATCGGCCGCCGCACCCAGAGCCTGCATTGGGGCGGGTTTCCATTCGAGATCGGCTGCCGCTGGAAGGAGATGCGGACGGGCCTGGAAGAACACAACGCGGTGGACGGTGTCCCCGATTGGGCGAACTGGTCAGGTGACCCGTTCTACGACTCCTATTCGCACACCGAACCGGGCACGCAGGGACTCTACAGCAGCATCGGGTTCTGGCGACTCGGCCAGGCCCTGACTCATGTCTTCGATCGCGACCTGAAGGACGTGCTCCAGCAACGGCTCTTTGACCTGATCGGTATTCCGGCAAAGCGATGGGACTGGCTCTCCGGCGAGCACGTCAAGGACCAGCCCGACTTCTACCCGACGATCCCCGACAGCTACACCTATCTCGATCCGCCGTATGAGATCAACGGGCACACGGTCCGCAGCGGGCCGGGATGGGTGGTCATCAGCGCGTCGGACCTGGCCCGGTTCGGACATCTGAACGCCACCGGAGGTGCCTGGAAGGGTCAACAGATCATCGACGCCGACTGGCTCCGCGGTCACAGTGGGGGCAACAAGAGTGGTGCCAGCGGCGAGTCGACCCATTACACGGCGATGGGAGTCGTCACAACGGTCGGCCTGCCCGACTACAAGCATGCCCTGGAGACGACCAGCATTCTCCCGGAAGACTGCTTCGTCGGTCCGGTCGTTGATCAGTCCTGCGGCTGACTCACCAACCACTACCAGGAATCGTTGCTTGACGTTCTCGGCAACTCCCGAGGTCACTCAACGATCAACGCATCGCGTTGGACGTTAGTGAAGTCGCGTTTACGCTGCGAACTTATTTTCCAAAGTAGGGCCCGGCCGACCCGTAGTGCAGCAGGTTGTACGGGGGAATCCGCTCGATGGGCGAAGCACCCCTCACCAACTCGCACGCAATCCCATACATCCATGGGTAGCGGTCGCCGCGGACCTCGCGGCCGACATAGTTCATCTTGTTCCCCCAGGCGTCACCGACACCGACGAGGTCGAATCGATCGAATCTCTGCTTCGGCCTATTGAAGTTCAGGTACCCCACGACGCGGACTTCGCAGCCCCGGCTTCGCGGCTGTTTTCTGCTCTTCTCACCGAGCGGCTTACCCAAAAAGCCGTAGCCGTCCAGCCTCATGGAAATCGCGCCCGGTGTTATGCTGCGGATGGTCAAGGTCATCGAGGTCTTCCGCGGTACCAGCGAGTTCACGCTGCCTTCCATGTAGTCGATGCCGATCGTGCTGAAAAACCTTCGCTGGATCGACTGAGAGACTTCGCTGCGGTCGCCGGGTTTGGGATCGGTTGGGACGAGTGACTTCGCTTCGGCGCTGGTGAGCCAGAGCATGTCACTTTGCGTCTCGGCGGCCCAGCGGTTCGGGTTCTCCCTGTAATAGAACCTCTTGGCACGCACCGTCTTGCCGCTCTTGTCAGGACGGAGGTAGGTGCAGAATCCCCGCACGATCAAGCCGCCGGGGGGAGGCTTGGGCACCGCTCGTTTTGGTGGCGTCGCCGTGCCGGGATCCTCGAGTTGCGGTCTGCGATCGGACCGGGGAAGTCCTCGAAACTCCCTGACCACCGCAGCAAGCTCTTTTTCGCGCATCCGCAGGCTGGCCTTGCCACCCAGGGTGTGGCCGCTGGCGGTGGTCACGACGAGGTGATTGCCGCCGGCCTTGACCTTGCTGCAAAAGGCGACTTCGTGCGAATTGCCGCGAAAGTACGTATCGAGTGCGACGGGGATGAAGTGCTTGTTGATGTAGGCGGGCTCAACCTGAGCCCCGGTGAACCAGCGAGCGCGGTTCGATGTGCAGGCACCTCAGGTGCGGCACAGCGGACTGCCGTCGGCGGCGGTGAAGATGATCAGCGGCTTGTCCTCGGCCACGGCACGACGACGCGCTGCGGTGATGTTGGTCAGCCACGCAACCCGTCGCCAGGGACTCTCTCCGGGCTGAGGCTTGATCAACGCGTGCAACCGCTTGAAGTCGCCCTGGGGAATCCTGGCAACCCGCTCCCCGGCGGTGCCCGGCCGGGCACTCGCGACCAAGGCAAGAAAGGCCAGGACAATAACGCTCGATCTTGCCGACATCCCAGGCTCCTCGTTCAAGACCAGTTGGTAACCGGGTACGAGCCGATTGTATGGTTGAGGCTCGGCGAGGTGCAAATCCGAACCCATCCGGCATGATCAGCGGCCGGGACCGGTAGCCCAGCGCCCGCCGGCGGAACATGATGACAGCCAACGACGTGCGATTCCTGGAACACGACGACTTCAAGGTCGGCGGTGTTCGAGTCCCACGCGATCTCGTCGGCGGGTTCCGAGACAGCACGGACGTCAAAGAGCCTCACGAATTGCGGCAGCGGTTTCTCGACGATGGCTACGTGTTCCTGCGGGGAGTGCTGGACACTTCTGACGTGCTGGCCGCCCGCGAGGAAGTGTTTTCGCGGCTGGTCGATGTTGGCGAAATCGAGCCGCCGGCGATCGAGGGGATCGCGACCGGCCAGAGCAGACGCCGTGAACTGGCCGACGACCTGGTCGCCTTCTGGCAATCGGTCAGCGAAGGACCGGCATTGCGATGTGTCAGTCACAGTCGACCGGTGCGGGCCATCATGCAGTCGCTCTTCGGCGAGCTGGCGAGGCCGCAGGACTACCTGTGGCTGAGGCCACGGGGCGTCGGTTGGTCAACCGGACTCCATTACGACCATCCGTTTTTTGCTCGCGGCAGCACGAGGGTCTGCACCGTTTGGATCCCGCTGGGTGAGATCCCGCGCGCCGACGGGCCGTTGATGCTGGTCGAAGGCTCGCACAAGTTCCTGGACTTGATCGAGCCCATGCATAGCCAGAACGAGCTGGCCAATCGCTCTCCCGAGGCGGCAAACCGGGCAGCGTTCGACGGCGAGTGGAACGAGGACCCGATCGGCTTTGTGCGGCGACGCAAGACGCGACTCTTGTCGGGCGACTTCTGTGTGGGTGACGTGCTGGTCTTCGGGATGAACACCCTGCACGGCTCACACGACAACCACTCGGTCAACGGTCGCGTGCGGTTGTCGTGCGATGTGCGTTATCAGCCGGCCTCCGATCCTCTCGACGAGAGGTATTTTGGGCCCGATCCCACCGGGGCCAGCGGTGAGGGATACGGTGACATGAACTCCTGCAAGCCGTTGACTGAGGTGTAGTCAGCCTGCCGAATTGTCGGTCAAAGAGCGGAGTGGGGGGATTCGAACCCTGGTCGCTCAGGCCAGGAGCTTCGCGACGACGCTGGCCTCGGTGACTCGCGAGTCGGTCATCGTCTCCTCGATGCCGTTGACGCGGTGAATCAGCTTCTCGTGGTCGAGTCCCAGCTGGTGCAGGATCGTCGCCATCAGGTCGGGCACACCGACCCTGTCCTCGACGGCGGCGTAGCCGAACTCGTCGGTCGTCCCGTGGACGTAGCCACCCTTCAGCCCGCCGCCGGCCAACAGCAGCGTGAAACCATGCGGATTGTGGTCGCGGCCACTGCCGCCCTGCGCCAGCGGCAACCGACCGAACTCGCCGGTCCACAGGACCAGCGTGTCCTCGAGCAGCCCCCGCTGCTTCAGATCGGTGATCAACCCGGCCGAAGGCTTGTCGGTCTGCCGGCAGATGTCCGGCAGTTTGGACTTGAGGCTCCCGTGGTGGTCCCAGACCTGGTGCGGCGGCGGCGGCAGGACCTGCACGAAGCGGACGCCCCGTTCGACCAGCCGCCGGGCGAGCATCAGTTGACGTCCGTACGGTGCGGTCTTCTTGTCGTCGAGCCCATACAACCGCTCGGTCGCCTTCGTCTCGCCGGAGAGATCGAGTTCTCTGGCGGCGTTGAGCTGCATCCTCGCGGCGAGTTCGTAGTTCTTGATCCTGGCCTCCAACACCGACTCGTCCGGGAACCGCTCTCGCTGCAGTGCGTTCAGCCGCGAGAGCAGCTTCTGGTTGGTCTGCTGCACCTTCGCCGGTCGTCCCCTTTCCGGGCGGAGGTTGAGGACCGCGTCGCCCTGGGAGCGAAGTTCTGTGCCGCGGAACATCGCCGGCAGCCAGCCGTTGGTGATCTGCATCCCGCCGCCGGAGTGAAACGCACCGGGGTCTCGCAGCAACACGTAGCCGGGCAGGTTGCGGTTCTGACTGCCCAGACCGTAGGTCGTCCACGCTCCGAGCGTCGGACGGCCGGGACGGTTGTTGCACGTGCACATCATGTACGTCGCACCGGGGTGGTTGGGGTCGTTGGAATACATCGACCGCACGACGCACAGATCGTCGACGACCGAGCCGAGGTGCGGGATGATCTCGGAGAACTCGATCCCCGCCTGCCCGTAGTGACGGAACTTGAACGGGCTGCCCATCAGCGGGTCCTTCTGCTCGCTGTCGGCATTGCCGCCGAGGATGTTGGGGACCTTCTGGCCGCTGCGTTTCTGCAGTTCGGGCTTCGGGTCGAACAGGTCCATCTGGCTCGGCCCGCCGTTGTGGAACAGCATGATCACCGACTTGGCCCTGGCCGGGAAATGGCCGAGCCGCGGCGTCATGTCTCGCGAGCCGGTCGCGGCGACGGCTTCCTCTTCGGCGATCAGTGACGCCAGCGCCACGGCGCCGAAGCCGAGTCCGGTCTGCTGCAGGAACTCGCGGCGGGTGCGAAACGGTCCTTCCATCGCTGCTTTCTCTACTAGAGCTCTACTCGAGGTACAGGAACTCACTCGTGTTGAACAGCGTCTGACACAGCTCGGCCAGAGCCAACCGCCTGGCGTCCTCGGGCGAGCGTTTCGCAGCGGTGAAGTTGCTGGCCTGCTGCTCGAGCAGCTCGCGGCACCAGCTGACTTCGACGTCTTGCGGCCGACGGCCAAGCACCAGCCGGAACGCCAGTTCGATCTGCCGACGGGGCAGGTCCCCGGCTTGACGGATCACCCGCAACGCCACCTGCTCGGATTGCTCGACCACCAGAGTGTCGTTCATCATCGCCAGCGACTGCAGTGCCACGGCGGCCGGGTCGCGGCGGCAGACACCGGCGGTGACGATCGGCTTGTCGAACACGCTGAGGAACGAGGGGTTGTAGATCCGTCGGTTGAGCAGGAACAGCGTTCGCCGCCAGCGCGACGTGGGGCTGGGCAGGCCTTTGGTGGCGACCAGGACCGTGCCGTTGGGTCGGTATTCCAGCGGGACCGGCGGGCCGCCGAGTGATCGGTCGAGCGTGCCGGCGGCCGAGAGGATCGCGTCGCGGATCGCTTCAGCCTCCAGCCGCCTGAGCCTCGCCCGCCACAGCAGCCGGTTGTCCGGGTCAATCGAACGCGCCTTCGTGGCCGGTGTCTGCCGCACTCCCCCTGTCGCAGTCCCTCTCCCACTCCGCTTGAGACTCGACGCCTGCCGGTAGACGCTCGATGTCACGATCTGCCGGATCAGCCGCTTGATCTGCCAGCGGTGCTCGATGAAGTCGGCAGCCAGCCAGTCGATGAGTTGGGGATGCCTGGGCGGGACGCCGGAGAGCCCGACGTTTTCGGAGGTCGGCGCGAGTCCTTCGCCGAGCAGGTGCTGCCAGACGCGGTTGACCATCACTCGTGCGACCAGGCCGGAGGCGGGGGAGCCGGGATCGGTCAGCCATTTGGCAAACGCCAGCCGCCGGCCGCTGGAGCCCTCAGGCGGCTTGGCCGCCAGCAGCTTCGCCGAGCCCGCATCGCTGAGCAGGCTGAGAAACCCCGGCGGCACGACGCCACCTGGCGTGCGGTAGTCGCCTCGCTTGAGCAGATGCGTTACGGGAGGCTTGCCGACGTCGTAGATTGCCTGCAACCGGCCGTACGACTTCTTGCTCGAGTTCAGCTCGGCGATCCGGCGGTTGAGCTCTGCGATCTTCTTACCGTCGGCCGGCTTCTTCAGCGCGGCGATCTCCTTTTTCCGCCGGGCGATCTCGGCATCGTATTCGGCGTTTCGCTTGTTCAGCAGAGCCACGTTCTTCGGCGAGATGTCCGGCAGCGCCCGCTGCTCGGGGTTCTTCCATGCCCGAGGGTTCAACGCCGGCGTGACGATGGCCATCAGTCCGTAGTAGTCGGTCTGCGGGATCGGCTCGAACTTATGGTCGTGGCATCGAGAACATTGCAGCGTCAGGCCCAGCAGGCTGGTGCCGATCTGCTCGACCGTGTCGTGCAGCACGCTCCAGATGATGAACGGCCGATTGTCCTCCTTGCTGATGTCCTCGCAGCAGCGGTAGAAGCCCGTGGCGATGAGTTTCTCGCGAATCTCCGGCGTGAACGTCTCCGCCGTCCGCCAGGCGACCAGTTCGTCGCCGGCGAGTTGTTCGGTGAGGAACTGGTCGTAGGGCTTGTCGGCATTGAAAGCCTCGACGACGTAGTCGCGGAATCGCCACTTGTTCTCGAGGAACCCGATCGGCTTGTTGTAGTCGTCGTCGAAGCTGATCGTGTCGGTGTAGCCGACGATGTCGAGCCAATGCCGGCCCCAGCGAACGCCGAAGTCGGGTGAGGCGAGCAGTTCCTCGACGAGCCGTGGGAAGGCGGCGGGGCGACGGTCGGCAACGAAACGGTCGATCAACTCGGGCGACGGTGGCAGGCCGGTCAGGTCGAACGAGACTCGCCGCACAAGCCGTACGCCCTCAGCGTCGGGCGCCAGCGACAGGCCGAGCGGTTCGAGCCGCGCGAGAAGAAACGCATCGATCGGTCTCCGCACACGATGGGCATGCTTCACCCGCGGCGGCGTTGGTTGGAGGAGCTTGCGGAATGCCCAGTGGTTGACCGCCTTGAAGGCGTTGTCGCTGGACGCAGCGGCCGGTTCCGCCGCTGGGCCGTCTGCCCAAGGGACCAGAGCCAGCACCGCCACGGTGGTCAGCCAGTTGATCGATCGGTTGCGTCGCATGATTTGACAAGGGGTCCTGCGGCAGAATTCAAGCGGAGAGGGGGGGATTGACTCGAGGCCGATTTCACAACCCCCGACGTGGCCACGATTTACGACACAACCCCTG
>Ga0310122_10003202_pt1 | contig 10380 bp, 9 predicted proteins | sample CB6_Bottom_1051__FD_203503 | JGI IMG/M metagenome (GOLD analysis project Ga0310122, IMG submission 203503) | Marine microbial communities from Western Arctic Ocean, Canada - CB6_Bottom_1051 | ecosystem: Environmental > Aquatic > Marine > Oceanic | place: Canada: Western Arctic Ocean | collected...
TAGCTAAGATGGCTTTCCCGTGCCGCCTGGGAGATGGACCCCTCCCTGCCAATTGATTCCAGTAAATCGACTTTCCCAGGTCCCAAGGCGATTAAATCTCCGGAAAGTATGCGGAATCGGGATCGGCAGCGGACTGACCTTTTCTTTTTCTCTGTCAAATTGCACCCTCCCTATTTTTCAAGACGCACCAGGCCCAGTATGTTCGGGACTGGGTGGGGAAAAGTGTTTTCGTCATGTTCCCTGGTCCCGGTGGAATAACTTCCAATGAATTCGTGCTCTTCTTTTCCTGTGTTGATATATAACTGGGCATCCGCCCCGCCTTCAACATACATGGCCTGTTTCAGGCCAATCGGAAGTTCAAGTAGCATATTGATCAAATCGTGGGTGGTGTAAGGCGATCGGACATGAATGAACAAGATCCTGTCCTGCTGATCTAATCCAATTGCGGCGATGCTTGACATTTTCTTTTGTTGTTTCCACATATTTTTTCCATGACAGGAGACCATGCGAATGCTTTGGACCATAATTCCGTATTGCTTTCTGAGCGTGTTAAAATCTTCGCAATCCCGATCAATGATCCGCGCCGGGGGCAGGCTTTTGTCATCGGGGTCGAAAGCGAGGACGGTTTTATCTTTGGAAACCCAGGTGTTGTTGGTATGTTGCCGGGTTTTCATGTAAGAGACACTGGACATCATATCCTTTTGGTACATGCTTGCGTTGATGGCGGCAACCAGACCATTCTTGTTTGCCCAATCTTTTACAGACCAGCGTTTTCCCTGGTCCTTGGACGAAGCGTTTAACAGCCGCAAACTAAAAGAAGCGGTGTTGGCCCTTAAAATGCGTATTAATGAGTCGCCGAAAGCAGATTTTTTCGGGGCCTGAAAAATGCCTACATCCAAACCTTTCTCAAGGTTTTTCCAGGCAGAAGGGGCCGTCTGGGCTCCCGGGCTGATTGCCAGCGTCATGGAACATAGTAAAACGATAAATGAAAGGCGGCATTTCAAGGTTTCTGGCTCCTGCGTAAACAATATTCTTAAAAGGTTTAAAGGGGACCTCTTAAACAGGCGGAAAGAATTATAGCCTGCATTATTCATGTTGTCCTTGAAAATTTTTTTGTTTTTTTAGTTCTAAGATAGTATTAAACACCATTGAGTTTCACCACCCGTTTCTTGTGGGAGAGGTATGACAGATTTAGTTAAAACCCCAGTATTTGCAGATAACAACTTGATCAACCTGTACCACCTGAACGAGTTGTACCAGAACATAGCAACGGAAGTTTCCCAGCGAATGCGGGAAACTCACCAGATTGATGTTCCCATCACATCCGGAATCTGGGGCGGCACATATCTTATTGCCCATCCCAATGGTTTGGCCAAAAGGCGCATCTGGAGGTTTTATTGCATCGTCAACCTGCCGCAAAATACTCTTTTGGACAAACATGCAAACATGGAGAGGCTGGTCTCAATCTATTGCGATGTTTTCAAGGAGGCGTTTTCGCCGCATTTGGAGTTGAAACTGAAAATGTGGGGTGGACGTCTTCCTTTCAGCAACTCTGCCAAGCCCAGCCTGACCCTGCACATGGAAGACGCCACCGAAACGGTGAGTTGGCTTAGGGTGTTCTTCGTTTGGAATCATGTCCCGTGGGAGGAGTCGATCATCAGCGATACCGTAAGGATCGTCAAGGAATATAAAGAATTTTTTGACCTGAAAAAAGGCCCGGTCGTAAAAGACTCAAAAGAAATTAAATACCTTCTCCAGGACATCATTATTATCTACCGTACTCTGGAAAATGCCTGCAGTGGAGATTTTCAGAAACATGCCAACTCGATCATTGGAAAAATGACGGAACGGTTTTTGGCAGGTCTGCACGATCGGGATGAAATCATCGACCTTTATGAAATGGTTTTTAAAAACGCACTGATTTACGGTTTTGAGGAAAGTTTGGAAGCGCCCTTTGCGAAAGCCGGTCTCAATATCCAGAATGTGGAAAACTGGCCGGTGGAAAAAATTAACTGGGTGCCCGATGAGTTGAAGGAAAAACTCATTCCTCCCATTCAGCAAATGTTTGCCGGATTCAAGACGGAGTTGGAAAAAGAGAAGTTGTAAAACCGATATCTTGAGAAAGCCGTCAGGCTTTCAAAGCGGAAACAAAATCTTCCAGGCTTTCAAAGATCAGTTCTGCGCCTGCGAAATTTATATCGCGATTCAGAGAGTTTCGCAAAATGATGCAGGGCATTCCCGCCTCCCTGGCCGCATGGAGCCCTTTCAGCGCGTCTTCCAGAACAAAGCATTCACTGGGCGCGTGCCCCAGTTTTTCTGCGGCGTTTATAAAAATATCAGGATGCGGTTTCTCTTTGGTGGCAGACTCTTTGCCAAGAATAACCGGGAACAGATTTAATGAGCTGGCATTTTCCAGAATATAACGAATGTCCCTGGCCCAAGACCCCGAGGCAATGGCCAGTTTGTGTTTGACCGACAGGGCCTCCGCCATGGTTCGGGCCAAGGGGAACAGTTTAATCTCTCCGCTCTGGCAAAATCGTGAGTACACTTCGAACTTTTGTTTTCTCAGGTCAACCGGATCTACATCCAGTTTAAGGTTATGGCGTTCGATCTCTCCTGCTATGCCTTTTCCTTTCGAGGTCCATTCCACCCAATATTCTTCCTTGTCCAGGGTGTGCCCGTACCGTTCAAAAACTTCGTTATAAGCCCGGTAGTGGAAAGGTTCCGAGTCGGCCAACAATCCGTCAAAATCCAGAATAGCGGCTTTGCAGTGGGTGAGAAGAGAATGCAGTCTGTTTTTTAATGAGGCCGTCATGCCAGGTTATTTCAGAATTTTCCCAAACCGTTCAAAATGCAGTCTGTTTTTTAATGAGGCCGTCATGCCAGGTTATTTCAGAATTTTCCCAAACCGTTCAAACCGAACCCAGTTTTCAATGCGATTCCAGGACCAGTAAATCATGAGCGCCTTGCCGCGGATTTTTTTAACATTCAAAAACCCCCAATAGCGGCTGTCCTGACTGTTTTCCCGGTTGTCACCCATCACAAATACATATTCTTCCGGAACCAGAACCGGGCCGAAGTCATCTCTGGGTACCAAGGAGTCGTTTGAGGCCGGGTCGGTATGCCGGGCATGGGTATCTTCATAAAGTTTGTCATTGATATAAACTTTTTGTCGCCGTACTTCCAGGAAGTCTCCCGGCAGGCCGATCACGCGTTTAATAAAATCACGCTTTTCATCCTTTGGAAATTTAAAAACGATGATGTCTCCTCTTTGTGGAATTTCAGAAAACAAAACGATATCGTCAAACAGTTTGATATTAAGAAAAGGGATTTCGTTGGGGATATGCGTGCCATAACTGAATTTGGAAACTAGAATATGATCCCCGATAAGGAGTGTGCTTTCCATAGAGCCGGAGGGGATTTTAAATGCCTGGATTATAAAGGTGCGAATCAACAAGGCGAGAAGCAGGGCGATAAGAATGGCCTCGGTATACTCGCGGGCAATACTCTTTTTTGGGGCTTCGGCTTCTTTATCCGCAGCGTCATGGAGGGTATTATTTGTCATCGGTCCTCAACACTGCGAGAAAGGCTTCCTGAGGAATTTCCACGCTACCCACCCGTTTCATTTTTTTCTTACCCTCTTTTTGTTTTTCCAGCAGTTTGCGTTTGCGCGTGATATCCCCACCATAACATTTTGCCAGAACATTTTTCCTGAGCGCCTTGATCGTTTCACGTGCGACGATTTTACCGCCTATCGCCGCCTGGATTGCTACTTCAAACATTTGCCGGGGTATTTGTTGCTTGAGTTTTTTGGCCAGATCGCGGCCCAGATAATACACTTTATCCTTGTGCGCGATCAAAGATAAAGCATCGACCAACTCTCCGTTCAAGAGAACATCCAATTTTACCAGATTGGATCTCCTGAAATCTATAAATTCATAGTCGAACGAAGCGTAACCTTTGGTGCCTGATTTAAGACGGTCATAAAAATCCAGAACTATTTCGTTGAACGGCAGTTCGTATTCCAGCAGTACCGTTTGCGGGTTCATGTATTCCATTCTTTTCTGGATTCCCCTGCGGTCGCGGACCAGCGCCATCACTACCCCGATATATTCTTCCGGAACGATGATGGTCCCTAGAACGTACGGTTCTTCAAGATGGTCGATATTCTTTTGTTCTTGCAGTTTGGTCGGATTGTCAATCAGCACCGTTTTTCCGTTGGTGGTAATGATTTTGTAAACGACGGTGGGGGCGGTGGTGAGAAGGTCGACTTTGTATTCACGCTCAATACGCTCCCGCACAATTTCCATATGCAGTAGCCCAAGAAACCCGCAGCGAAACCCGAAACCCAGTGCCGTGGAAGTTTCTGCTTCATAAGAAAATGAGGCATCGTTCAACGTGAGTTTTTTTAACGCATCGCGCAAATTTTCATAGTCATCACCGCTGATCGGATACAATCCGCTAAAAACCATGGGTTTGACTTCCTTATAACCGGGCAAGGCTTTTTCGCAAGGATTTTGGGAATGGGTGATAGTGTCTCCCACTTTGGTCTGGTCCAATTGTTTGATATTGGCGACCAGGTAGCCCACCTCTCCTACCAGGAGTTGGGTGCATTTCTCCTGCTTGGGGTTGGATGTGCCCAGTTCTTCGACAATGAACCGGTTTCCAGTTGCCATCATCATGATTTCATCACCCACTTTCAGGCTCCCCTGCTGTATCTTGACGAGAACCATAACTCCCCGGTACGCGTCATACCAGGCGTCAAAGAGCAGGGCCTGCAATTTTTCGGAAGCGCCCCCGGTTGGTGGAGGAATCTGGCGAACCACGGCCTCCATCAATTCATTGATCCCGATTCCTTCCTTGGCGCTGACCAGAACCGCACCGCTGGATTCTATCTGAAGGACATCTTCCAGTTGTTCTTTTATAAAATCAGGGTCCGCGCTGGGCAGGTCAATTTTATTGATCACTGGTATGATCGCCAGATCATGTTGCAGGGCCAGGTTGAGGTTGGCTATGGTCTGGGCCTGAATACCTTGCGTCGCGTCTACAACCAGTAATACTCCTTCACAAGCGGCAAGACTTCGTGATACTTCGTAGGTGAAGTCAACATGGCCGGGAGTATCAATCATGTTGAAAATATAGCTTTGTCCATCTTTAGCGTGGTGTTTCAGGCGAACCGTTTGAGCCTTGATGGTGATTCCGCGTTCCCGTTCCAAATCCATACTGTCCAATACCTGGTCTACCATTTCCCGTTCAGGGATTGCCGAGGTAGCGAGTATCAGTTTGTCGGCAAGGGTGGACTTGCCGTGATCAATATGGGCAATGATGGAAAAATTTCTTAATCGATCCTGTTTCATAACTTGTTCAATATCCATAAGGCATTCTCAATCCACTTGGGATTGCATGCCGGGTTTTTCTGGTTTTCATTCGGGCCGCTCGGCGTGGGGCCAGCGTGCTTGGTACTCTTCCTTAGCCTTCATGCTCCGAAGAGGTACTAAGGGGTGTGGGTGAAGGCCGCGCCACTTTCTCGGTGCGAGCCGCGGGGGAAACCTCAATGTGGCTTGTGGCAACAGGCAGTGATTCTTTATATTCCTGCAGATACTTCCACCATTCATAAAACTGGATTTTCATGGCATCATAATCTTTAGCGTTGTCAATATCAAGGGCCGCTCCTGGGTAGGGAACTTCCAAAGTCTTAAAACGGGTTTTCATGATGGTGCTGATTGTTTTTTCCAGCTCTTTTCTGGGATTCAAATTGCGAAAATAATCCACCAGAGAATCGAGCCCCAGATTGGCAAAAAACAGGCATAATTGCAGTCCGATATAGCATTTATAATGCCGGAGTTTGTCTTTTCCGAAAAGCGACAAACTAAACAGTATCAGGTTCTTGAAATTCCTCTGGTAGCGGTACTGGTACATTTTCTGGATATATTCGCGGTTTTCAATGCACAGAGGTTTAACCATGTGCAGGTTGTTAATGCGGAAGCTGGCTTCTTTGAAGTGGATGTAAGCCATTTTTATACCCAGCGTCTTTTTTTGCGGATAAAAATGTTGCAGTTTTTCCCGGGAAACCAGTCCCGAAACAAGGTCGTGTTTTTCCATGTCTGCATGGGAAATGAAATACTCCACTTCCTGAGGGGTCATCAGCGGAGCATCACAGGGAACGATAAGGACTGCTCTATCGCGGTGGGATTTAGTGTCTGGCGCCTCTGCGTTTTCATCCTGTAAGGATTGCAGGAACGTGTGCCAGATGTTTTGGTAAAGAGTGGTTTTTTGCTCAACAATATGAATACGCTTGGGAGATTTTAAATCGATGCGTCCCGAAAGCAATGCCTGTTGCAGTTTCTCCTTCGGGCCGACGACATAGATGTCCTGAATAGATTCTACCTTCTGCAGAGTTTCGACAATATAATGGATAAGACAAGCTCCATTAATGGTCAAAAACGCCTTGTTCTGATGATGGACCTTGTAGCTGGATTTCCCCTCTCCCGCAAGCAGGATGGCATCATATTTTTTTTCGTTGTTCATTGAACTCATACAAAAAGAATCCTCTCTATTTCGATTTTACTATAATACCTTGCGCTCTCCAATGAAATTGGTTATACACAGGTTCCATATTTTTCATTCAAGATACCCGATTTTCTGAACATGGAAACTTCCTCGAGCCTGAAAACCACACCTCTGACTCTTGTCCATAAAGAACTGGGAGGCAAACTCGTTCCTTTCGCGGGATGGCAAATGCCCATTCAGTTTCAAGGGGTCATGCAGGAGCATCAATGCGTCCGCGATGGAGTGGGCATTTTTGATGTCAGCCATATGGGCGAGATCGAAATCCGGGGACCCACTGCCAGGGACCTGATTCAGAAACTGATGACCAATGATATTGACTCAATGCAGGACAACCAAGCTCTTTATACCCTGATGTGTTTGAAAACAGGTGGTGTGGTGGATGATTTGCTGGTTCACCGTTTTTCTGAAAATCATTATTTTCTTTGTGTGAATGCCGCGAATACGGAAAAAGATTTCGCATGGATTTTAAAAAATGCCGGTTCTTGCGATGCTACGATTCGAAATACCAGCTCGGAAACTGCACAATTTGCAGTGCAGGGGAAACACTCTGAGGCCCTGCTGCAAAAATTATGCGAAACCTCTTTGAACGAAATCAAATATTACCATTTTAAAAAAGCAAAAATCCACAATTTTGAAAGTATCATTGCACGCACCGGATACACCGGTGAAGATGGTTTTGAGATTTATATCGATGCGGATCACGCCGAACCCGTTTTCAGGGCCATTCTCGATGCGGGCAAAGAGTTTGACCTTCAGTCTATTGGCTTGGGAGCCCGGGACACTTTGCGAATGGAAATGGGGTATGCCCTTTATGGTAATGAAATCAATGAGAATTCCAAACCGCTGGAGGCGGGATTGGGTTGGGTCATTAAATTGGGCAAGCAGGACTTCATCGGTAAGGCAGAGCTTGAAAAACAAAAGCATGCGGGAAACAGACGTAAACTGGTAGGAATTCGCCTGCTGGACCGGGGAGTACTGCGCCCGCATTACCGCATTTTAAAAAACGGGGCTCCCATCGGGGAATTGACCAGTGGAACTTTCTCTCCCTCCTTGAATACAGGGATCGGATTGTGTTATGTATCCTCTGAATATGCGGAACCTGGAACGGAACTGGAAGTGGAAATCAGGAAGTTGAGCGTACCTGCTGAGGTCGTCAAGCCGCCTTTTTTGCCGGCCCGCGTCAAAAAAAATTAATTGCTAATTTATCGGAGGCACCATGGAGGTCCCCAAGGATTTATTGTATACGCTGGAACATGAATGGATACGCGTTGATGGTAAGAACGCTGTGATCGGAATAACCCATTTTGCCCAGGAGCAATTGGGCGATATCGTTTTTGTCGAACTGCCGGAAGTGGGGTCCGAGCTTGAAAAGGAAAGTCCTTTCGGAGTTGTGGAATCCGTGAAAACCGTGTCCGATCTTTATGCTCCGGCAAGTGGTAAGATCACTAAAGTGAATAAAGAATTGGAAACCAACCCGGAGCAGGTAAATAACGAACCCTACGGCGCAGGGTGGATTGTTGAGATTGAACTTTCTGACGAACAAGGTCTTGAATCTCTTCTCGACCCGGATGCCTACAACGAACAATGCGAAAAGGAGCAGGAATAAATCCTTCTGCTCCTTTCAATATCTTTCCCTGACCTATGCGGTATATCCCCCATACAGAACAAGACATCAAGCTGATGCTTGCCGAAATCGGCGTGCTGAATGTTGATGCTTTGTTCGACAGCATTCCCGACTCATTAAGGTTGGGAGACACTTTGCTGGGACTGCCTGAGAGTTTGTCCGAAAGTGAGTTGACCGAATATTTGAAACGGCTGCAGAACAAAAACGCTACGGCTGAAGATTATTCCGTCTTTCTGGGAGCCGGGGCTTATCACCATTTTTCTCCTGTATTGATTGATCATCTGATTTCCCGTGGGGAATTTGCCACCAGCTATACCCCTTATCAACCGGAAGTCAGTCAGGGAACTCTTCAGGCCATTTATGAGTTTCAGACTATGATTTGCCTGTTGACGGGAATGGAGGTTGCTAACGCTTCCATGTATGATGGGGCTTCAGCCCTCGCCGAAGCAGTGGTGATGTCCAATCGGGTCAACCGCCGGACGGATTTTTTGGTTTCCCGGGCGGTCCACCCTGAATACCGCAAAGTAGTAGAAACTTACACGCGCGGAAGCAACTTCAACCTCAAGGAAATCCCCTTCAACGATAAAGGAAAAACCGACCTATCCTTCATCACTCAAAACCTGACGGAAAATACTTCTGCCGTTGTCCTGCAATCGCCTAACTTTCTGGGAACGGTTGAAGAATATGCTTCGCTGAAAGAAACATTAGCGGAAAATGGAACCCTCTTGATAGTTGCTGTGGCAGAAGCTTTGTCCTTGGGTATCCTGCAGGCACCGGCAACGCATGGTGCGGATATCGTGGTGGGTGAAGGGCAGTCGCTAGGCCTGCCGGTCTCTTTTGGCGGACCTTATGTGGGGTTTTTCGCCACACGGGAAAAATTTCTAAGGCAAATGCCGGGACGCCTGGCCGGAGAAACGGTGGACCAGAATGGAAAACGGGCTTATGTCCTGACGTTGTCCACCCGGGAACAGCATATCCGGCGCGAGCGGGCCACATCCAATATCTGCACCAACCAGGGGCTGTGTGCCCTGGCCGCCACCATTTTCATGTCTACCCTGGGAAAACAGGGTTTTCGTGAACTGGCTTTGCTGAACTTGAGAAAATCCGACTACTTAAAAAACCGGTTGGCCCATGTAGCGGATTTCAATATCCGTTTTTCCACCGACACGTTCAATGAATTTGTCCTCGAATGCCCCCGCCCGGTTGAAGAAGTTTTAAATGCTTTGAAGCAAGAGCGCATTATCGGCGGTTACCCCTTGGAGTCCTGTTACCCGGACTTAAAAAACTGCCTGCTGATTTGCGTAACAGATTTGAACAGCCGCGAGAAAATGGACCACTTTGCCGAAATACTGGAAGCTATGTAGCGGACAATTGTTCCAGCAGTTCTTCTGCGGGATAGGTCAGGATTTCTGCCAGGGTAGGATGGTAATGCGGTATTGCGGCCAAGTCTTTTACCGTACCGCGAAAATGCATGAGGGTGATGAGTTCGTGAATCAGTTCCCCCGCCTCGGGGCCAACAATATGTCCTCCCAGCACTTCTCCTGAAACAGGATCGCAAAGCAGTTTCACATGCCCGTGTGTTTCGCCAAGACACATCGACTTGCCATGATCTCCAAAAGGATGGGACGCCGCCAGGTAGGCAATTTCCCCAGCCTGACATTCTTTTTCGCTCAATCCTACACTGGCTACTGCTGGGTCGGTAAACACCACTGAGGATTTGAGACGGTCATCGACCTGCCGCTCATTTTCAGGATGCACGGCGTTATATCCAGCCACTTCCCCCTGCAAAATGGCGATATGAACCACTTCATGGATGCCATTTACATCACCGACCGCAAAAATATGCGGTTGGTTGGTTTTCATTTTTGCATCCACACTAATGCGGCTCTGGCGGGTTTCGATACCTGCGGCTTCGAGGCCGAGTCCATCACTATTCGGTTTGCGCCCAAGAGCCTGAAGGATAACCTGGGCGCGGACACATTTTTCCTTTCCCTCATGCTGGAAATAAACGGCAGAGTTTTCCTGTTGTTTCTCCGTGCGGAGTATTTTTGTTCCGGTAAAAAGGTTCATTCCCTCCTGCCGGAAACGCTGTTCGACAGGTCGAGCCAGGTCTTCATCTCCTTTAGATAAAATATGTGGGCTTCTTTGCAGGAGAGTTACCTTGACGCTGATGCGCAAAAAAAACT
>Ga0310122_10003204_pt1 | contig 10378 bp, 7 predicted proteins | sample CB6_Bottom_1051__FD_203503 | JGI IMG/M metagenome (GOLD analysis project Ga0310122, IMG submission 203503) | Marine microbial communities from Western Arctic Ocean, Canada - CB6_Bottom_1051 | ecosystem: Environmental > Aquatic > Marine > Oceanic | place: Canada: Western Arctic Ocean | collected...
TAACCAGTCCAATGACAGCATTGGAGAAACGCGCAACGTTATCGTTAGCCAGTATTTATGCTTTGCGCATGTTGGGTCTGTTTATGATCTTGCCAGTATTGTCATTATTTGCCGAACAAATGGAGGGTGCCACACCGATGTTAATTGGTCTGGCTATCAGTGTGTACGGCTTAACTCAGGCGGTTTTACAAATTCCCTTTGGTTTGCTATCTGATCGGTTTGGCCGAAAAAAAATAATCATTATTGGCTTGATCCTATTTTCAGCCGGTAGTGTGGTTGCGGCCCTCTCTACCAATATTTATGGTGTATTACTAGGGCGAGCCATACAAGGCGGGGGAGCTATTGCCGCGGCTATTATGGCTTTGCTTGCGGATTTAACGCAAGAAGTGCATCGTACTAAAGCCATGGCAACTATCGGTGCCAGTATTGGTATTTCATTTGGTATAGCCATTACCTTAGGCCCTATCTTGGCCGGGTATATCGGGATTTCTGGTATTTTCTGGTTAACCGCTATTCTCTCGTTATTAGCCATTTTGGTTGTCCTGTTTATTGTACCTAATCCAGAAAAGTCGATAGTGCATTGTGATGCCGAATTAGTGCCTGCGCAGTTTTTTAGTGTCTTGAAAATGCCCGATTTATTAAGACTGGACTATGGCATTTTTATTTTACATTTATGTTTAACCTCCTGTTTTGTTGTGCTGCCTTTATTGATCAGGGATGCAGGCTTAATTCCTGAAAATCACTGGATGGTATACTTGCCGGTACTCATTGGCTCGATGGCATGTATTGTGCCCTTTGTCATCATTGCAGAAAAAAAACGCCAGATGAAGAAGGTTTTTATAGGCGCCATCATTACCCTTATGCTGGCTAATCTGGGCTTATTTAAATATTATGATGACTTGTATGGGATTATTGGGTTTTTATGGTTGTTTTTTTGTGGTTTTAATTTGTTAGAAGCCACTTTACCCTCCTTAATATCCAAAACCGCACCCGGTGATTTAAAAGGTACCGCGATGGGGGCCTATTCGAGTTCACAGTTTATGGGCGCTTTTGTGGGGGGTATAGCCGGTGGCTGGCTTTATGGCGAAATGGGTGCGGAAATGGTATTTTTATTTTGTGCCGTTGCCACATGTACCTGGGTTATTGTCGCCATGTTTATGAATACGCCTAAATATCTGGCAAACATGTTGATTTCTCTGGATGACATTAATGCAGCTAAAGAAGAAGCTTTTGTAGCAGAGTTACTTGATATCACGGGAGTAGAAGAGGTCACCTTGCATTTTGAAGAAAGTGTGGCTTATTTAAAAGTGGATAATAAGGTGCTGCAAAAAACCGATTTACAGACTTTATTAAATCAGTGGGCTGTGAGTTAGTACTCTGCGACTGAAACGGAAGCTGTCCGGTGATTACTGCTACCGGTCAGGGCCCTGAATGATGCTTTGACCATTGCCCGGTTCCTGATGGGGCGATAGGCTGCGTGGCGTTAGATTACGCTCAGTTCAGGGGTGATAAGGTAGTTAAGCCGATACCGGATATGAGTTTGAGGGCAGGATCAGTCGTGCGCCTACTCAATCAGTTGCGTTTGCAGCCAATTTCAGGGCTTTCATTAGCTTATTATGTACAACCTTAACATACAGTGCTATTCATCGGTTGTGGGGCAAATGCGCGCTACTAACGCGTTTAACCGCCTCTCCCCTTTTTTTTCTTATCTGCCATCGATATTATATTTTATAATTGAGCTTGATTTTTTGATATATTTTCCTATTCTTTGATTTAGCAAAGTAAATGCTGCAAAGGAGAGTAGAAATGAGTAATAAGAAACCTGCTTTATTCTTTTATCTTTTATTATTAGTGCTATTGACTGGCTGTGCATCTACAGCTAAAAATTTAGATGATCCCTGGGAAAGCTGGAATCGTAGTACGCAGGAATTTAATGATAACTTTGACCATAACATACTGAAGCCTTTAGCAAGGGGCTACCTGTTTACAATGCCTGGGCCAGTAGATACAGGGATTTCAAACTTTTTTAGTAACCTTGATGATATTGGTATTTTTATAAATGATTTTTTACAGTTTAAAGTCATTCAGGGTGGAATGGATATTAGTCGATTTATTCTTAATTCTACGGTGGGTATTGCTGGATTTATAGATGTAGCCACCATGCTTGATTTACCTAAGCACAATGAAGATTTTGCTCAAACTTTAGCCGTATGGGGCGTTCCATCGGGACCGTATTTAGTAATACCTTTTTGGGGTCCCAGCTCACCCAGAGGGGCTGCAGGCTTGCTAGGCGATGGCTTAATGGATCCGCTTAACTATACTTTTTTCGCTGGGTTTACGGCCAGTGCTATCGGGGCAGCAGCTGATATCGTAGATACTACTGACCGACGTGCTGGATTTATGACTACTGAAACGTTTGTTACTGAAGCGGCTATCAATCGCTATGATTTTATTAAGAGCTCTTACTTACAATATCGTGATTATTTAATTAATGATGCAGCGGTGCCAGAAGATGAGTCTTTTGACATTTATATGGATTTTGAGGAAGATGATCAATTCAACTTAGACTTGGTCGAACCACAAGAGTAATACCTTTCAATCTACCCGTTTTTTTGCCCGTCTGTTCCGGGCTTAAGCGTATTGAAGTAGCAGTCTTTAGCCAAATAGGAGTGCGTAAACCAGCCACGGCTTATAGCGCAGGCCAATCCGTGTTGTCTGGCTGTGGTTTCCTACGGTATTTTCGGTGCAGGTAGTGGTGGAAAATGAAAAGGGTTAGGGCGGTGGTGATGTGTTATGTATTGCAACATCTTATGCGTTATGGGTCCGCTATAGTTTTGTAACTTGATGGCCCCGGTCTTTAGCGGTCCATGATACAAAAATATCCTTTTTATCAGAAATGAGTGTTGGATGACCATTTTTAGCTTGAGAAGTCAGGCCTGTCGCTTTATCTGTCCAGGTTAGGCCTCGGTCGAGAGATTCTTTTGCATGCAGGCTGGTTTGTTCGCCATCAAACTCTTTCCATATCAGTACTACCCGTTGCCCCAAAGAAATAACATCAGGGTGGCTGGGGATATAGTTATTATTGCCGAGGACTAGGGGAGCACTAACGTTTTTACCAAAATCATCAGTTTGTGCATAAAAAATGCCTTGGCGTTTGTCACCGAGTGTAAACCAGGTTAAATGTGCCCGATTTTTGTCATCTATTGCCATTGATGGGCCATGCTCGGGACAGGCCTCAATAGCCCAGTTATCATAAGTCACACGCTGGGGTTGTAACCATGCACCTTCGGCATTCATGCGAATAAGTGAGTGATCACGAATGCCATCCTCATGTACCATGCGGGCAAGAATGATGGGTTCGCCCGTCGTTGTGAAAGCGGTTGCTGTCCGACAGCAAGAACAAATGCCGGCGCTGAGGAAATGATTGTCAAACTGGGAATGATCCGAGGCAGAATGGATACTGTAGTACAAAGAAACTATGCCTGAGCCGATGTGATGAATCTGGCCTCTGTGATGTGAATCGTGACGGGTGTCATGCCAGAATAAATAAAGATTATCGTTTTTATCGACCAGCATTTTATCCATATAATGCATGGCAGAGTGCGCTTGGTTACTGACTAAAACAGGTAAACTAAATGTTTGTCCATTATCGTCGGAATAACTAAAGAAACTGGTTGAGTTTTGTTCTTCATCGGCATAATAAAGCACATTGATACGACCAGAGCTACTGATTTCCAGTGCCGGTGGGTTTTCAGGCCAGGCGCTAATTTTTTGCTCAGTTCGATTGATTTTTATCGGCTGCTGGTAGGTTTTTCCATTATCAGTAGAATAATCTAGGTATACGGCTTGTGCAGTGGGTGTGAGTCGCCATAAGCGGCCATCAGGAGCAAAGTTGACTGTGACTGTCGAGCTGAGTATTTGTTCTGGAAGAGGGCTGGGCAACTGCCCCTTGCTAACCATGCTTTGACAACCACTCAAAAAAAATAAACTGAAGAGTAAAAAGTAGATTGAGGATAAGCAATTATGGAATGTTTTTAGCATGGCTTGCAACGGGTAATGTTTAAGAAATTAAAATAAACATGTTGATTAGAAAGCAATATTTACGCTACTAATGATTCGGTAATCAGGCTCTACTTGATTCCCATTGGTATTTTGGACAATGGGAATACCAAATGATGCGCCTAGACTCACATGTTTTCCGGCAGTCAAACGTATGCCTGGAGAGAAATATACGATATTACCACCTGAGTTGCCATCTTTACTACCATTGGTTTCTTCTTTGTCACGCCATTCACCATTTATTTCCAGAATAGTATCCACTGCGAATTGGGCGGGTTGGTAGCTTAAACCATTTTGACCAAATAAACGGTAAGATAACGCAAAATTGTAACTAAAAATATCGCCAAGGTCTGTATCTTGTGCGCCTTCAGAAGTAACCGTATAAACTGTGCTGGCATCAAAAGATAAGTCATCAAACTGTTGAGTAAAAGCCAAACCCATGATGCCATCCCATGAGCCTGAACCCGGCTGGAACTCTGTTTCAAGAAGTTCCGAACCATCAGCAGAATGACGGCTGGTTTTACCCGTTGGTGCTTTTATGCCAAATAAGGCAGAAAGATGACTGCCTTCATTTTGAAAAAAACGATATTGGCCGTAAAAAGTAGTATCGCCGATGCCTTCAATATTGCCCAGTGACTCGATTTCAGCGGGTTCATCATGCTCGTCATCGTGATCACCATGTCCATGTGCGGGTTCTCTAATATTGTCCCGCATAATAAAAGGGATTCTAAAGCCTACGGTAAAGTCATCTGTGATGGCATAAGCTGCAGCTGCAGAAATACTCCATAATGATTCGACGCTGTGTAAATCGGCTTCGGCATCAGCTTCACGTAATTCTTGTAATTTAGAATCAGAATATTCATCAAGCCGGATAAGTTCAGAGCGGATGCCAGTGGAAAAACTTCCTTTAGGTATTGTTATTCCTGACTCTGTGGCGATAGGGGATGCAGAGCCAACGCCTAGGCCAATAGATGCGTGATCAGCAAATACAGAAAAAGGCAGTGTTGCCAACAGGAGGGGAATGGATTTTTTTAACATGGGTCAGGTTTAAAAAATAGGGTAAAAAAGAATGGTAGCAATAAACAGACCAATCGATCATAAATGGATTATTTAAAGGGCTGTTCTTTGTGTTAAATCTATAGGATTCAGTACTTAATCATATGCTGACTGGTATTCGATGGAGTTTTTTTAATATTTAAAACAGCAAGTTATCTGTTTTTTAGGTGCCAGTGAGGTATTTATTCCGGAGCATGAACCCTGCAGGGAATTTATGCTGAAAGCAATGTATTGTCTTGTAAAGTGATGTTTTAGCCATGCGGTAAAACAGACAGAGTGTGGCAAATAGCTATTTTTTTCAGTTAAATAACATAGTTTAATTAATGCTTGTAGCGAATTCATGCAGGATTAGGCTGGGAGGATATTCTCTGGCCACTGGCAAGATATCAGTCAACGCTGGATGCTAGTTATCGTATGATGAACATGCGTGTAATTAAAATAGGCAGCATGGATTAAAAGCCACAAAAATGCTATTATTTGAGGGATAAGTGCGTTGTTTTCTAGTTAAATAGCGAATGCTATATCAGTAAAATCACGTTTAGAATATAGATTGAAGATTAATCCCAGAGGTATAACAGGTGACAGAAATAACTGAAGTTCCCAGTCCTTTTTGTGGTATTGGCACGGATGATTTGGCTATTCAAGTGGATGGCATATCAATAAAGGTCACTGCCAATGGTTGCGCGATCAATACACCGGCTTTTGAGCAGGCTATTAGTGATTTTAGTCCTCGAGTGGATGGTAAAGAGGTCAGTCTTGAGGAGGCTGTTTGCAAGGCAGTAGAAATTTTAAAAGCTGCGAATCAACCCGTCATCGGAGGTTGTGCAACGGATGTTAATGGCATGCGCGCATTAATGGCTTTGGCTGATCGTAATGGTGCTGTGGTTGATAATATGAATTTTACTGCTGCAAAGCGTAACTTTCTGGCGCTACAGGATTCGGGCTGGATGACGACCACTTTGGCGGAAATAAAAAATCGTTGTGATTTATTTGTGGTTATAGCTTGTGATCTTGAAGTGTTTGCACCGCGTTTTTATGAGCGCTATCTCTGGAATAAAGAGTCCATGTTTTTGGATGATACCAGTGCACGAGAGATTATTTATATTGGCAAAGCACCTTCTGGAAAAGCCTCTACATCACCTGATAACAGGCAAGCCCAGGTTTTGGAATGTGCAAATGCTGATTTGCCCGAAGTGCTTGCAGTATTAAGAGCACTGATTAAAGGTAATTTGGTCAATGCAGAACAAGTGGCTGGTATTGCCATCACGGACTTGCAAAATATTGCTGATAAATTAAAAGCAGCAAGCTATGGTGTAGTTAGCTGGGCGGCAGGGGATTTGGATTTTTCTCAGGCGGAACTGTCAGTACAAACTATTTGTGAGTTGGTCAAGGATGTCAATGCCTCGGGTGTTAGATGTTCAGGGTTTCCTTTAGGCGGTAAAGAAGGTGATCAGACAGCGAATCAGGTGTGTGGATGGCAGACAGGTTATCCGGCTAGAATGCGTTTTTCCAGTGATATCCCTGAATATGATCCGTTTTTATATGATATCAACCAAATGTTTGATAATGGTGAAGTGGATGCTTTTGTTTGGGTACACGCTTTTAACGCCAGTGCTGTACCGCCATCAGGTGGAAAAATTCCAACTATTGTCGTAGCTCGTTCAGGTATGACCTTTGAAGAAGAACCGGCGGTATTTATCCCTTTGGGTACGCCAGGCATTGATCATGTCGGACATGCCTACCGTCTGGATAACGTGGTGGCTATTCGATTAAAAAAACTCAGAGATTCTGGCTTACCAAGTACGGCAGAAGTATTAACCGCGATTGAGCAAGGACTGGTGAACTAATATGTTAACAAAACTAACGGGCGGTATTGTTTACGATCCAGCCAATAACGTGAATGGTAAGAAAAAAGACATTTACATTCAGGATGGACGAATTGTAAGCAAGCCAAGAAATGTTGAACCGGATAAAGAATATAATATATCCGGAAAAATAGTGATGGCTGGTGCGATTGATTTGCACACTCATATTGGTGGAGGCAAAGGCAATATTGCCAGAATGCTAATGCCAGAAAATCACCGTATAGATCCCGTAGCGCATACGGATATTAAACGCGCCGGAACCGGCCATGCCATGCCTAGCACGTTTACTACCGGTTATCGCTATGCAGAAATGGGTTATACCGCAGCCTTTGAACCGGCCGTTTTACCTGTTAATGCCAGACAAGCGCATATGGAAATGGGTGATGTCCCCATGCTGGATAAAGGCGGTTACGTGATGCTGGGGAGTGATGATTTCTTTTTGCGCATGATGACAGCTAACAAGGATCAACAAGCCATTAACGATTATGTGGCTTGGACTATCCGTGCTGCACAGGGTGTCGGGATTAAAGTGGTGAATCCGGGGGGTATTAGTGCTTTCAAATTTAATCAACGACAACTGGATTTAGATGAGAAAAACAGCCATTACAATGTTACACCTAGAGCGATATTAAAATCTTTGGCGACAGCGATCAAAGAATTAGGCATCTCGCATCCATTACATGTACATGGCAGTAATTTGGGGGTCCCCGGTAATATTCAAACCACGCTGGACTCAATCGTGGGGGTTGAGGGCTTGCCTATGCATCTGACTCATGTTCAGTTCCATAGCTACGGTACAGAAGGCGATTTTAAATTTTCATCAGGTGGTGCTGAACTGGCCGAAGCCATTAACAAAAACCAGAATATCTCAGTGGATGTTGGGCAAATTATGTTTGGGCAGACAGTCACGGCGTCGGGGGATAATCAACGTCAATATGCGAATCATGGTTTTTCCAGCCCCAATAAATGGGTGTGCATGGATATTGAATGTGATGCCGGTTGTGGTTTAGTGCCTTTTAAATATCGCGATAAGAATTTTGTTAATGCGCTGCAATGGGCTATTGGACTGGAGATATTTTTATTAGTCAAAGACCCTTGGCGAATTTTCTTAACCACTGATCATCCTAATGGCGCACCGTTTACTTCCTATCCGCATTTGATTCGTTTGTTAATGGACAAAAGTTTCCGTAATGATATGTTAGCTACTATTCATCCTGAAGCGCAAAAAATGACCACTCTAGGTTCCATTGATCGTGAGTATTCCATGCAGGAAATTGCTGTTCTTACCCGTGCCGGTGCTGCCAAAATTACTGGTTTAGTTAATCGGGGGGCATTAGGTAAAGGGGATTATGCTGATATTACGGTTTACACGGAAAATGAAAACCGGGAAAAAATGTTTGAAAAACCGGATTATGTTTTTAAAGACGGTGAGTTAGTTGTTAAGGATGGCGAGGTGGTCAATGTGGTCTGGGGGACTACGCATGTTGTCAGACCTGAATACGATAAATCGATTGAAAAAGATTTGAAGAAATACTTTGATCGATTCATGACCATGAAATTGGGTAACTTTACTATCAGTGATGATGAAATGACGGAAGATGGGCGCGGTAGTATAACGGTGCATCCAACCGTGGGAGAAAAAGTATGATTATCAATGGCGTAACAATTGATGCGACTTTTGCCGAAGCCTTTGGGATGAAAGCTACACGCGTTATTATCACAGCACAGAATGAAAAATGGGCGATGATTTCGGCACAAGCCATGACGGGCTTTGCCACTTCAGTCATTGCTTGTGGTTGTGAAGCAGGCATAGAACGTACTTTATTACCCTCAGAAACACCGGATGGTCGACCGGGTGTGTCTGTGCTTATATTTGCCATGGGCGGTAAAGGTCTGGCGAAGCAATTGGAAACCAGGGCAGGGCAATGTGTTTTGACTTCACCGACCTCTGCTTTATTTGCCGGTATTGATGAGGGCGTACAGATCCCCTTAGGTAAAAACCTGCGTTATTTTGGGGATGGCTTTCAAGTATCCAAGAAAATTGCTGGAAAACGTTATTGGCGCATACCTGTCATGGATGGTGAGTTTTTAACCGAAGAAACAACCGGACGTGTTGAAGCCGTGGGAGGGGGTAACTTTCTGGTTCTGGCTAAGTCGCAACCACAAGCGTTGGCTGCTTGTGAAGCAGCGATTGAAGAAATGCTTAAAATACCCAATGTGATTATGCCATTTCCAGGAGGGGTTGTGCGTTCAGGTTCTAAGGTAGGTTCAAAATATGCTGCCCTGGGTGCTTCAAGCAATGATGCCTTTTGCCCTACTTTAAAAGGTATGACAAAAACAGAATTACCAGCCGATTGTGAATCAGTAATGGAAATTGTCATTGATGGTTTAACCAAAGAAGATATTGATAAGGCGATGCGTGTCGGCATTCAAGCCGTATGTGATTTAGGCACAGAAAATGGGATTCAACGCATCAGTGCAGGAAACTATGGCGGTAAATTAGGTCCCTTTCACTTTCATTTGCAGGAGATTATGGCATGAGTGCATTAACACTAACGATGAAAATACGACTGGATCAACGGGTCGATATGTCTCCTCTGGTTTGTCAAAAACTTGAAGGTTTAAGTATGGCTGAAATCGCAGCCATTGAATTACAAAATGGCAAAAGAAAAATCAGAGTAGATAGTTTGTTTGGTATTAAAGGCTCTGATACGCAAAATCTGGTGATACAAGGCAGTTTTTCCAAACTGGATTTTATTGGCAAACAATTAGACGGTGGAACAATTACCGTTAATGGCGATGTCGGTGCCTATTTAGCACAGGAAATGAAGTCAGGAACGATTAAAGTAAAAGGGAATGCAGGGTTGTATGCGGCCTGTGAAATGAAAAATGGTTATCTGGAGATTACAGGCAATAGCGGTGATTTTCTTGCTGCGGCTTTACCGGGTAATAAACAAGGCATGAAGGGCGGTGTGGTGCTGGTTAAAGGCAATGTCGGTGAACGTGCCGGAGATCATATGCGCAGAGGGACTATATTAATAGAAGGCAATGCCGGTGATTACTGTGGTTCAAGAATGGTCGCGGGTACTATTGCGGTGATGGGACAAACCGGGCGTTATCTGGGTTATGCCATGCGTAGAGGTACACTGTTGTTATGGAATCAACCCCAGTTATCAGCAACATTTAATGATTGTGGTTCACATACGCTGGCATTTTTGCCGATATTATTTGCTTCGTTTAAGTCGCTTGGTTCCCGGTTTTCTGAAGAGTCAGAGGCATTTAACAGGGTTCAACGTTATGCAGGTGACATGTCTGAAGTAGGTCGTGGGGAAGTATTGGTCAGGATTTAAGTACAGGTGGGAAGCAGTGGCAGAACGGTAAAAATACTGTTTTCTGAC
>Ga0310122_10003205_pt1 | contig 10377 bp, 14 predicted proteins | sample CB6_Bottom_1051__FD_203503 | JGI IMG/M metagenome (GOLD analysis project Ga0310122, IMG submission 203503) | Marine microbial communities from Western Arctic Ocean, Canada - CB6_Bottom_1051 | ecosystem: Environmental > Aquatic > Marine > Oceanic | place: Canada: Western Arctic Ocean | collected...
CGATTCAAGAGCTTATCCAGAGCGCCAGCGGTGCGGTATCCGCTGATCTTGGCAGGGCGCTGACGACTACCGTCTATACCCTCTATCTGGACAAGTGGCCGGGACGCCAGATACAGCTTCCGTACCCGCCGCTCATCTCCGTGGACTCTGTGAAATACTGGGGCGACGTGACCGAGACCCTCGACACGTTCAGCAGTGGAAGCTACACGGTGAGCACCGGAGGCGACCCTGGCATCCTATGGCTGAACGAGGACGCTGACTGGCCGGAACTCATGGACCGTCCGACGCCCATAGAGATTCAATTCCAAGCGGGCTACGGCGCGGATGCCGACGATATTCCTCCTGCCGTAGCTGCCGCTGTCTGCATGACAGCAGCCTATTTTTTCTCTCAGCCGCTCCCTGTCATAACTGGCACGATAGCCACAGAGCTACCGCTGGGCGTTAGCCGCCTGATCGACTCCGAGCGGTTCCAGAGGTACTAGGAGATGGCACGTAAAAGCCGCCTCCGCACCAAGCTGATGTTCCAGTACGACACTCGGACGAAAGATACTGATGGCTTTGAAACTGCGACGTGGGCGGACAAGGGCGAACGATTTTGTCAGGTCGAGCCGCTACAGGGCCGCGAGTACTGGGATGCCCACGCAGTGCTCGGCCAGCAAGGTCTCAAGATCCGCACCCACTACGACTCGACGATCACCGACGTGGAGCCGGATCGGTGGAGGATGAAGAACGGCTCGACCGTCTATGACATCGTTTCGATGGTGAACGTCGATGAGGAGAACCGCTGGCTGGAGTTCCTCTGTACGACGGGCACCGGGGTGTTGGACTGATGGCGAGAAAAACGCAGTACGGGATAGGCGGCACGAGAGTCGAGATACAAGGCGATGAGGAGTTGATTCGGAAGCTCAATACGATGTCGAAGGGGTTCCGTAGCAAGGCGCTTCTCCACGCGGTGACGCAGGGCGCGAAGATCGTGGAGCGCGAAGCCAAGGCTCGCGCCCCGATGAGGAAGGGTGGTAAAGGGGGGACACTGCGCCGTAGCATTACGACTATGAAGTTGAAGTCTACCAGCAAGCTGGCGAAGGTTGCAGTCGGATGGCGCAAAGGAAAATCGTCACGCACTGATGCGTTCTATGGCATTATGATCGAGAAAGGCACCAAGCCGCGACACAAAAAGAAAAGGAAAAGCAAGGGCCTCGACCGCGCAGGGAGATCGCGGAAAAACCTGACAGTCGGGCGGGCTGGGTCGACGGGCACGGGGCCTGCGCGTCCGTTCCTGATCCCGGCTTACGACAGTAAGCGCGAACAGGTAGCCCGCCAGATCAAAATCGAACTCAGTCGCCTGCTCCGCAAAGCGGCGAAGAAGGGTCTCTGATGGCGAACCAGATCGAGGACGTTATCTACTCGCGACTGCAAGCGACATCGGCGGTCACCGATCTCGTGTCGACGCGAGTCTATCCGGTTCGTCGGCCTGCGGACGCGAGCTTGCCGCTGATTGTGTTTGATCGCGTGGGCGAGTTCAGTCCTCTGGCGATGGTCTCAGATCCCGGCAACGTGATCGCGAGATTCCGCTTTTCATGTCAGGCAGACACTCCTGAGAACGCGAGAACGCTGGCGGCGACCGTGAAGGCGAGCATCGGCTATTATTCGGACAGCACGACGACTCCGGTGGTCGACGGATGCTGGCCGGAGAACGGGTTCGACGAGTTCGATTTCGGCGCTGATCTATTCGCCTCGGAGAAAGACTTTAGCATCGCATATCGGGAGTAACTATGGCGACCTTTGTACAAACGAACGTGGGGCTCTATTTCGGAGGCTACTCGCTGGCTTCCTCATTCAACGCCATCGCGTTGAACCTCGGGAACAGCCCCCAAGATGATACCGTATACGGGGACACCTTCGTCTCCAACGCCGCAGGCCAGTCGTCGGTGACACTAGAAGCGGAGGGCTTCTGGGAGAGCGCGACCGACGCAGTGCTCGAAGGTAGCTTAGGCACCGACGACACGGTTGTTAGCGTGACCCCAGTGGATCAGGCGGCTGGCTCACCTTCGATCTTCAGCAAGTACACGACCGCGACGTACAACCCCATCTCGACGGGTACGGTGGGCAGCATGATGGGGTTCTCGCTCAGTGCCGAGGGGCGCGGCGAGAAGAGCGTGTCGGGCGAGATCCTCGTGATCCCGGCCACCTATACCTCCTCATCGGAGTCAGCGACGAACGCCTCCATCGGGGCCGTCAGCGCCACGCAGTCGGTCTACAGCGCCCTCCACGTGACTGCCGCGAGTGGGACGCTCGACGTGATCGTGGAGAGCGCACCGTCGAACTGGTCAGGCGAGGCGACTCGGATCACGCACACGCAGTTCACCGCGATAGGCGCGGAGATGAAGTCCACGGCGGGCGCGATCACGGACGCCTACTGGCGCGTCAAGTGGACCCTCTCGGGCTCGTTCGATTTCATAGTATCCCTCGGCATAATTTAGGAGAAAAACATGGCTACCTTTGTGATTTACGACGCCTATCTGTCGGTGGCGGGCACGGATCTTTCAGATCACGTCCGCTCAGTCACGGTCGATGCAGGCCAGAATATGGTCGATGATACTGCGATGGGCGACGCTTTTGTCAGTAACAGTGCAGGCCTCGCTACGTGGAGCGTCTCTGTGGAGTTCCTACAGGACTACGCCAGCAGCAAGGTCGACTCTACTCTCCAGCCCCTGCTCGGCATCGGCAACACCGCCGCGCTGGTCGTGAAACCGACGAGTGGGTCCGTCAGTGCGACGAACCCGAGCTACAGCGGCACGGGGATACTCGAAAGCTACAACCCCGTCGGCGGCTCTGTCGGTGATCAGTCGATGGCAAGCGCGACGTTTCAGAGCGCCTCGGCGCTCACTAGAGCCACATCGTAGGATGCAGTTCCAAGTCCCTCCCTTCATACAAGGCAAGTCAAATGGTTCTATCGAAAGAGCAGATACTCCAGGCAGATGATCTAAAGACCGAGACGGTGGCGGTTCCCGAGTGGGACGGGGAGGTGCTCCTCCGCGAGTTGCGTGGACGCGAGCGCGATGCGTTCGAGGAAGGCAGTCTTGACAGCAAGCGCAACGTGACGATGACGAATATGAGGGCGAGGCTGGTCGCGATGTCAGCCATCGACGAAGAGGGTGAGCGGCTGTTCACCGCCAAGGAGGCCAACGAGTTGGGCGACAAGAGCGCGACGGCACTCAACAGGCTCTTCGAGGTCTGTTGCCGCTTGTCGGGTATCACGTCCGACGACGTGGACAAGCTTGAAAAAAACTCCGCGACCCATCACGACGCGAACGACGAATATGGTTCGATCTCGCTGAACTGATGGGCATCCCAGTAGGGGAGCTAATGGACCGGATGTCCAGTTCTGAGTTCGCGGAATGGATCGCCCGATCCCGCATCAAGCAAGAGGAGGCCGAGCAGGCCGAAATGATCGCTAGAGTCGACCACAGAATGCAGAGCCGATGATCATCTCAGAGATGAACGTCAAGTTGACGGCGTCCACGTCGGCATTCGCCAAGGCGATGGACCGGGCCAGCGGCAGGGTGAAGAAGTTCCGTGCGGGTGCGGGCAAGCTCGGAGGTGTCCTGAAGGTTGTCGGCATGGTGGCGGTGAAGGCGGCGGCGGCTTTAGCGGGAATTGCGTGGGGTGCCAAAAGGGTTTTTGATTTAGGAGCAAGCATCGCTGAGACGGGCTCGAAGTTCCGCACGGTCTTCGGACCCGAGGCGAGTGCCGAGGTGTCGGCGTTCCTCGACAATTTCGCCGCCAAGGCTGGCCTCACGACGAACGAAGCCAAGGGCTTGGTCGCGACTACGGGCGCGATTGCTCAAGGGTTGGGGTTCAGCCAGAAGGCGTCGGGCGCGTTCGCCGTGGAGATCACCAAGCTGGCAGGCGACTTGAGCAGCTTCAACAACCTCCCCACTGAACAGGTGTTGTTAGGCATCAACTCTGCGCTTACAGGCGAGCGAGAGCAGATGAAACAGTTGGGCGTGGTCATCCTCGAGGCAGATGTCCAGGCAAAAGCCTTCGCCCAAACTGGCAAGACCGTTGCGAAGAGCCTCACCCAGCAGGAGAAGGCCACCGCCACTCTGGCGTTGATCACCGAGAAAGCGGGCTTCGCAATCGGAGACCTGGACCGCACGTCAGGATCGGCGGCGAACGTGGCGAAGAGGCTTGGGACGGTGTTTAGGGAACTGCGGGATGCGGTAGCAAACGCCCTCATGCCTGCCTTCAAGACGATACTAGATTCGCTTACCGAGCACGAACAGAAGTTCATCGACATGAAAAAGGCGATTATAGACAATACGATGGGCATCTCGTTGTGGGCTGTCGCGTTTATAGAGAGCCTAAAATTCGTTGGGCAGGCTATCATTCAGCCGCTTCGTATGATTACAAATCTCGTCACGGCCACCGTCCATCTTTACAGGTTGAAGGCGGCTCTCTCGGCGCTTGATTTCAAAAGAATAAAAGAGGAAATGGAGGGTTTCAGGGCGGATGCGGGCGACCTCAAAAACTCCCTCGATATATTGGGTGCAAGTGCTATCGACTGGGGCAAGGCGATGGGCGATGCCTTCGCGGGCAACAGCGAGGCGATGAGGAAAATTATCGAACAGATGAATTTAATAACCGATGGACCGGGGGGCGATGGTGACCCAAAAGATGGCCCCCTTGGCGGCACCATCGCGGCGGTCGAGACTCTCGAGAAAAAGCTCAAGGATCTGACCGAGAGCTTTTCCAAGAACTTCGTAAATCGTATGGTGGATGCGGCACAGGGCGGCAAGGACGCCTTCAGCGGCTACTTCGCCTACATGAGGAAGCAGCTAATCGCGATGGCTATGAGGGCGCTCATGTTCAAGCTCATCATGGGGGTGGCAGGGAAGTTCGGCCTCGACCTCGGCGGCTTCGCCAAGTCGATGACGGGCTTCGAGTCGGCCACCAGCGGTGACTCGGGAGACACGGGTGAGGGATCGACGGGAGCAGGCACACCGCTCCTGTCCGGTCATGCGGCGCGGACGCCTCGGGGCGGCATGATCGTGAACCAGAACATCAACTTCTCGGTCAGCGCCATCGATGGCAGGGACGCCGCCCGCTTCATCAAGGAACAGGGCGGCACCATCGCGGAGGTGATTGCGACGGCGGCGAAGGACAGCACGGCGTACCGTCGCCAGTTGCAGGGCGCGTAGGGCGTGGCGGCTTTCCCTCGCACCGTACCGCCCGCTCGGGTCACCTACCCGAAGGTCATCGGGAGCCTGATCAGCATCGGCCAGAGCGGTGCTCTTCAGACGCGCTCAGAGGCCGCACAGGGCCGGATGTGGCAGGAGGCTTGGCCTGCACTGCCCGCCGGAAGCGAGGACGTGCAGGAGCTTCTTGTGACCATCGAGAACCTCTACAACACGGGAGCGACGTGTACGCTGACCCAGTACCTTCTGCCGGGGAGCGGCTTGACGGCGAACGGTTCTGGCCTCGGCTCCCCGAAGGTCAACGGGAACGACCAGAGCGGCACGTCGTTGATGACCTACGGGTGGACCGCAAGCGAGACGGGAGTGATGAAGGCGGGCGACTGCTTCACGGTTCCCGGTTGCGATGTGCTATTCCGAGTGACCGCCGATGCCGCTTCTGATGGAAGCGGTCTATCGACTCTCACCATAGAGCCCCCCATCGTGGCGGGTAGCCCTCCCACCAATAGCGGGGCGCTGACCATCGCATCCGCCACGCTCACTGCCATCGTGCTGGAGTACGGGTCTGCCACGGCAGGACCGGACGAGTTCATCGGTGGCCTACAGGTCACTTTCAAAGAAGCCCCGTAATGTCGCGCACCCTGACCACTGCGATGGAGACGGCGATCAGCGCCAAACAAGGATACGCTGATATCTGGTTCATCAAGATCGTGACCTCGAACACGACGCTTCGATACGCGACTGCTCCCAGCGACGTGTTGTGGGACTCGCAGACATGGACAGGCATCGGTGGCGTGATCGAGTTCGATCCTCCCGCTGAGACGGCAGATCCGTCCGCTCAGAGTCTGCGACTCAGTCTTTCAGGTGTCGACACGGCGCTGATCACGCAGATCCTCGACTACCAGTTGCGAGGGCGCGACTGCACTTTGTACTGGGGGCAGATCACCACGAGCACGGGCGTGGTCGTACTGGACCCGCTTGAGGCGTTCGGTGGCTTGATGAACGCCAGTTGGGAGATCTCGCACACGCCTAGCGACGAGAGCACTAGAGGCACGGTGACGGTATCGACTACGATAGTCAGCGAGTTGGCGAGGTACTTGTTCCGTCGCCTTCTACGGACGAACGTCCCGAGCCTGCGACTACTCCAGAAGCGCGGCGGAATCTTTGACGCGACTAACCCCGACATCTTCTTCCAGACGCTGCCGGATCTGGTAGGGAGGCCGATCTACTGGGGGCGGGTAGGCGCACGAGCCAACCCTGCCTCGGGCTACCACGGCCCTTATTATGGCACAGAAGATTGAGCGGGTGCCTGACTGGCAACGAGAGCTTCTGCTCTGGGGTGATCGCCAGCGTCGGATGGGATGGGCGTGGGGTGAAACGGACTGCGGCACGTTGCTGCGTCAGGGCCTTGAGGTCGTCTTCGGCCATCCGCTTATGAACATCGCATACGCATCGCGGGAGGAAGCTCGGGCATGGATGGCCGAGATGGGCACCAGCGCCAGCAAATACTTCGAGGGATGCGGGGCATCGCTTCAGCCTATCAGCGACCTACGTGGTGGCGATGTCGTGGTGAGACCGGGGACGGTGAGCAAGCTCCCCAGGCTCGCGCTCGCGCTGGATGGTGAGGTGCTCATCACGAGCGATCCCGTACAGGGACCGCACTGGATCGGCAGGGCTGACCTGAGACGGCGAGCACGGGTCTATAGGTTCGGGCCATGACGGACGTAGCTAAGACCCTCGCCAAGGGGGCGGCGATAACTGCCGCCATCTATTTTACGGGCGGTCTGGCGGCGGCGACGACGATGGGTTGGGGCACCGCCGCCATGATCGGTGGTCTCATCACGAGCGCCATCGCAGGCCGCGCCCTGAAGTCGCAAATCGACAACCTTGGCGATGACATCGCGACGAAACAGCCGGGGATGCAGCGCAACTCGACGGGCACCGAGGTATCACTTCCCATCATCTACGGGAAGGCGAAGGTCGGGATGAGCATCGTCGATGAGCGACAGGGGAGCGACGTGAATGTTCTCGCCCTGGTAGGCGCGTTCGCCATAGCACCAGAAGCGGGCTCCGGTATCGAGGAGGTCACGGACGTGTTTTTCAACGAAGCGAGGGCGCTCGAAGGCCCCGTATTCGGGACGAACAGTAGTGGCAACAACCCCCAACCATTCGACAATTCAGTGGTGAAGAGCCCGTGGAATGGGAACGTGGGCAGTGGAACCTACGGCACCGACTTCTGGCTGGAGTACTTCCTCCATTCCGGCGCTGACGACCAGCTAGTAGACTACGCGCTCAACGACGAGTTCAGCACCGCATGGGGAACGAACGCCGAGGGCGTCGGTGTCGCCTATATCGTGCTGTGGCTGTACTTCAACGAAGACATCTTTACGAACGGCGTCGAGAACGTCACGATGAAGGTGCGCGGTTGTAAAGTGCTTGACTGCCAGAGCCTCGGCTCGGCGGCTGCGTACAGTGAGAACCCTGCGGACTGCATCCGAGACTACATGACCTCGACGCGCTACGGGCTCGGCATCCCAGCCGCGCAAATAGATGACACGAGCTTCTCAACCGCCGCCGCCTACTGCGACGAAAGCGTGACGATCACGATAAGCGGTGGAGACGATGTGACGCTCGACGACAGGTTCACTTGTAACGGGTTTCTCATGCCTGACGATGGGCCGTTGAGTAACCTTGAGCGCCTACTCTCCTCCTGTTGCGGGCGTCTCGTGATGGAGGGCGGCAAGTACAAGCTCATCATCCGCAAAGCTCAATCGGCGGAGACGTTCGAGTTGAACCGCACCAACATCGTGGGCGACTGGAGCTTCGTCAGGACGGGCATCGACGAGACGCCCAACACGCTCGTCTGCACGTATGTCGACAGCGATCTCAACTATACGCCGCGACCGATCACGATTCCCGAGGCAGGCGCGAGCAACGCATATCTCACCGATGACAACAACTATGCGGTCGAGGCGAGGCTTGAGCTTCCGTTCACCGAGTCGTTGTACATGGCCGAGATGATCGCCAGCCAGCAGTTCCTCGAAAGGCGAGCCGATATGGGTTGCACGGTGGTCGCGCAACGGGAGGCGCTGAAGCTGGCGGTCGGTGATGTGGTGAACGTGAACCACGACACGCCGTCATGGACGGACCAGACGATGTGGGTGGAAGCGGTTGGACTGAGGCGTGACGGGCTCGTGGGGCTCGCGCTCAAGGAGTACGATGCCGCCGCCTACACGGTGCCCACGATGACAGTCAAGGCGACCCTGGTGGCCGCTTCCGTGCCCGCACGGTATACCGACGCGGATAGCCCGACGGTGCAACTCGAGAACTTCTTCCTCTCGCCAGAGGAGCAGTCAGTCGGCGAGTGGTTCCTGTTTCTCCAGTTGCATTTCGTTGGGCTGAGTACAGGGGGAAGCTATACGGTGGAGCACGTGCCAGATGCCCTTCCAACTTATACCTACACGACCAACTTCACTGGCACTTCGACTACGCCGTATCTGTTCCTAGTGAATGGCTCAACACCGTTTCCGTTCGATTCGGGCGATCCACCGACGGGACGGTCTACGATCACAGTCACGCCCTATCCCGAATCGGGGGCACTAGGCATCCCAGGTCCACCCGTGTCGGTGATCTACGAGCAGGAGGGAGATGAGGAATGACATTTGATAGACAGCGATGAAGAGTGGTAAAATAGAAAGCGACTTCCAGCCCTCCGACGCATGGATGAGACGACGATGAAGCTGAACAAACACGAGTACGAGACGATCTACAGAATCCTGATCACCTCCAGTGTGGAGTCGGTAGGTGAGCAGCGGAACCTCAACGACATCCTCGAAGCGTTCGAGAAGGCCGGGACCGGGATCGGCGCGGAGTCGAACGGCGTCCCTCGGATGTATACTATAGAGCGCGACATCAAGCTGGAACTGCCCGCAGGGGCACCAGCCACACTGCGCGATCATCTCGACCGTGGGATCGGGCGCTTCCAGACGTGGAGTGTGAGGTGCATCCCTGGCGTGTTGGATCGGTTGGAGTTCGTCGAGAACACTACGCTTGAGGCACCGAAGAACTAGGGGGAATAGATGAGTACTGCTGGTCCGGTCCATTTCGAGATTCCTACATACAGCGAGTGGGGCGTCACCCTGACGTGGTATGTGACCACTGTTGCGGCTGGCACCAAAATCGACTTGAGCACGTACACGGCGGCGATGGATATACGCAGGAAGCAGAGCGACTCGGCGGCGCTGATAGCACTGACTAGCTCCAGCGGCATCACGCTAGGCGGGAGCGGAGGCACCATCGTGATCAGCCTCACGGACACACAGACCGCCGCAGTGACTCCTGGTCCCGGCGTGTGGGATCTTGAGTTGATCGATTCTGGAGGGAGCAGTCTGAGGCTGGTGGAAGGTACGTGTGAGTTCACCCCGTCCGTGACGAGGAACTAGCTATGGCAGTGCCCACCACTCTAGTAATCGACGCCACGCAACAGACGCTGGAGATCACCACTTCGCGGGATGCCGTCAGCATCCAAGGCCGTTCGGTTGAGACAGGTACGCCCACCGATGGCGAGGTGATGACCTACTCGACCTCATCGTCGGAGTGGATCTATCAGACGATCACGGAGAACGTGGACGACAGAGTCGCTGCGCTCATACAGGACTCGGCGGGCGGTGGGCTGACGTGGACCTATGATGACTCTGCGGGGACCCTGACCCCGGCTTACGTTGGCGACAGTACGCTCGTGACTACCGGAGCCCTGAACTCGGGCTCCATCACCAGCGGCTTCACATCGATTGATGTGGGGTCTGGCGCGATCACGACAACCGGGACAGTCTCGGCAACCACGCTGGCGGGTACGCTATCAACCGCCGCGCAGACGAACGTCACCTCGGTGGGTGCGCTGGACGCTGGCAGTATCTCCACTGGATTCGGCGCGATCCATGTTGGCACTTCCTCTGTTAGCGGTGGCCTGTTCACGGCGAACAGTGGGCTCCATGTCGGAGCGACGGACACGCTCGACTCTACGAGCAATCGGATTCAGTTCTACTCTGCTGGTTCGACGGCGCAGGCACTGATCCAAGCCAATAGAAGCGCCTTGGGTGATATCGTGATTTCGTCTGCGAACAGTAAGGCGATCACGTTCTCCACGGCCTCTGCCGACAGGTGGGAGATTGACGCCAACGGC
>Ga0310122_10003206_pt1 | contig 10375 bp, 9 predicted proteins | sample CB6_Bottom_1051__FD_203503 | JGI IMG/M metagenome (GOLD analysis project Ga0310122, IMG submission 203503) | Marine microbial communities from Western Arctic Ocean, Canada - CB6_Bottom_1051 | ecosystem: Environmental > Aquatic > Marine > Oceanic | place: Canada: Western Arctic Ocean | collected...
CGCCCATTGTACACCGCCAAATCCTTTTGTCAAAATTATTTTTTCAGAAAGTTGATGTTAAATAAACTTCAAATCCCCGGAAAATCAAATCTTCGCCGCATCCTGCGCCCTTTCGAAATTAGCAACAACTCCGAAAGAAGTGCGCATTCTACAGCAATACAGACTTTCGTCAACTGCTAATTTCTACCCGAGCAAATTTTCTTTTTCCTACATCTATTTTTGGCTTTTTATCAAAAAAACCAAGCCACTTAAATAACAACGTTTTAACCGATTCATTGTTTACAAACTTTACAATGCATCTTTTATTGCTGGTTTTTAGTAATGCGGTGGCAGATCAAAGCCAGCCTCAAGCTATTCATTCCCTCTCGAATTTTACTCCGACAAAATCCCTTAAAACACACACCTTCCTAACTAAGCGCTCCCTCTGCTTGACGGGGATTTTCATTATTAAACTGTAAATTATATAATCGCTGATAAGCCTTACCTTTTTGCAACAATTCTTTATGGCTTCCTTGCTCAATAATTCTTCCTTTTTCTAACACTACAATTTTATCTGCATTTTGTATAGTTGACAGGCGGTGCGCCACTACCAATGTCGTTCGGCCTACCATTACTTTATCTAATGCTAACTGAATATATCTTTCGGACTCACTATCTAATGCTGACGTTGCCTCATCTAATATCAATATCGGCGCATTCTTTAAAAATGCCCTGGCTAAAGCTAATCTCTGCCTCTGGCCTCCCGATAATTTCAAGCCATTCTCACCTATTTCAGTATCCAGTCCTTTCGGCATTTTTTCTATAAAATTCATGGCATAAGCATCTTTTGCGGCCTGCACTATCTGCTCTCTTGTTACCTTATCGGCACAACCATAAGCAATATTATTTGCTATCGTGTCATTAAATAGGGTGACATGCTGAGTAACTAAAGCAACTTGCTCTCTTAAATTAGTTAATTTATATTCCTTTAATGGTATGCCATCTAATTGTATTTCACCTTGCTGGTATTCATAAAACCTAGGAATCAAATTAATCATGGTGCTCTTCCCTCCACCCGACATACCAACCAAGGCTACTGTTTGCCCCGCTTTAATTTTCAAGTGAATGTTTTTCAGCGCCCGCGTCTTTTCCTTTCCATAGGTAAACGATAAGTTTTTAAATTCAATAACACCATCCACCCGTGCTTTTTCATAATGCCCCACATCTTTTTCTAATGGCTCATCTAAAATCTCGAACAATGTTTCTGCTGCAGCTATGCCTCTTTGTATTTCTCCATTAGCTTCACTCAACTGCCTAATAGGCCTTGGTAAGAGGAATGCAGCTGTCAAATATGCAACAAATTCACCCGGCCCAGCATTCTCCATCATAAATAGCGCTAAATACATCAAACCTGCTAGCGCCAATGAAATAATAAATTGCACTAATGGGTTATGTACCGACATGGTCATCACCATTTTTAAAAACTGTCCTCTGTTCGCCAGACTTCTTTTTAAAAACCGATCTCTTTCATATAGCTCACCCCCAAAACTTTTAACTATTCTTACCCCATTGACCATCTCCGATGTCACATGCGTCATATCCCCTACCGTTTCTTGCATTTTTCGACTCAAACGCTTCATTCTTTTACTGACATACCCCACCAAAACAGCAATAATTGGAGCCACTAACAAAAACACCATAGACAACTGCCAATTGACATAGGCCAAATAGGATAACAAGCCAATGACAGTAAAGCCTTCACGTACAAAAGTTCTGATTGAATCACTGGTGGCTCTTGTAACTTCCCCTACATTATGGGTTATTCGCGAAATCATATAACCACTATTACTGTCATCAAAATATGAAATGGGCAAACACGTATAATGATTGAATATTTCGCTTCTTAAAGTATGTGTTATCCCTGCTGATATTCGGGCTAAAAAATAACTACCCAAAAAGGTTCCTACCCCCCTCATAAAAAACAAGGCCACAAAAAATAGCGGCAAGAATTCCATTCCTTTTCTCTCTTCTGTGCCCAATATATCGATTATGTATTTAATGACCATAGCAAATAATGGCTGTGTTACTGCATACAGTGCATAGCCAACAACACTCACTAAAAATATCTTCCAAAATGGAAACACATACCCCATTAGTCTTCTATAAGTTTTAACAGTGGTCTTTACTGGTTGTTGTTGTTTTTTTTTCTTCATTACTTTAAATTACGTATACCTGAATTATTAAAACTTCTCATTAAGAAGCAACATGAATGAGTCACCCCCTCCAATAGGAGCATAAACCTTTCATGCCACAACTCTTCTTTATTACACAAACTACTAAGAATGCTTAAAAACTTACATATCGTACGACGCTTTGGTCCTGTTGGTGGAATGGAACGTTATGTCTGGGAATTATCTCATGCCCTCGCAAACCTTGACATTGAAATACACATTCTATGCGAAGAGTCTCTTTACACACCCAACCACGACAATATTTTCATTCACACCTTAGGCACAACTCCTGAAAAACCACGATGGATATCAGAACTGCGTTTTTCACACCGTGTTCAACAGTGGGTCAACAACAATACCAACCATGACTTTGTTATACACTCACACGTAAGAACGGGCGTTCATCATATCACCACATTTCACAGCACCCTCTTTTCCCACGTTAGAAAAAAACCTTGGTGGAAAAAAATTTCAATTCGCATCGCCGTTTGGCTGTATCTTGAAAAGCGAGAACTATGTGGTAAACAAGTCCAGGTTGTATTACCCAATTCAGACCTCATGCATGATGAATTAAAAGTTGAATACCCTTGCATAGGCAACAGACTTTATCCCCCAGCATATCCTGGTGTTCACCCTAGTGATAATAAACACTTGGATAAAACAAACAAACAAAAAGAAGTTATTCTCTTTATAGGACAAGAATGGCAACGTAAAGGACTTCATACAGCCGTACAAATTGTTGAAAAAATCAAAGCAACAAGACCCGCTATAGAATTTTGGGTATTAGGTCCCAACCCTACTGATATTCAACATTTATTTAAGCATTGGGAAAAAGGTTATCGATTATTAGGCTGGCAAGAGTCAGCCCCTTTTTTACCCGAAGCAAATCTTTTATTGCATCCCGCTATAGCAGAACCTTATGGAATGGCAATTGCTGAAGCGGCTAATACTGGAGTACCTGTCGTCATATCAAATCAATGCGGGATTGCTAATCAAGTAACCAATCAATCGGGTCAAGTAATAAACCTTAATTCACCTTTACACACATGGGTTACTGCATGCATTGAAGAACTTGATAGAACTTCTCCTGTTGAAAATATAACGAATAGCTGGTTAGAATTGGCAGAACAACATGTTGAAATCTATAGCCAGATAGACCTTAAATAATACTTATGCTTAAATTATCTACAAAGGAAGTCTGGCCTATAAATTATTATGTCAAGATAGCGCTTACAGGCTCTCAACATACTTAACAATATCTTTTTAATTCAAGAGAAAATAGATTGCGTCCTTTGACTTCAAATAGGCTGCGACAGACACAAACTTAGCCAGAGCATATGACTGAACATCTTATCCAATAGAAAAGCCATCTCGTTTATTAATCTTGTTCCAACATACATAAGCATCCAAAACAATCATGAATGCTATTTTAACACTTACAACTCTTCAACCTGCCTACTCTCAATATGCTTAGTGCTATCATTATCACCAAAAACGAATCCCAACATATCGCTCGCTGTATAAAGTCAATTGCATGGGCCGATGAAATCATTGTTTTAGACTCTGGTAGCACTGATGATACAGTGTCTATTTGTAAACAATTCACACCTCATGTTTATGAAACAGACTGGCCGGGTTTTGGCCCGCAAAAACAACGTGCTTTGGATAAAGCTACTGGCGATTGGGTTTTATCTATTGATGCCGATGAACAAATCAGCGAAGAGCTGAAAATAGAAATTCACCATGCGATACAGCAGGATCATATTCAAGGGTATAATATTCCTCGCCTTTCCAGTTATTGTGGCCGACAAATGAAACATGGTGGCTGGTGGCCTGATCATGTTTTACGTTTATTTCAACGCCAAGCAGGAGAATTTACTGATGACCTTGTGCATGAACGCGTAATAGTCAATGGAAAGCTTGACACTTTAACAAACCCGATTCTGCATGAAGCATTTGTTAACCCAGAAGAAGTACTGCATAAAGTAAATACCTATTCTTCTCTTGGCGCTAAAAAACTTTTCAACAAAGGTAAAACCACCACATTACCCATGGTTATTGCAAAAAGTTTTTGGACGTTCTTTAAAACTTATTTCCTTAAAGCATCATGCATAGATGGCTCTCAAGGGTTGATGCTTGCCATATCAAATGCTGAAGGTACATACTATAAATACCTTAAACTTTTAGATTTACAAAACAAGCATCATAAACACTAATGTCTTTAATATCAGTTATTGTTACTACTTATAATTGGCCAGAAGTTCTAGCCTCGTGCCTGACTAGCCTACTCTCTCAAGATGATAAAAATTTCGAAATCATCATTGCCAACGATGGCTCCAGCAATGAAACCCAAACTTTAATTGAGCGTTTTATTCAGCAAAGTAGTATCCCTATCAAGCATGCATACCACCAAGACCAGGGTTTTAGGGCCGGAACTATTCGCAATAAAGCCGTTGCTTTATCTAGTGCTGACTATTTAATTTTTATAGATGGTGATTGCGTGGTTTTTCCTAACTTCGTTAGCCGACACAGGCAACTGGCAGAGCACGGCTATTTTGTACCTGGCAACCGCATTCTACTAACGCAAACATTTACCGCCATTGCGTTGAAAAATCAAATCCCCTTGCACAAGCAATCAGCTGTTTTCTTTATTTCTCAGTGGTTACAACGTAATATCAATCGAATCACCCCTCTTATTTACAGCCCATTTGCATTTTTAAGGTATCGCAAACCATTACGCTGGAACAAAGCCATGACCTGTAATTTAGCCATGTTTAAAAAAGACTTTATGTCTGTCAATGGATTTGATGAGGCGTTTGAGGGTTGGGGCTATGAGGATTCTGATCTTGTTATCCGTTTAATTCATCATGGAATTAAACGGAAAGAAGGTCGTTTTGCATCAACTGTTTTACACCACTGGCATAAGCAAAACGACCAAAGTAAACATGATGAGAATTATCAGCGACTAATGCAGCGCCTACAAAATAAAGAGTTTATCCGCGCATCCCAAGGGGTAGACCAATACCCATAAAACCTGATAATAAAACAGCAGATTTAAAAACCCCCTCTACTTTAAGTGTTTATTAGTTTCTTTATACGAAGTGCATTGTTTAATTAGTTAGCAGTTTCTAAACTTCTGCCTGCCTCATCCATACATCGTGCTTATTAGACATACTCAACACATAAACAGTGCCTTTATAATCTTTTAGATCAAAAGTAGACATAGAAAGGCTATCTTTCATGGAAAAATGACATTTTTCAGCTAAAAAATTATAGTTCTGGTCTAGCAATACATGCTTAACAAATTATGCTAATAACCATCCATGCCATGAGCTGTCACCCCCTCTATAGTTACTTTTCCAGTATTGCAATATTGAGAAAATAACCCGCAATTTTATAACTTCAACGCCTAGGGTTTTCCTTTAAATAATAAACCCCACCCGCCATACCTTGCTGAACACTTTCGGTAATCCATGCAATAATTCTGTTAATATCACTTGTGTATGAGCCCTAGCCCCTTGCGTATGGATACAGGTAAACTTTACCTAAAAAAGCAAGATCTGTCACTGTATCAAACCAACTTGAACAGCAATCAGCCAACACTCTACACCTTAAGTCATTAAACCTTTTAAGGTATACAATGTTTGACCCTCACCAGTCCGACAAGTATTCTCTGTATTGACTTAAAAGGTTCTCATTGATAACCTTCTCAACACCCCTTAAGACACTTGCTTCCATTCATAATTTCGATATAAAAAAGCACTCATGACAGCAAATAACAACCCACTGGCATGGAGTGATAAATAACTTTCTCCAAAATTGACAATGAAATATAGCACAGGCAACGCTACACCTAGATGCTTGATTAAAGGGTTATTGCTATATAGTGCCATCCTAAACTGAGAATAAAATAACCATAACACAGCAAAAATGCCTAATACTCCAAATTGCCCCATCCACAATATATACATATTATGTGGATTATGAGGCGCTTCAATTCCCGGCGAATTATGCTGATGTATGCCAGCCATTTCCCTTTTAAAATCACCCGTCCCGACGCCGATAAGAGGGTGCTTTAAAAACAATTCAAAGCCATTTATCGTCCAAGTTAACCTCTTGCCAGCTGAAGTATTTTTTTGTTCATTATAATGTTTCAGGCTATAAAAAGTTTGATCCACTCTACTCTTAAAAAGACCCTTAGCTGAATAGGCAACACCAAAAACAATAGAACAGAAAACTATACTTAATATTAATGCTTTAACGAATTGACCCTTAAAACGTTGAAATACTAATAAACAAAGCATGCCTATAAGTCCTATATAACCTGAACGTCCTCCGGTAATAAACATGTTACATGTCATTGTCAAAAGAAATATAATATTTAACAAACCAATCCAAATGGGCTGTCTTCTTTCCAAAATAAATTGGGACAATAAAATATAGATAGCCAATGCCAAGAACGGGTTATAAATAATATGCGATACAAAAGGGGTCGGGTTACTCGCTGTAGCATGGTTAAATGGCTTAATTATTTCAAACCAAATACCATAAGACAACAATTCAGATAGCATCATTGAAGAAATAAAAGCAGTAATGTAATACTTAATATGCTGTTGTTTAACATACAACATAAATACGGGAAGCATCAGGAACTTTGCTGACTTTTTCAAGAAAACCAATCCCCAAGTCATATCATCAGTCCACAGCAGCCCAACAATGTGTAAACCAAAGATAAACAAACTAGCCACAGCTACGGGGTTAGAAGCAACCAACTTCCAATCATTTTTAAAATCTGCAATCAATAGCCAACAAAAAAGGATAAGCGCCGATAACACGGAACTACCTGCTGTTGTTATCGGTATCAGAAATATTAATATCATTAATAAATATGAATTGCTCGCAACTATCTTCTTACTAAGAGTTGCTAACATCATTTTAAAGCTCCTTTTACTAAATTAATTTCTATCTTCATTATGTTATTTCTTAGGTTGAAAATATTTACCTTCCCCACCCTAAAAGCAGTCGGTATTTTCTAATTTCTCGACTGCTTGCCTAACAATTCTTCGATTGAAAATCATAGCATTGGACCTTCTTTAAAAAAATATAGCCAGTTGTTCTACCTGCTAACTTGATGCTCTTAACCTTATCATCTCACCCTAGTTAAGCGGCTTTACCTAGTTTCAATAATTGTCTTTCATACTCATTCTTGAACAGATGCTTCAACCAACAACTTTGTTGTGCACATAAATCAATAACGACAACCAAATATAACAAGCCCTCCTGTGTCCAGATATAGGTCACATCACCCGCATAAAACCTGATCCATTGAGCAACGTCAAATTGACGAGAAACCAGACTCTCAAATACTGCCTGCTTATGATGACTGTTAGTTGTCACCTTAAATTTCTTATGATGCCGCACTGCCTCATCAGCTTCTTTCATGGGCTTTCGAGCCTTGTTACGACTGACTGGATAACCCAGTAGTCAGTGCTCTTTTCATTCTACGACCGCTATCAGCCTTAGACCAGACTGATAGTCCCTAGAAGACGCAGGGAAATTCACAGATCCAAAGTGTGCGAGTAGCACGCGAGCGAGGCTAAAATTTTATCCTACTAGCCATGATATATGGTCCACCCCGTATTACAAGAAAAACCAGTTCGTGACATAAAGAAATATTGCTCCCATATATCCGGCCTAAACTGAGGTATTTTAAATGCTTCAGGCCCTGATGGAATTTTCTCATTCCCACCTTATCAAGCTATCGGCTTAAAATGAGCTGTTGACAGTGTCAGGTTTAAGGGTTTGCCTCGCTTCAGTTTTGATGTTCTATTTCAATTTACATCAAGGCCGTTTAGAAAATGGGGTGATTCCATTAAGCCATTTGGGGAGCCTTGACCATGGGATTCTTGGACATGGTCAAGGCGTCTGGAGCCTATTGATTCGCCTTAAATAAAATCAGAACTTTTGGTAATATCTTCAACCCACCGCCTGAGATTGCACTCTCCCTGAGGGGCAGATGGTGCACAGAGCGGATAGCCCTTAAGTCACTAAACTTTCTTGCCGCTCAACCAGACATCATGCTTATTGCACATACTCAGAACATGCACATAACCTTTATAGTTTTCAAGTGTAAAGTGTGAAACAGGCACTTTATCTTTCATGGGGTCAAACATTTTCTCATCAAGAAAATTATAATTCTGATCGAGCAATACATGCTTAACAATATAATGCCCGTAACCATCCATGCCATGCGCTGTGGTCACCGTGACATTCACCTTGCTACCCTTTTTTGCAATCTCAATATTCGGTAAATGTCCGCCCGCTTTTTTACTCCATCGCCCTGGATTTTCCTTAGTAAAATAGACACTCCCTTCTACATATTTTTTACTGCCGGCCACGGCTACACTCGCGGGGGCGACTAGACTCGCTCCTGCGCTGATTACAGTTAAATTGATAAAATCACGACGCTGCACAAATCACCTTCTTATTCTTTAATTATTGGGTTTGATGCATACTACTTAACATGACTGTGCAAGTAAACTAAAAGCTATAGTTATTTAAAATAACAGAATATAATAATGGGATATTTTCCGACACATTTGAATTAACCCTCCTCAATGCATCATATAGAACCTAATCAAGATTACAGAGACGACACCTTAAGAAAAAACACGGAACTCTCGACTGATGAGCTTAAATCAGATGCAGCAAAACACTACGATGATTGTTATCACGATTATTTGTTTGCCTGGTGTAACCGAGAAAATCTGGCTTTACATTATGGCTATTGGGATGAAAACACCACGACACATCATCAGGCCTTACTCAATAAAAATCAGCTGCTCTATGATTTGGCGGGAATAACAGCTGATGACCATGTTTTAGATGCCGGTTGTGGCATTGGCGGTAGCTCTATCTGGATGGCAAAACATCATAACAACCGTGTGACTGCGATTACCATCAGCCAACAACAAGTTCAGCATGCTCAACAACATGCCAAACGACAAAAGGTTTCCGATAACATCCATTTTGAAGTTTCTGACTTCTGTTCAACACCTTTTGCAGATGAATCATTTGATATAGTCTGGGGACTTGAAAGTGTTTGTCATGCCCTGAACAAGGGTGACTTTTTAAAAGAAGCCTATCGTTTGCTCCGTCCCGGAGGCAAAATCATTATTTGTGACGGCTATCTTCAGCGCAATACATTCAATGATGATGAATGGCAGGATATCGTAACCTGCTTAAATGGCTGGGCTGTCCCTAATTTATGTTTACGCAAAACATTCACTGAGTCATTAGCACAAAACCAGTTTCAGGATATCAAATACACGGATATTACTACTGAAACCTTACCTTCGGCCGAGCATATGTTTAAGGTGGCCAATCGTTTAAAACCGGTACAAAAAATAAGCCAATGGCTAGGACTTAGAAGCAAGGCTCAAACGGCTAATTTTAAAGTAGGCATCGCACAACATCGATTATTCATCGACAATATCATTGAATACGGTATTTTTACTGCGACTAAACCTGTTCTTTAACCACCGATCTAATCCCCAGCAAGGCTAAAACTTTTGCCAGCATATTTAACAACGGCACGGCACAACCCATAGCCACAGCATCCACCAGACAATACCAGGCAGCCACACCACTAGGTGGGTTGCCTTGGGTCAAGGTTGATGCCGGGTCTATGGCCGCCCAATTCCAGGTTCCTATCGAGGTACCGACTATTTCTACCCATGTAGTAATAAAAAAAGCACCTAGATACACCATAGGGGATCGTCCTTTAAATAAAAACAGCAAATAAATGCTAAACAGCAACGCCCCGATCTGATCCTCTCTGCCGGCCCAGCCTATGAGGGCGAGAATTGACCATAAGCCGCCAACCACAATCACAGACATAACAATTTTTCGGGCATGTTGCTGAAAAAACCCACAACGTCCTATCACCACAGCGGTTAAATACACAATCCCATGTCCTGGCGGCACAAAGGCTGGGACATTACCTAAACGGTAGGTATATCCGGCCATATAAATGGAGGCAAAATGTTCCCCCAGAGTGGCAAATGTAACCGCCACAAATATTTGCGCTCTGACATACTGACTTTCTCCATACAGTAGCGCAATCAAACAAATCCAGCCCGCAGCACCTAATGCTAATTGCAAGC
>Ga0310122_10003207_pt1 | contig 10374 bp, 11 predicted proteins | sample CB6_Bottom_1051__FD_203503 | JGI IMG/M metagenome (GOLD analysis project Ga0310122, IMG submission 203503) | Marine microbial communities from Western Arctic Ocean, Canada - CB6_Bottom_1051 | ecosystem: Environmental > Aquatic > Marine > Oceanic | place: Canada: Western Arctic Ocean | collected...
AGTCGCGGTCAGCGCGCTTTTCTCTTCGGCGAGCAGTTCGGCCGGCAGTTCAGAAGACGCGGCTGGGCCTGCGCGCTCGCTGGTGCTGGCACTGGCCTTGGGCGCGCTCGTTCTGCACGCGCTTGACTGGTTTGCTGGCGTACAATTTCCCATAGACCCGAGCTTCAAGGAGATGCTGCGCAACATGGCGCGCAACTTCTTGTTTGACGGCACCGTGGTGGCGGTCTGCGTTGTCGTGGGCGCGGTCATTCCGGCGCGGATGCTGGCAGCCCGGCTGGCGGCTGCACGGCAACTGCTGGCGCTGGCCTGCGTCCTGGCGCTGGCGGCGGGCTTGTGGCTCGGCCTGCGCCCGGCGCCCTACCTGGCCGCGCTGCCCGGCGGTACGATTACCGAGGCCGTGCCGGCGCCCGAATCGGCTATTGCCGAGGGCTACAACGTGGTGCTGGTTTCAATCGACAGCCTGCGCTCGGATCACCTGGGCTCATACGGCTACGACAAGAACACTTCGCCCACCATCGACGCGCTGGCCAGGGACGGCGTGCTCTGCGAGCACAACAGCAGCACTACTGCCTGGACGCTGCCCGGCCACATGTCGATTCTCACCGGTCGTTCGCTGCTCGGACACGGGGTTGTTGCCGACAACAGGATGCTCACCGACGACGTTGCCACCCTGGCCGAGAGCTTCAGTGCTGCGGGTTATGCCACCGGGGCGGTCGTGTCGGCGCCATACGTTGAGGCGCGCTACGGTTTCGGCCGGGGCTTTGACGACTACGACGACAAGACGATTGCCTTTGCTACCCACGGCGAGTCGTACAAGCGCGTCACCGCGCCCCTGCTGCAGGACACTGCCGCCAAGTGGCTGTCGGGCAAGGCCGACCGCAACTTCTTCCTGTTCCTGCACTACTGGGACGTGCACTATGACTACGCGCCCGGCCCGCCCTACGACAGCATGTTTGACCCCGGTTACGAGGGCGACATGGACGGCCGCAATTTTTATTTCGACCCGCGCGTGAACCCGGACATGGACGAGGCCGACCTCGACCACGTGCTCGCGCTTTACGATGGCGAGATACGCTTGGTGGACGACCATCTCGCAAAGCTGCGCGGCACCCTCAACGAGCTGGGCGTTGCCGACCGTACCATCATCGTGGTCACCAGCGATCACGGCGACGAGTTTTTCGAGCACGGGCGCAAGGGCCACCATCGCACCCTCTACGATGAAATCCTGCGCGTACCGCTGGTCATCTACGTGCCCGGCGTCAAGGCTGTCACGCCGGTGCTGCAGATGGAGACCAGCACCATAGACATCATGCCCACGCTGTTGTCGCTCGTTGGCCTGCCCATACCGGCCGGGGTCGAAGGCGCCGACCTCTCGGGCGTGGGTTGGAGTGGCGACGAGCAGTGGGATCGCCTCACGCTGTCTGAACTCTACCGCTTGAACAGTCTCAACTGCCAGGTTTCGTTGCGCAGGCAGGGCGACAAGAGCATCCACCACTTGAACCGACGTCGGCACGAACGTTATCGCACCGACATCGACCCCCACGAGCTGGACCGCCTGCCGGTGGAGGCCGGCATGATGAGCGAGCTGCGTTCTGCCATGCAGCGTCTGTGGCCTGTATACTGGCAGCGGGTCGCCGGCGAGGGTGTGAACGAACTGACGGTTGACGATGAGACCAAGCAGCGGCTGCGCGCTCTCGGCTACATGGAGTGAGCGTGGGCCGTGACCGGTCCCGCTGCTGTAGCGGTGGCCGTGTTGCTGCTGATTGCCAGCTTCGTTTTAGCCAGGGGCGACGACCCCGGCTCGACGGCCGCGGTCGAAGTGGTCGACTCTGATCTGCCCGACGTTTTTATCATCGTCATCGATACCCTTCGCCACGATCGCAGCGGCGCGGCCGCGGTTAACAAATCGTCGGTGGTTACCCCGGGCTGGCGGATCTCGCGGCGCGCGGTCTGACCTTCAACCGCGCCTACGCCCAGGCTTCGTGGACCAAGCCCTCGGCCGCATCGCTGTTCACCTCGCTTTATCCGGCCACGCACCGGGCCAACCTCCGTCGCGACCGCCTCGACGTGAGCCTGCCCACGCTGCCCTCGCTGCTGGCCGAGCGTGGCTACAACACGGCGGTGTTCTCGGCCAACCCGTGGATATCGCCGGCCTGAGGACGATGGAGCACGCGTACGGCCTTGCCACCGAGCGGCGCAGTAACTGCAAGCGCGACAGCGCGGTGGCCGACGAGTTCGACCGCTGGTTGGGGTCGGCCGATGAGCGCCCGGTATTTGCTTACTTTCACCTGATGAGCCCTCACCTGCCTTACCTGCCGCCGGGTGTCGAGCATGATTTTCCGGCCGACGAGCAGGTAGCCCTGCTGCTCGAGACCGAGGCGCTGCCCGCCGACAGGCTCGCGCTGTTGCGCGAGGGTGGTTTTGACACCTACATGCTCTACCGCGACGGCCGCAAGTACCTGGAGAGCAGCAGCGGTGTGGGCGAAGAAACCGTGGTGGAGTTCTACGACCTGCGCAGCGACGCGGGCGAGAGTCGCAACCTTGGTGTCAGCGGTAGCGTCGGCGTTGTCGCTGCCGAGGCCTGGTCGGCAGAGTTGGCCGAGCTGCGTCGCCTTGCAAACAGCGAGCGCGTGGCCGGCGACAAGATCGACATCGACCCCGCCTCGGTGGAGCGCCTCAAGGCGCTCGGTTACATGAACTAGCGCCGCGGCCGCGGCGGGCTAACCTTCTATGCCGCGGGCTACAGCCGCATGGCTTCTTTCTGCTCTATGCCGAACACCGCCAGCATTCGGCCCAGGCCTACGAACATCGAGCAGCAGACCGCCAGGTCCACGATCTCGGCCTCGCTGAACTGCACGCGCAGGCGTTCAAAAAAATCCTCGTCCAGCGTGTCGTGCTGCAGGCAGAAGCGTTCGGCGTACTCTATCGCCAGCTTCTCCTGCTCGCTGTAGTCGGAGTTGTCGGCGTACTCGTGCACCGAGCAGTACAGGCCCTCTACGTCTTCCTGCCCCATCAACGATGAGGCTCTCGTTGCCAGTCAAACCCCGCAGTCATTGATCTGCGCCACCCGCATGCGCGCAAATTCCCGCACGCGGACGGGTAGCCTGGTTTTGTCGTAGACCGCTGTTGAGAAGGTGGCTACGGCTCCGAACATATCGGGGTTGAGGGAAAACAGCCTCGGGATCTCTTCGCCGTCACCTTCGGGAACGTTGATACGCGCCATGATTCCTCCTGTTCGGCCCTGCCGGGCTGGGCCATGGGGCCATTGTCGTGCTAGGCTCGGGCCTTGTCCAGACCGGGTGACGAACTAAGGCGCGAGCCCACGGGTGAGCGTTACGTGGTAAGGCGGTCGGCCCGCGAGGGTGGACCCTTCGAGTTTGACTACTACCTCGGGCCCATGGCGACCGGCCCCCCGGAGCACAGCCACGATACGGACGTGGAGAGCTTCGAGATGGTATCGGGTATTCTGCAAGTCTGGATCGATGGAGTGGAGCGCCGGGTCAGTGCCGGCGATCGCTTCGTCGTTCCGCCGCGTACCCGCCACCGCTTCCGTAACCAGACAGAAGAGGAAGTCCACTTGAGGATTTCATTCCCCGGTCCCGGTTTCGAGAGCGTTGTCGACGGTCTCCTGTTCCTGGATCGTGCGCCGCGCGGCATTACGAACGGGCTTCGCATGGCGATGCACAGCCGGGAGCACCTGGGCTCAGCGCGCCCCTCGAGCCCGCTGCTGCGCCTGGCCATCCATGTTTTCGGCGCGATTGGCCGCGTCCTCAGGCTTCGACCCATTACTTGAGTATGCACTAGCGACCGGCCGACCAGCTTCTGAGCGCGGCCAGGTCTGAGATCGCGGGCGTAAGGCTGCTTGCAATCAGCCGCTTGCGTTATACGAGTGCTATCAGGAGGGTCTAGCGCATGAGAGAGCTCGGCAAGATAGGCATCTGGGCTTTTCTCGACATGATGCCGGCGCGCGAGTCACAGCGCCTGGCCAGGCTTGTCGAGGAGCTGGGATTCGGCGCGCTGTGGATCCCGGAGGCCGTCGGACGCGAGATATTCACCAGTTCGGCGCTGCTGCTTGCCGCTACCGAGAAACTGGTCGTGGCCACCGGCATCGCCAACGTGTGGGCACGCGACGCGATGGCGATGGCCTCGGCGCAGAAGACCCTTGCCGAGGCTTACGACGGGCGCTTTCTGCTGGGCATGGGAGTGAGCCACGAGCCGATGGTCAACGCGGTTCGCGGACACGCCTACGACAAACCGCTTACCTACATGCGCGAGTACCTCGACAAGATGGATTCCGCGCCCTTTTTTGCCCACGAGCCGGCCGAGCCGCCCGAGCGCGTGATTGCAGCGTTGCATCCCCGCATGCTCAAGCTGGCCCGCGAGCGTAGCGCCGGGTCGCACCCCTATTTCGTGCCGCCCGAGCACACCGCCGTGGCCCGGGAGATACTGGGCCCCGGCAAGCTGCTGGCGCCCGAGCAGGCCGTCTGCCTGCAGACCGACCCCGTAAAGGCACGGGCCTGGGCGCGCGAGCACATGAAGATTTACATCGGCCTGCCCAACTACCGCCGCAACCTGGAGAACCTGGGCTTCGAGGCCGCCGACTTCGACGACGGTGGCAGCGACCGCCTTGTCGATGCCGTCGTCGCGTGGGGGGACATGGACGTTATCCAGGAACGGGTCAGGCAACACCAGGAGGCGGGGGCCGATCACGTGTGCCTGCAGGTCATCGGCCCCGACATGACCCACGTACCTACCGCGGAGTGGGAAGCGCTGGCCGCGGCGTTGCTCTGATTAACGGGACTCGGCGTCTGAGGACAGCATGGACAATCGGGATACGAAAGCGATACTGGAGTACCACGAGGTCACGAAGCACAGCGAGCGGAGCGTCCGCAGCAATCGGCACGTCCTCGACTGGGAGAACCAACCGCTTCCGTTAAAGGTCTACCGGGATCTCGATCCCATACCGCTCGTGCGGGACTTTCCGGACAAGGGAGATTCCGCGCTCGAGGCCATGGCGCGAACTCCCCGACCGGCCGCGGGGGAGGCCGAAGAGGAGCGTATTCCCGACCTCACCGTGCTGTCGCGCGTGCTAAAGCTCTCGGCGGGGATCACCAGGAGCCGCCGCCATGCGGCGGGTACGGTATACTTCCGCGCCTACCCGAATACCGGGGCGCTCCACCACGTAGATCTTTACCTGGTGGTCGGCGAACTCCCGGGTCTTTCATCCGGAGTCTACCACTTCGGTCCCCAGGACTTCGCGCTGCGGTGCCTTCGGGAAGGCGACTGGCGCGGGGTGCTGGTGGAAGCTTCGGGAAACAACCCGGACCTGGCCCGGGCACCAGTGATCGTTGTCAGCGCCTCGACGTACTGGCGCAACAGCTGGAAGTACCAGGCACGCGCGTGGCGTCACTGCTTCTGGGACGCGGGCACCATGCACGCCAATCTTCTAGCCGTTGCTGAAACGGAAAACCTTGAGCCGCGCCTGGTCCTGGGTTGGGCGGACCGTCCGGTGGAACGGCTGCTCGCACTTGACCCGATGCGCGAGGGAGCGCTTACGATGGTATCCCTGGGACGCTGTCTTCGTCCGCCTCCCACGGCGCCGGATGTGCCGGAGCTGCGGTATGAAACCGAACTGCTCTCGAGCACGGAAATCGACTATCCAGAGATTCGCGCGGCCCACGCTGCCTCGTCCCTGGCCGACGCCGCGGAGGCTGTTGCCTGGCGGGGAGGGATCCCAGCGCGCCAGGAGACCGCAGCCACGGATTCCCAGCAGATTGTCCTCCGGCCCCTACCGGACGGTGATCTTCCACCGGAATCGCTCGACCGTCTGATTGTGCGGCGCGGGTCGACCCGCGCCTTTGATGCCGGCCGGTCGATTACGTTCGAAGAACTGTCCACGGTGCTCGATCGCGCCATCCGCGGAGTAGATGCCGATTTCCTCGAGCCGCCCAGCGCGACTCTTCTGGACCTGTACCTGATCGTTAACGCTGTCGACGGTCTCGCGCCCGGGGCCTATCACTACCGGCCCGCGGAACGGTCGCTCGTACTCCTGCGCGAGGGTGACTTCAGGGAGACGGCCGGGCGGCTGGGGCTCGGCCAGTTATTGCCCGCGGCGGCGGCGGTTAACATCTACAGCCTGGTCGACCTTGCCGGCGTGCTCGAGCGCTTTGGCAACCGGGGCTACCGGGCGGCGCAGATCGAAGGTGGCATCCTGGGGGGACGTTTATACCTGGCCGCTTACGCGCAGCGTATCGGGGCCACCGGGCTGACTTTTTTCGACGACGAGGTCGTCGATTTCTTCTCGCCTCACGCGGCCGGAAAGAATGTCATGTTCCTTGTTGCCATCGGCCATGCCAATCGTGCAACGCAGGGGCCGGGCTGATGAACGCGACGGCAGATCGTCCCCACGTTGTCATCATAGGGGCCGGTTTTGCCGGGCTTTACGCCGCGCGGGCCTTGTGCAGGGCACCGGTGCGTGTGACCGTGGTCGACCGTCGCAACCACCACCTCTTCCAGCCCCTTCTCTACCAGGTGGCCACGGCGGGACTGTCGGCGCCCGACATCGCGACGCCGATACGGCGCATCCTGCAGCGGCAGGCCAACGCGACCGTCTTGCTGGCCGAGGTCAGGGGGCTCGACCCTGTCCGCCGGCGCGTGGTTCTCGACGAGGAAGAGCTGTCCTACGATTTCCTGATCGTGGCCACGGGTGCAACGCACAACTACTTCGGCCACGACGAGTGGGCCCGCTACGCTCCGGGCCTGAAGACCGTCGAGGACGCCTTTGAGATTCGCCGGCGCGTGCTGCTGGCCTTCGAGAAGGCCGAGCGGGAGACCAACGCCGAGCGGCAGCGGGAGTATCTCACCTTCGCCATCGTGGGTGCGGGTGCGACCGGCGTCGAGCTCGCCGGTGCTCTTCGCGAGATCGCTCAGCACACCCTTGCCCGCGACTTTCACAACTTCGATCCGCGGGCTACCCGCGTGGTTCTCATCGACGGGGTGGAACGGGTGCTTCCGCAATTTCCCGAGCCCCTGTCGCGCAAGGCCCGCGCGATGCTCGAGGCCCGGGGGGTCGAGGTTCGCACCGGATGCAGGGTGGTCGATATTGATCCAGGGGGTGTCAGCCTGCAGTGCGGGCCGTCTTCGGAGGCGACACCCGAGCGAATCCCGGCGCGCACGGTCCTGTGGGCGGCGGGCGTGAAGGCGTCGCCTCTGGCCGAGGACCTGGATGCCCCCCGCGACCAGTTCGGCCGCGTGCGCGTGCAGCCCGATCTTTCCGTTCCCGGGCACCCTGAGGTCTTCGTGGTCGGTGACCTGGCCGCGGTGGAGCTGGGCGGCCGCCCGGTTCCGGCCACGGCACCGCCGGCTATACAGGAGGGTCGCCACGCGGCGGCTGCCATAGTGGCCGAGTTGGCCGGCCGTACGCGGCTGCCGTTTCGCTACAAGGACCGCGGGATGCTGGCCACGGTCGGGCGCAGGGCGGGGGTGGCGAGCATTTACGGTTTCGGATTCGCGGGCTTCGTCGCCTGGCTGCTGTGGCTGCTGGTGCACATCACCTGGCTGATCGGACACCGCAACCGGCTGGTAGTGCTGTTCGAGTGGGCCTGGGCCTACTTCACCTACCAGCGCAGCGCGCGGGTCATACTGTCGCGGGAGAAATGACGTGAAACTGCCGGTCGATATCTGTGAATCACTGCTGGAGCGCCACCCGGTTGCGCGCCTGGCCACGCTCGGCCCCGCGGGTAGCCCGCACCTTGTGCCCGTCGTGTTCGTCCGCCACGGCGGCGATTTATGGACCCCCATCGACGGCAAACCCAAGAGTGGCGGTGAGCTCGTCAGGGTCCGCAATGTTCGGAAGAACCCGGCCGTGGCCCTTCTGCTCGATGACTACGACGCGGATTGGAGTCGCCTGTGGTGGCTAAGGGTAGATGGTCGCGCCGCGGTGGTAGAGGGGAGGCACCCGCAGAGCGATCCCGAGATAGCGGAGGTAGCCGCGGCCCTGCGGGCCAAGTATCCCCAGTACGACGACGTACCGCTCTTCCGAGCCGAGCCCCTGCTCTTGAGGATCACGGTGGTACGGGTTCGCAGTTGGTGCGCGGGGCGGGAGGCGCTGCCTTAACCGGGTCCGGGCTTCGGTGAGCAGGTCAGCCCTATTCGGCGGGCAGGCCGAGTACGAAGACCAGCAGGCAGGCGAGCGACACCGCGAGGTAGCCCGCCAGCCGCGCGCCGCGGTGGGGAAGCTGCCGTAACTTGTAAGCCATAACCACCGCCACGACGCCCTGCAGGAAGTAGTACAGGGCAAAGGCCCGCGAGGCGTAGGCGATGATCTGGTTCACGTCGGTCTCCCAGGTGATCGCCAGTGTGATCACAAGTATGAGCAGGTACGCGTAGCGTATGGGCAGCCGGTGGCGGGTTATGTCTTCTATGAGCCCACCGGCGCCGGCGTTGTCGGCCACCGCCGCGCTGAACTGGCTCCCGATGGCGGCCACTGCCAACAAAAGCGGCAGGATGACGGCCACCGGCCGCGTCATGCCTATGATGGCGGTCACGTCGGCGCCCAGGCCGTCGTGGAACAGCACGGTGACCAGGCCGATGAAGGTCAGGTAGATCGCGGATGAAATCAGCTGCGCGCGACGCATGGTCCTGATCCTCTGTTCGGCAGAATGTCCGGCACCCAGGTAGCGCGATGTTTCGAATCCCTGCACGACGATCAGCAGACCCAGCAGCACCCTGAAGTCGGCGAAGTCGATGACCGACGAAACCGGCGCCAGCGCCCATTCGCCTGTTACCAGCAGCCCGGAGTTGTACACGATCAACGAGGCGATCAGCGCGCCGATAATGCCGAGGTTAAGTCCGATGGCGTACTTCTCGACCTTTTCGAGCAGGGACAGTCCGCGCCACGCGCCGATTACGCCTATGGTCACCAGCAGTGTGCTGGTGATCGCGTGGGCGATCAGCTGGTCATTTTTTCCCAGGGCGGAGAGCACGAACGCGGCGAGCAGCTGCAGGTAGTAGCTCACCGAGATGAGATAGGCGCCCGCCAGCACCAGGCGTGATGTGAAGGCTAGCGACTGGGCCAGCCCGTGGCCGTCGGCCTCCACTGGTTCGAAGTAGCGTATGTTGAAGCGGACCACGCCGCCCACCAGGTAGGCGAGTACCAGCAGTGCGGCCATGCAGAAGAGCGCCAGGTTGCCGACTATTCCTGCCAGCAGGGGTGCACTGACGAGAAACCCGCTACCCATGATGGAGGCAAGCGGCGTGACGGTGGCGCTCCAGTCGGAGGATTTTGCCAGCCTCGGCGAGAAAAGCAGGTAGGCGGCGAGCGCCAACGCAAAAACAACGATAGCTGCGCCCGGCACCTTGTCAGTCCTTCGCTTCCGGCTGCATGAAGGCCAGGGGCATGCCGCCCGGCGCGTCGATGACCGAGGCTATCAGCCCGCCCTGTATTGCCTTGTTGGGGCCGCTTACCTCGTGGCCAGCTCCTTGCGCGCTGGCGACGCTCCGGATGATGTCGGCCGACTGCAGGGCCAGCCCCCAGGCGGCTGCCGGTGCCGGTGCCTCGCGGCTGGCAGATATTTCAAGGACTGTTTCGCCTGCCTTGAGAAAAGCGTAACGACCCTGCGGCAGGTCACGGACACGAGGGCGCAATGCGAAGTTGTCGGCGTAGACTGATGCCGGTTGCTCCGCATCGGGAGCCAGCAGTACCAGGTGGTCGATGGACGAGACCGCGTTGGGGTGGTCTACGGGCGCGTTCTCGCCGTTGGCCGCTTCGAGCAGCGTCAGTGCACCCGGCGTCAACTCGGTAGGCACTTGCAGGCAGCTGGTACCGGGGTCGTGGGCCAGTTCGACGCCACTGCGCGACCCTATAGCCCGGGCTGCCTCCCCGATGTCGGCGCAGGTCCAGGTCCATCCGAGCAGGGTGTGGTTACAGGCAAGTGCACTGGTCACGGCACGCGACAGCTCGGTTCTTGTTCCGTCGTCTACCAGCAGCCGGATATCGGCGTGCTCGAGAACGATGTCATGGCAAAGACACCCCTGCCAGGTCCTGGGAGAACCCAGGGCAAAGCCCATGTCAGACCACGCTTGCAGGTGACCATCACTCGCTGCTACCAGGGCAGCCCCAACTCCGTCAACGATTCTCACCGGACAAGCATAGAGGGGTGGCGGTATCATTGAAATGGGTGTCGCCGGGGCTCCATCGCGGGGTTCCGACGGCTCGGGTGCCGAGCTAAACAGGTCTGTCGTGGAAGGGGACCTTGAGAAGAGCCAAGCGGCGTTGCAGGAGTTCATCCGCCGCCAGCAGGCCGGGCAGGCCGCGGGAGACGACGCGCTGCGCGTGGGCGAGCTCACCCGCCTGTCGGGCGGGGCCAGCTGCGA
>Ga0310122_10003208_pt1 | contig 10370 bp, 22 predicted proteins | sample CB6_Bottom_1051__FD_203503 | JGI IMG/M metagenome (GOLD analysis project Ga0310122, IMG submission 203503) | Marine microbial communities from Western Arctic Ocean, Canada - CB6_Bottom_1051 | ecosystem: Environmental > Aquatic > Marine > Oceanic | place: Canada: Western Arctic Ocean | collected...
TAAGTAGTAGAGATTCGGCCTCCGCTCACTCGACCTTCACTCACAGAAGATTCATTAATTTTTTCCAGTATGCTGCTTATTGGGTCGGCTACTAAAATAGTAGCACCTTTCATCAATACTTCTGTATATGTTCCCACATACCCTGCTTCGTCTTTTTGAGAGTTACCTCCAATATCCTTGAAGGAAACTTCCCTAAAGCCGTTGATTCTGTCGGCATTCAAAGCTACTTGACCTTGAAAACCGTCCCTGTCTGGTGTTTGTGATAATGTAATATACATAACTAAATTTTACTTCCCTTCGTATAGTCTTACAATTTCATCCAAGGAGGCTATTGCTTCGTACCATAACAAAACAACAAGCAATAAACAAAGTGCAACAAAAACTTGCCATCTACTTTTCATTTGTCTTTCGTTTCCAAAAAATCCATCAAGCGAAGTTTTAGCTCAACCCATCTTTGGTAATCCAAACCAACTTCATCATCGTTAAGTTCCTTTGCCCCGATAGTTTCGTCCCATTCGTTCAATGCGTCTAGGATGTTTGCAGCATCTTCTTTTGAAAGTCTCATTGTCCCTTCGTCAAATCTACGAATCTTTGAGAGGCAGTCTATCCCTCCACCAGTTAATTGAGTTACCCTGCTTGCTTTCATTGTTCTAGGCTGGTCGATGCCCCGAATCGTTTTCCTTCAAGGCTTTTTCAAAATTCTCCATAGCAATTTCATCAGCTTTGCCGTCATCGTAACATTCGCTACAAAACATCGTTCCATTAAATTCATGCCAATGGTCTTTTATATCAATGCCGATTTGGTGAACCCACTCGACCCCGCAACTGTCACAAGTTTTCAATGTTTTCACTTTCCCAAGGATTTACTTTCCCACTTATCTTTTAGTCTTAACAAATCTTTTGTCAGGTCAATTTCCATCTTTACCGTATAGCCGTTGGCCCAACTGGCAACGCTGTTAATCATCCTGTCGAATTGCCTTGCCGCCAAAGGTAAACTCTCATGCACTTCATTTAGTCTGTTAGTTTTAGGATTATACTTTTTCATTTTACATTGTATGGATGAAAGCTGGAGTAAAATCACCGACATAAGAACCTACAACATTAAATTCCATGTGTTCGTGTGCTTCCGTAAAACTCATCCCGTCTCTCTTTACTAGAATCTTTTCGGTTTTGTCATAATCATAAACCGCGCAAAAACTACGAGCATCATACCCAATCAAGGCATCGTCGAAACCATCTGCAAATAACGCTTTAGGATTTATGTCTGCTATCTGTTCTTTTTTTGTCATCGACTTTTCGGTTGAGTTTCCTTTGCTATTACTTTCGACTTGCTCTCTTGTCCACACTTATCACAAACGAATGTCATGTTGTCGATGCCGTGAATATCTTCTTCTATGTTCACAAACGATACCTTGTTGGCAGCATCTATCCACTCCAAACATTTCAAGCACCATACCCAACTCTTTGATTCTACGAATGTCATAAGTCTGGAATGTTTTCTATGTGTTTAACTTCCCAAGAGGATACAAAAGACCCTCGCTTTCCGCTAATTTTAGAATCGGCTTTTAGCATTTTCTTTGCTGCTTCTTCCGCATCAAGAACATTCTCCGCCTTGACTGTATAGGAAACAGTATCACCGTCCACTTCAAAATCTACAATGTATGTCATGTTAGTTCTTTTGACCATTCTTGGTCTGACAAATTTACAAGTTCCTCTGGTTCAGTAATCCAATTAGGGTTATACTTCTCTTGCAAACTTACCCAAGAGTCAGTATAGAGTTCTCTAAATTCTTCACGCCTTTCGTTTGTCCAAGAGTTGTCGCCTCGTCGCCAATCAAATTGCGGTCTGTTATCGACAACGGGAGGGAAATCTGGATGGATTATCCTTTGCGCTCGACTCGGAGAGCATTTGATATGCTTATCGTAAATCAACCAACGATGTAACCCACCTTTATCCAACTCTCCTGTTTCCATCCCAAAGTAAACTTGAGAATCCCACTTGCCTTTTATGACCTCGCCACATACCTCACATTTAATATCGGTATAGCGATTTAATTTTGAATCTTCTTTATCCATTATCCACTTTTGGGGCGCGACCTTGTTAGGTCAACCCATTCACCTTTAGTTTTTGCACTAAATTTTTTGGTGATTTCGTCACACTCATGTTTGTTCAACGCCTTGACTATAACATCTGCCAATTCCATTGACCTTTTATATTCCTTCTTCTCGTACCCATCTCCTACGAAAATAGCTTCGCATTGACCTTCTGCCCAAATCTCCGCGCCTCGCTTTCTTGTTTCAACTTTCCAACTCATTTTAGTCTCTTGCGTTTTCAATTTTCGCGTGATGCAAACTGCTTTGGACTGCAAGGTTTCTAATTTCTTCCAGCGTTTCCTTTATGTCGGTTCTGCTCCAGCGAGTTGTAACTATCGTTTGATTATGAGTTCCCCTTTCCATAGAAACAACCGTATCCAAGTTAAATAATAGTTCTTGGTTGTTTAAGTCTGTTACTGTTATCAAGTGTGCCATTTATTTTATATCGTTAAACTTTGCGGTAACTTCACCTTGAACGATTTCAACATTGTCAGTCTCACCGTAAATGTTTTGGTACATTTCAGTCACTTCTTCATCGGGTATATTTTTCCAACCAACGCAACCATCCCAAAGCAACATACGCAACTCTCTGTCTCTGAATCCTTCCCATTCAGATTCCGCGAGAGTCTCACGCATACCGTCAATATCTTCTTTCGAGAATTTGTCAGGCCCAAGGATTTTCATGCTAATTAAAATCTCCTTCAAAGGTTACTTCCGTGCTGCTATCTATCGAAGCTGTGTAACTAGGAACGGCTACGAACAGTTGATACAAAAAGTTTCCCTCGGAACGATGGTAATACTTTTTGCCTAATTTGATATAAAAATCATCCCCAAACTTATCGGGATTTAAATAATACTTATAACTGTCAGTCCCATCACCGTAAACATACCCCTGTCTTTTAATTTCCTTTATGGAAGTAGGTTCGGGTTTGCTAGGAGATTTGTCTGGAGACTTTTCTATATTTTTCATGCTTCTAATACCTTGCTCCAATAGCGTGAGTTCTTTCGGTTCTGCTTCCTGTCCCAATAGATGCACCGCGCAATGTAGGAGGGAACATCTCTTTCCTCGCATCGAGTAATCCAATCGCTCTCTGCTTCCTCGTAATACTTTAATGCCTTCTTGGTTTCGATACCGTAAAATTGAAGCAAGTGAGTATCCAAGCATGACACTTCTGCCTCCATTGGATAAAGCATCTCTATTGCGAAGGAAGTTTTCGCCTTACCCAAACCAAGAATCTTCTTGGCAAGCCGATTACGCCACTCAACCCATCCTTCACCAGAATTACGAGAGATAAAATCAGAAGGAGAGTTCCAAAAAGTATCATTAAAAAGACCGATATAATCAGTTCGATTGTTTTGCATACCCACTCTGGTATTCTTGATTTTTCTGAACAATTTGTCAGCGTCATAGTTCCAGAGTTCAAGTTGCTCTCCCTTTTCGAGTGTCCACTTGTTGAATTGTTTGATTGCATTGTATCCCTTACAGTTGTTTTTCCAAGTTGTATGGACTGACATGAAGGCGAATAAGTATCTTTTGAAAGCCGCGACTTCTGTTTGTGGCTTCAACTCGGCCCAATAATCCTTGTAGCTTTCGATTTCGCTATCCTTGATTGAGGGGAAGAAGATTTCTGCATTTGAGGTAGTAATCATTTTTTTTGAATTTATTCTAATTAATTTTTAAGTTTTTGTTTCTTTTTAAATTTAAGGTCTGCCAGAGACTTACATTGTAATCCCGCTGCCATGCAAGGCACAAACACTCTGGCAAACCAATAGGATGACTACTACCTCACCTAATTTTGAGAGTTGCCATCAGCATTTTCAAAGGTATCCTTAATCTTCTTCAACGCCGCTTCATATCCTTGCTGGAAAGCATCGCTATTTGCTCCAACTGGTTTACCGACTTCCCAACCATCGTCCTCCGACTCGTCCTCGTCATAATCTTCGTAATCACCGTACTCATCGCACAACGGTTCCTCCAGCTTCCTCTCGAAAAGAGCAGCAACCTTGTATTTGCAAGTGCGAAGTTTCTGGCAATCGCAATCGTTGGGAACACTCACCACATCAGCAGGGTTAATTTCGACAACCATCAAGTTGCCGCCATTACCATATCCCTTGGCATACTCCAAGCTGCCAGCATGGAAACCGTAGGAGCAACCGTTTTCGGCATTGTCGCAAACCCTGTTTCGAGCCATTGACAATTCCTCACCAACTTGGTTTGAACATTTTCCAGAATACCAATCGGAGAAATCCTCCCTAACTCCCTTGTAGGCAAGGAAATTGCCGTCAGGAGTCAGGGGCATACTCTTATGCTCCAAGAACGAATACAGTTCTTCAATTGCCCTTCTGGAGGGGTTCTCCATCAGTTTTTCGAGAAACTTGACCAGAGGTTTGTATGGAAGTCCATTGGACATGAAATTAAGGATGCGGTCAACAACATGGTTGTGGACAGTCTCATCCTTGTAGGTCACGATTCCTGCATCGACCTTAATGTTTCCATTGGTGAAGTTCACAACTGCACTTGAAAGGTCAAAGCAGTTTTCCAATTCCTCCCAATTTTCCTCTGTCAAGGCGACCTTGGCATTTTCAAATTTTGGGTTGGTGCTTTCCATTGTCATGGACTTGCCGTTTAATACAACCGTCAGCGATTGTTCCGTCAATATGTAGGGTATGTTAGCCATTTTCTTATCCTGTTTAACTACTAGATTAATTATACTTTACCTTGCATTTGAAGTCAAGCAATTTCTTCTACTTCTTTTACTTTATCTGCTTCCTCAAAAATGTTGTCCAATCCTTTGATAACATAAGTCGCGTCAACCATGTTTACATAGTTCAGAATCTTTTCGGTAAACTCCTTGCTCCATTCCCAACGGAAATTGGAATCGTCAATATATTTAAACAACTCATATCTTTTATTCGCTTCCTTAATCATCTTGGGAAGATTGAAAGTAGGCTTTAAGTCCTTGCTTGGTTTCCAAGCGACTTTTTCAGTCCGTTCGTACCGTCCATAATGATGTTTGTTGCTGTTAGACTTAACTTCCTTTTCCTTTGACAGTCCCAACTTTTCAGAGAGACTCTGGAAAACATCCAGTTCCTCGTTATGCTTCCTGTTCAGCATCCCTTCATGCGCCAGCAAGAACATTTTCAAAGGAGATTCATCATCAGCAATTTTCTGTGATGCGTCATATTTAGTTTCTTCCTTCTCCAGCTTGGATAATTTCAAGAAATGCGGCATATTCTTCAAGGCATGGAATCTGTCGAAAAATCTCTGTTCAAGGTCTGCCTCGACAATCTTCGCCTTTAGGTTTTCCCTAGCCCAATCAAAGAAGGAAACCCAATTTGAATTATCTTCAATTAATTCGTATTTTTTTGGTTTAAAGGCATAAACTTTTTCGGGTACTTCAATTCCGACAACGGCTAATGCCTCCTTGAGTTCCTTTATCTCATTAGGATGCGTCGATGGTTCGACCTCGTTGGCCTTACATACATAGAATTTATCTATCTTGAGATAAATCGACTCATCAAGTGGTTCCAAGTCAACTTCTGCCTCTTGAAAGAAGTTACTTCTTTTGTTTGACCATCTACCATCGGTACAATCGAAATCAAAAATAAATTCTTTTGAAGTATGCTTGGTAGATTTTTGTGAATAGGAACCGTTGTTGTTCCCACTAGCGTCCTTTGGATAAATCAAATTTAATTTGATAGGTGTTAAATCCGACATTTTAGGAATATCCCCATCGAATTTTGTAGCGTCCATCCACTTTTGCCTTATGGCAGGGGTATTAAACTTTATCAGATAAACATTCTCATGTTTCTTGTCAGATTCTTGCGCCTCATAATTTTCAATGAGTGGCGCAATTCGATTGCTTCTGCCAGTATGAGTAATTCTATCTTCCTCAACAACTCTTGCAGTTTCTTCAACAAGGATAGTACCAGTTTCAATTCCCTTGACTCGTTTTAGCGCACTACTACTGTACCTATTGGTTTTATGTTTAGCCCAATGCCAAATTTGCACATCCCCCTGCTTGAGTATCTTCGTACCAAATTGGTTATCGGTAATGGAAACACCATTCCAATTGACTCCCTGTTTATCCGCAATTTTCCTCAACCTATCACCAAAACCCCCATAACTAAATGCCTTGTCATAAAGCACCTTCGCATCCCACAAGGTTTTGCAGTCCTTGAATGACTCTGACAATAAAGAAGGGACTTCCTTAATTATACTGTCGAGCTTTTTAATAATGGCATCTTTGGTTCCATCGGTATATTGCAACGCTTCGCGACTTGCCGAAATGTCCAAATCACCAATTCCAAATTTGATAATTACCCCCGCATTAAGTAAGTCTGCCCTTCCTGTCTCATCCCGATAGCTATTGGCGAGATTCAAGGCATACTCATCAATGGGGTAGGAAATGTTGCCCATGATTGCCGTAGATTCATTCCTGTTTTCCTTGGTCACTTTCCAAGTGTCGGTTTCAAATACTACTGCTCCAACATCAGTATCGTTTTTAAACTTTGTGCTGTCGCAACCATGAATTTCGGGTTTAATATCAAAAAATTTGTATAAACCAACTGCTTTTGTGTAAAATTCATCAACATCCTCCCTTTTAACTGGAATAACTATCTCAACTCCATTGGGTTCCTTGGTAAGTTCTTCCTCCATTTTGGAAATTTTTCCAACTTGGGAAGGGTCGATGAAGGCATTGTAGGAAACCTTGGTTCCATCTATAAAGGAGTTGATAATAAAATTATCACCGTAGGCAAAAGCCGATTTGCAACCAAGGCCCAACTGCCCAATCTGCTCGTTTGTGCCGCGCTTGGTTGACTCCCCATACATGGCATAGATTTCACCAATCTCTCTTTCGGTTAATCCTCGACCATAATCTCTTACTTTAAACTCAAGAGACAGAAGATTAGGTAAAGTAATCCTAATTGGTGTGTCCTTCTTGCCAACCTCTATATGAGCATCAACGGCATTTGTAGAATACTCGCGAATGACTGCCAAAACTTTATCGGAGTACAACTGGTTCCGCAAAACATTGAAGATATGGGCAATTCCCGATTGCTTGATTCCAAAGGAATAGGAGGTAAACTCCTGCGACTGTTTTAATGTTTGATTAGACGATGCAGTAATCATGTCCCGTTATGATAACCCACCTTGGAAACAATGTCAAGCATAAAAAAGCAGAAAAAAGAAACTTTTTTAAGTTGATTAACTAACTAACTGAAAAACAATGACTTGGGAAAAGAAGAAAATTGAAGTTATGTGGTTTTTTTTCTAGTTACCACAATTTTGAGCATATTTTTTGAATTTTTTATGATTTTTTCTCTCTCGAAATACTTATCTAGTTTAGCTTCAACCCTAGTTATATTATCACATTCTAAATTTGCTCTATGAGTTAGGAATTCTGCCTCCTCTAATAGTGCATGAAATCTTTCCTCATAATCTGGCAACCAAGATTCTTCCTCAAGTTGCGCCATTTCCTCAAAAACTCTCTCTATTCTGTTCTCCCACCATCTGACGCTTGCTTGAATAATTTTAGCGTCTTTTTGAATGGATTCCTTTTCTTGAGAGAGAGTCATAAATTTCAATTAATTTGAATTAACTTATTTTGTTTTTCCGATTTTTGTTGGGGTCTGTGTCGCCAATTTTTCTAACTGCTTCCGCTGCCTCTTTGATTTCGGCGGCGGCTTGCTCAAATGCTGGTTGCTTTAGACGATAAATCCAATAACCTAAAGCACCGTTCAACAAAAGACTGATAATTAATACTAGAATTTCCATACCCTAAATTACACTTATTTGGCGTTTCTTCGTTCGCATATATGTACTTATTTGGCCCATTTTCATTCACTTTTAGGACGGTCATCATCCATCTCCATATCCATGCCTTGAATCTCATTTCTTATTTGCTTCAGTTCGCCTTGTATAGACTTTGCTTCTTCTTCTATTGTTACCGCGAAATGCTCAATCTCTGCTAAACTCGCAAGAATACTATGTCCTGCGGGGCTGTCGGGCGTTATAGGTTTATTTGGCATTTTTTCATTCCTATTTCAAGCTATGACGCTTATTTGCGCGTGTTTATTTGGCTTTTTTTCGTTCACTTTTTTGCCAAAAGCGGCACAAACGCGTTGCCTTTATTTGGCCTTTTTTCTTTCACAAATATTAAAAACTAACTTTTAATAAATCTACTTCTACCCCGCCGAGTTCTTTAGCCTCGGGCCTCATTGGAATCGTAGGGTCAGATGGAAACCATTGAAATTTAGTAGTGTGACAGCCACCAACCGCAATAAGCATAAGAATTAATACAAGACAAATGAAAACCCTTTTTCCGCTTACACATTCCATAATGCTTATTTGTCAATTTCCTGTTAGTATATCCTTTAGAAGTTTTAGGTGGTGAACTGTCCAGTTGTCCCCCAGTGGATGAACGCACCCTTTATCAGTTTGCGAACGATCTATATACTCTTCTCTTTCGATCATTTGATCGATCAATTCTAAAGCCTTCGTTTTCTCCATATCTAACGAAATGTTGACCCCTGCGGGATGGTCATCAGTGAATGTATAACTAAGTGACATTATTCATTTGTACCAAAGTCCATTGGCTTGATTGATTTTTCTATACCCATTCCTCTGACAGCTTCGTTAGGAACTGTAAGTTTGGTACACTTGTCCTCAAAATAGAAAACGGTTTCTCTCATTCCTATTCGGACGATCCTTGCCTTTCTCCCATTCACGATAACTATATCGTCAGGCTGGTATTGCTTGCTCCACCAAACCATTAAGCCCTGCGCAGAACTAGAAATTATACTATTAAAAACAATAGCTAGGACACCCGCTAAAAATAACCAACCATTCTGACCTATAAAATCTTTTGCTGTATCTTCCATATAAGTGTATTACACATTTATTAAGCCCATGAATTCAATTGTTCCTTAAGGTTTCCAGAGAATTCATACATCCCTCTATGTCGTAGGGTTATGTCTGGTATAGCATGAATTTCGCCACCGACAGACCTCCATAGCTGACAAAATCCATAATCCTCGCTTTCGTATTTCTTCGACTCAGGGTTAACCTTCGTTTGAAAGAAGTCATAAAAGTTATCACCAGCATCTGCGTATCCGTCTATGTCATTCGTATATTTGAGATCAGGGCGTTCCTTTATTATTTTTTCAAAACAGCTTCTTTTTATTAACATGAACCCTGTAGCGGAATAATTAACAGGGAGAATAGTTTCCCCTTTGTCGAGTCTCTTCTTTGATTCCTTCCAGTCAAGTTCAGAAGAAAAATCAGTAGATAAATTTTTCCAAACAGTCGGAAGTGCGCTGTATTTCTTGAACAGAGCGGCTATCTTTTGTTCGCTTAAGTATTTCTTGGGATAAACTCCTACTGTTATTTCGCGATCCGCGTCGAGAAGTTTAAAAAAATCCTTAGCATCGAATACAATGTCAGTATCTACAAAAAATAAATGAGTACAGTCGCTATTAAGCATATGCGCTGCAGATCCATTCCTTCCCCTACTTATGAGGCTTTCGAAGTGGATAACTTTCAATGACATTTGAATTCCCTTGTCGAGGCATTGATACATTAGTTGTAGGCAGCTCATCATATATGCTGCATGAACCATCCCGCCGTATGCTATAATTGGGAAATAAATTTTGGGTCTATCTGCCACAATGGTATAGTCTGTTAAAGCACTCCGGACATAATTGCCCTGCTCCCTCAATATAGAACAATCGATCGTCTATGTGATCAAATTGATCGTATTGGGTTTTTTCCCCGCAGGAGATACAGGTATCCACGGCTCCCCCTCCTGTTTCGGCGCTTTCTTTTTGGGCTTCTTTTTCAGGAGCGGTTTCTTTTCTCCCCAATTTATTTGATTGTAGTTTTCCTCGTAACTTTTTCCAAAGCTTCTGCATCTGTCTCCTTTGCCTCCCGCGTTTCTTTTTTTGTGGTCTTTCCTGTCTACATAATTCAACAACTCTGAACTAGGATTAGGTTTCCTGTCGCAAGCTGGCACATGCTTTTTCTTAGCTGCCATATATTATTGACCTGTCTCAAATATTTTAAAGTTAGCCTTTAAGGCCTCAATTTTATCCGTTGCGTTAGCTAACTGATCAACGTACTTATCGATTTCCGTTATTAGGTCTGGATGCTCACCGATCCCTACTGGACTGTTAAAGTAAACTTTAAGGATCGCTATGCTTTCGATCCTGTCAGCTTCTAGCTTTGCCATCTCCGCTTGATATAAACCTTCTCCTAGTTCTTTCATTTTTTTTGTC
>Ga0310122_10003209_pt1 | contig 10370 bp, 5 predicted proteins | sample CB6_Bottom_1051__FD_203503 | JGI IMG/M metagenome (GOLD analysis project Ga0310122, IMG submission 203503) | Marine microbial communities from Western Arctic Ocean, Canada - CB6_Bottom_1051 | ecosystem: Environmental > Aquatic > Marine > Oceanic | place: Canada: Western Arctic Ocean | collected...
ACCCGCCCGCAAGGTGGATTTCGAAAAGGGAGAGAATATTCGGGTGGTGGATGGCCCCTTCGTGAATTTCACGGGCGTGATCAACGAAGTGCATCCCGACCGGGGCAAGGTGAAGGTGATGTTGGGCATCTTGGGGCGGCCCACGCCAGTCGAACTCGAAATGCTTCAGGTGGAGAAGGTCTAGCCATCGTGGCGATGGCCCGCGCTGGCGGGCGAACTTTTTAGGGCGAAAAAAGAATGGCGAGAAGAACCAGAGAAGTCATGGCAACGGTGAAACTGCAGATTCCCGCAGGCCAGGCCAATCCCGCGCCCCCCGTCGGTCCTGCGCTGGGCCAGCAGGGGGTGAACATCATGGAATTCTGCAAATCCTTCAACGCGCAGACCCAGGGCCGGGAGGGGACGATCATTCCCGTGGTGCTTTCGGTGTACTCCGACCGCAGCTTTTCATTCATCATGAAGAGTCCGCCGGCCTCGTCGCTGCTCAAGCAGGCGGTCGGCCTGGCGAAGGGAAGCGGCCTCCCCGGCAGGGAGGGCGTAGGCACGGTAACCCGGGCCCAGGTGAAAGAGATCGCCGAGACCAAAGAGAAAGATCTCAACGCCGGCAATATTGAAAATGCGATGCGAATTATCGAGGGAACCGCCCGGAGCATGGGAATCACGGTAGAGGGCTGATCCAGCCGCGGTGGGAGGCGCCCCCCCGGAAATTCTGGAAGCGCCGCCGGAACCACGAAACAGGAGAAAGAGATGGCGAAACACGGTAAGCGCTTCAACGATGCTCAGGAAAAAGTGAGCCGCGAGTCCCAATACCCCCTGGAGGAGGCGGTCTCGCTGTTGAAGGAAAGCGCCAAGGTCAAATTCGACGAAACCGTAGAGATTTCTGCCAAGCTGGGGGTGGACCCCCGCCATGCGGACCAGATGGTCCGAGGGAACGTCGTTTTGCCGAACGGAATCGGCAAAAGCCAGACGGTTGCCGTATTCGCCAAGGGAGATAAAGCGCGCGAGGCGGCCGATGTCGGCGCGGATTTTGTCGGGGCCGAGGATCTGGCCGAGAAAATCCAGGGCGGATGGATGGGATTTGACCGTGCGGTGGCGACCCCGGATGTCATGGGGGTGGTCGGAAAAATCGGACGAATCCTGGGGCCGCGCGGCCTGATGCCCAACCCCAAGTCCGGGACCGTCTCATTCGATGTCGAGCGAATGGTCAGGGAAATCAAGGCGGGCAAGGTGGAATTCCGCGTCGATAAGGCGGGCATCATCCACGCATCGGTCGGAAAGGCCAGCTTCGAGACGCAGGCTTTGGTGGAAAACATCTCGGCGCTGGTCGATGCGCTGATTCGCTCCAAGCCCGCTTCGAGCAAGGGCATATATTTTCGTGGATTGACAATCTCCAGCACGATGGGCCCCGGCGTGAAAGTGGATCACCAGGGCCTCATCGCCGCCTTGAAGTAGGGGAGCCGAATTAATGTCCACCGAGGTGGCTGAAAAAGGCAGAAAAGCGGCGGGCAGCGGTCCGAACCCGCAAAAAGTGGCCCAGGTCGAGCAAATCCGGGAGAAGATGGCCGATGCCAGTTCGGCCATCCTGTTCGACTTCCGGGGCCTGACCGTCATGCAGATGACCGACCTTCGGCGGAAAACTCGGGAAGCGGGGGTGGACCTGTCGGTCGTGAAGAACAACCTCCTCCATCGCGCGATCGAGGGGACTTCGTTCGAGGTCATGCAGGGGCATCTCGACGGTCCGGTTTCGATGGCGATCTCCCGGGGCGACCCCGCCGTACCCGCCAAGGTGCTCAATGACTTCGTGAAAGAGGTCCGGGCCGGGAAGATCAGTGGCGGGGTGGTGGAAGGAGAGTTCCTGGATGAGGACAAAATCAAGGTTCTCGCAGAGCTACCTCCCCGCGAGGCGATTCTGGGCCAATTGGTCGGCGTGATGGACGCCCAGGTGGCCTCATTGCCCCGCGTTCTCAACGCTGTACTGACCAAGTTGCTTTACGCCATCCAGGCGATTGCAAAACAGAAGGAAAACGGGTAAAAATGAAAGGTTGCCCCTTATAAAGGGGGTTGTGTGTTTCCGCATATGTTTTGGTGCCCCCCTCGGGGCGTTCTGGATACTTGTTGCATATAGGAAGGGTTCAATGGTGGCGACCAAAGAAGAGGTGATCTCCTTTATCGAAGAAATGACGGTTCTCGAACTGAGCGAATTCGTCAAAGAGCTGGAGGAGAAGTTTGGCGTCTCCGCAGCGGCTCCGGTGATGATGGGAGCCATGCAGGCTGGTGGCGGCGAGGATGCAGCAGCCGAGGAGCAAACGGAGTTTACGGTTACGCTGAAATCTGTGGGCCAGGAAAAAATTAAAGTCATCAAGGCCATTCGCGAGTTGACGACTCTGGGGCTGAAGGAGGCAAAAGAGGTGGCCGACACCGCACCTAAGGCAGTGGTCGAGAATGTTTCAAAAGAGGATGCTGACGCAGCCGCCAACAAGCTCAAGGAGGTCGGAGCGGAGGTAGAGATTTCATAACGCTTGCCAAGTAGTGCCGGTACTCCCTGTCGTCCCGGGACCAAAAGCCCCGGGCATTCGAGGAACCCGCCTTCGAGGTGAGCGATGAATACAAAACTTACAAGCACCGGAAACGGCCGCCGGGTTCGCGTGAATTTTGCAAAGATCCCTGCGGTCATCGATATTCCGAATCTCATCGAGATTCAACTTGATTCCTACGAGCGTTTCCTGCGCTGGGAACTCAAGCCTGAAGACAGACGGCCCGACGAGGGCCTGGAAAGTGTCTTCAGGAGCATTTTCCCCATAACGGATTCGAGCGAAACCGCCGTCTTCGAGTATCTCGGCTATGAGATCGGGATATGGGAGGCGAGCGGCGTCGAATACGAGGGCCTGGGCGGTCCGGGCATCGTTGACGACGGTGGAAACGAGATATTTTGCCGCCAAAAGCACGAGGCGGATGAGTGCCGCCAGAGGGGGATGACCTACGTCGCCCCCCTGCGGGTGATGTTGCGCTTGACCCTGTACGAAAAAGACGAGCAGACCAAAGAGAAGCGGGTCAGCGAAGTCAAAGAGCAAAAAGTCTATTTCGGCGAAGTTCCCCTGATGACCGATAACGGCACGTTCATCATCAACGGGACCGAACGGGTGGTGGTCAGCCAGATGCACCGCTCGCCCGGCGCCTTCTTCAGTTCGGACAAAAGCAAAATCAGCGCGAAATCGGCCTTCACGGCGCGCATGATTCCGGCGCGCGGGAGCTGGCTCGATTTCGAGTTCGACAGCAAGGACATCCTCTATGTCCGCATCGACCGGCGGCGCAAGCTCCCTGTTTCGGTTCTGCTCCGGGCCTTTGGCTTATCCACGGACGATATCCTCAACTCCTTTTACCAGAGCGAAGATATTTTCTACGACTCGAAGCGGAATATCTTCTACAAGAACATCTCCGAGTTGATGGTGAACCAGCGGATCGACGAGGACATCGTTCTTCCCAAGACGGGCGAGGTGGTCCTGACCGCCGGACGGAAGTTTACCCGCGCCGCCCTGCGGAAAATGCAGGCCGCCGGAGTCGAGACCCTCGATCTCAGGGACGAAGAAGTGGTGGGCGGCATCATCGCCCAGCCGGTCGCCGACCCGGAAACGGGCGAGGTGCTCTTCGACACCAATTCGGAGGTCACGGCCGAGGGCATCGCCATCATCCGGGAGAAGAAGATCGCCAAAATCCCCCTGCTTTATGTTTCAGGCGTAGGGACCGACCGGACCATTCGCGACACGCTGACGACGGATAAATGCGAATCGTCAGAGGATGCGCTGGTGGAAATTTACAAGCGCCTCCGGCCGGGCGATCCCCCCACCAAGGATACTGCGCGGAATTTGTTTGAGAACCTTTTCTTCAATCCCAAACGCTACGATCTTTCGCGAATCGGCCGCCTGAAGCTCAACACGAAGCTGGGCCTCAACCTTCCCCTGGATCAGCAGACTCTCACCCTGGACGACGTGATTGCCGTGGTGCGCTACATCATCGAGCTCCGGCATGGCCAGGGTTCGGTGGATGACATCGACCACCTGGGCAACCGCCGCGTCCGGTCGGTGGGCGAGCTGCTCGAGAGCCAGTTTCGGGTGGGGCTTGTTCGTATGGAGCGCGCCATTCGCGAGCGGCTGAGTATCCAGGACCGCGAAACGCTTTCAATTCGCGACCTGATCAACTCGAAAATGATCACCGCTGCGATCAGGGAATTTTTCGGATCCAGCCAGCTCAGCCAGTTCATGGATCAGACGAATCCGCTTTCCGAGATCACTCATAAGCGCCGGCTCTCGGCGCTGGGTCCGGGTGGATTGACGCGTGACCGGGCCGGATTCGAGGTGCGTGACGTGCACCCCACCCACTACGGCCGAATATGCCCCATCGAAACGCCGGAGGGGCCGAACATCGGTTTGATCGCGAGTTTGTCCACCTATGCGCGCGTGAACGAGTTTGGCTTTATCGAAACGCCGTGCCGAAAAATAGTGAACGGCCGCGTCACGGATGAAGTCGAATGGCTCTCGGCCATCGACGAGGATAAATACAAGATTGCCCAGGCGAACGCCCCGGTGGACGAGAAAGGCAACTTGCTCAACGAGATGGTGTCCGCCCGGACGAGCGGAGAGTTCGTCCTCGTCCCCCGCGATCAAGTGGATTACATGGACGTCTCGCCCAAGCAACTGGTGAGTGTTGCGACATCGCTCATTCCGTTTCTCGAAAACGATGACGCCAACCGCGCCCTGATGGGTTCGAACATGCAGCGTCAGGCCGTCCCTCTTTTGCGGACCGAGGCCCCGCGCGTTGGCACCGGTATGGAGGCCATCGCCGCCCGCGATTCGGGAGCGGTGGTTCTCGCCCAGGCCGATGGAGAGGTGGTCAAAGCGGATGCTTCCCGCGTCGTGATCCGCGCAACGGACCCGAGCCGCGATCTGCGCGATCCCGGTGTCTACATCCACAACATGGTGAAGTACAGGCGCTCGAACCAGAACACCTGCATCAACCAAAAACCCATCGTCAGCGTGGGCCAGAAGGTCTCCAAGGGCGAGGTCATCGCCGATGGGTTTTCGACCGACATGGGCGAGTTGGCGTTGGGCCGCAACTTGCTCGTCGCTTTCATGCCCTGGAACGGATTCAACTTCGAGGATGCCATCGTCATTTCCGAGCGGGTGGTCAAGGAAGACATTTACACCTCGATCCACATCGAAGAGTTTGAAATCCAGGCGCGCGACACGAAGCAGGGTCCCGAGGAAATTACCCGGGACATTCCGAACCAGAGCGAAGGGACGCTTTCGAATTTGGACGAGAGCGGCATCATCCGCGTGGGCGCCCGGGTGTTGCCGGGCGACATTCTCGTGGGCCGCATCACGCCCAAGGGTGAAACCCAGCTCAGCCCCGAGGAAAAGCTCCTTCGGGCGATATTTGGCGAAAAGGCCGGAGATGTCCGGGATTCCTCGCTCCGGGTGCCGCCCGGCATCGAAGGAACGATCGTCGAGGTGCGCGTCTTCTCGCGCCGCGGGGTTCCCAAGGATGCGCGGACCATTTCCATCGAGGAAGAAGAAATCGCCCGGCTCGAGAAGGACTACGGCGACGAGATTCGGATTATCCGAGAGGAAGGCGACCAGCGGCTTCGGTCGATGCTGGTGGGCAAGTCCGCCACGGGGAAACTCGCTCACCCCGAAACGGGCGAAACGCTCACCAGCCGGGGCACCCATTTCGAGGCCCCTGCGGTCGCGGTGTTGAGCGGAAATCATCTCCTGAAAGCTCCGGTGGCCAAACAGGTGGCCGACCAGATGAAAGAGGTCGCCCTGCGGACCGAGGATCAAATCAAGCTCTTGGAGAGCATTCTCGAGGAGAAGATTAGCAAGCTCCAGCGAGGCGACGAGCATCCCCCGGGAGTGCTCAAGATGGTCAAGATTTATGTTGCGATGATGCGAAAGCTTCAGGTCGGAGACAAGATGGCTGGACGCCACGGGAACAAGGGTGTCGTATCGATCATCGTACCCGAAGAGGATATGCCTTACCTCGACGATGGAACGCCCATCGACATCGTTTTGAACCCGCTGGGCGTGCCCTCGCGCATGAACGTGGGCCAGATACTCGAGACGAACCTGGGATGGGCCGGCGAGAAGCTGGGCATGCATTTCGCCACGCCAGTGTTCGACGGTGCGGACGAGAAGGATATCGTCCGCCTCACCGAAGAGGCCAAGTTGCCCCATTACGGGAAAACGAAGCTCTACGACGGCCGGAGCGGCCGCCCCTTCGATCAGAGCGTAACGGTGGGCATCATTTACATGCTCAAGCTTCACCACCTGGTGGACGACAAAATCCACGCCCGCTCGACCGGGCCCTATTCGCTCGTGACCCAGCAGCCGCTCGGCGGCAAGGCACAGTTCGGAGGCCAGCGCCTCGGCGAGATGGAGGTCTGGGCTTTGGAGGCCTACGGTGCGGCCAAAACCTTACAGGAAATTCTTACGGTAAAGAGCGACGACGTAGCGGGCCGTACGCGGATGTACGAGTCCATCGTCAAGGGAGAAAACCTCCTGGAGGCGAACCTGCCCGAGTCGTTTAACGTTTTGTTGAAAGAATTGCAGAGCCTGGCCCTCGATGTCGAGTTGATCGAGACCGGCGAGGCGCCGCGGTAACTTTCGCCCGCGGGTTAGCCCGCACGGAACCCCAGGAGGAATTGCATTGGACAGCATCCTCAATTTATTCGAAAAGCCGAAGGATCCCGTCTCATTTGACGCTATCCGAATTCGAATTGCATCTCCTCATACCATTCGTGCGTGGTCATCGGGCGAAGTCAAAAAGCCCGAAACCATCAACTACCGGACTTTCAGGCCCGAGCGAGACGGTCTTTTTTGCGCGGTGATATTCGGGCCCATCAAGGATTACGAGTGCCTGTGCGGCAAGTACAAGCGCATGAAGTACCGGGGCGTGGTGTGCGAAAAATGCGGCGTAGAGGTCATTTCCTCGAAGGTGAGGCGCGAGCGTCTCGGGCACATCGAGGTCGTCAGCCCGGTGTCCCACGTTTGGTTCTTCAAGGGGTTGCCCAGCCGGATCGGCAATCTTCTCGATATGACCCTTCGGGAACTGGAGCGGGTGCTGTATTTTGAAAATTATGTAGTCATCGATCCGGGCGAGACGGAACTCAAGAAATGCGAGCTGATCAACGAAGAGCAGCACCGTAAAATATACGAAGAATTCGACGAGGAAGAATACAAGATCGGAATCGGAGCCGAGGCCATTCGGGAGTTGTTGGCCGAGATCGACCTCGATACCTTGGGGGCCCAGCTCAAAGTAGACATAAAGGAAACCAAGAACGTCCAGAAGAAAAAAAAGTACATTAAGCGCTTGAAGGTGGTCGATGCCTTCCGGAATTCGGGCAACCGGCCCGAATGGATGATTCTCGAGGTCATCCCGGTTCTTCCGCCCGAGTTGCGCCCTTTGGTGCCCCTCGATGGCGGGCGGTTCGCCACAAGCGACCTGAACGATCTCTACCGGCGCGTCATCAACCGAAACAACCGCCTGATGCGGCTGATGGAGCTCAAGGCGCCCGAGATCATCACTCGAAACGAAAAAAGGATGCTTCAGGAAGCCGTCGATGCCCTTTTCGACAACGGACGCCGGGGCCGTCTGCTCCGGGGCGCGAACCGGAGGCCCCTGAAGAGTCTCTCGGACATGCTCAAGGGCAAGCAGGGCCGGTTCCGCCAGAATCTCCTCGGCAAGCGCGTCGATTATTCGGGGCGCTCGGTCATCGTGGTCGGCCCCGAACTTCAGTTCAACCAGTGCGGCTTGCCCAAAAAAATGGCGCTCGAGCTTTTCAAGCCCTTCATCTACAACAAGCTTGAAGAGAAGGGGCTGGTTTCCACCGTAAAGGCCGCAAAGAAACTGGTCGATGAGGAGCGTCCCGAGGTCTGGGACGTTCTTGAGGAGGTGGTGAAAAACCACCCGGTGATTCTCAACCGCGCGCCGACGCTTCACCGCTTGGGCATGCAGGCATTCATGCCCCAGCTGGTGGAAGGAAAAGCCATCCGGGTCCATCCGCTGGTCTGCGCCGCGTTCAACGCCGACTTCGACGGAGATCAAATGGCGGTGCACGTTCCGCTTTCGGTCGATGCGGTCGAGGAGACGAGGGTGCTCATGCTCTCGGCCAACAATATTCTATCGCCCGCGAACGGGATGCCCGTGGCCGTTCCGAGTCAGGACATCATCCTGGGCTGCTACTACCTGACAAAGCCCCGCGCGGGTTCTTCCGGCGAAGGGCGGGTATTCAGCAACCCCACCGAAATCCGGATCGCTTTCGATCAGGACGAGGTCAGCCTCCAGGCGCGGATTCGCGTCCGGATCGATGGCGATCTTGTGGAAACCACGGTTGGCCGCGTACTCATGTATGAAATTCTTCCCGAGGGCGTTCCGTTCTCCACGGTCAACGATGTTCTCGATAAAAAACGCCTGACCACCCTCGTAGCCACCTGCTTTGACTTGGCCGGCCGCGCGGCCACCGTGAAATTCCTCGACGATCTGAAAAACATCGGGTTCGAGCACGCCACCCGGGCGGGTATTTCGATTTCCATCGACGACATGAAAATTCCCGACGCCAAAGAAGATTTGGCCGAAGGAGCCCGGAACCAGGTTCTTGACGTTGAAAAGGAATACCGGGACGGCCTAATCACCGACGGGGAGCGCTACAACAAAATCATCGACATCTGGTCGCATGTGACCGAAGAGGTCGCGAGCGAGATGTTCAAATCTCTTGAGCGCGATGACGAAAGGGTGATGAACGGCACACGATCCGCCAACGGGTCCAACGGCAAATCCGCGAATGATGAGGATTTCAACCCCATCTATATCATGGCCGATTCGGGCGCCCGGGGAAGCACGGCGCAGCTTCGCCAGCTCGGCGGAATGCGCGGCCTGATGGCGAAGCCTTCCGGCGAGATTATCGAAACGCCCATCACGGCCAATTTCCGCGAGGGCCTTTCGGTGCTCCAGTACTTCATTTCTACGCACGGCGCCCGGAAAGGGCTTGCGGACACCGCCCTCAAGACGGCCAACAGCGGATACCTGACCCGCCGGCTGGTCGATGTCGCGCAGGATGTCATCATCACCCAGGAAGATTGCGGGACGATGAACGGAATCGAAATGGTGCCTCTCGTCGAGGGCGGCAAAATCATCCAAACCCTCGGAGACCGGATTCTCGGCAGGATCGCTCTTCAAGATATCAAGGACCCGTTCACCGGAGATGTTTTATGCAGTACGGGCGAGGAGATCAATTCGGAGAAGGTTCGCCTGATCGAAAATGCCGGGGTTGATAAGGTCATCATTCGATCGGTGCTGACTTGCGATTCGCGCAACGGCGTATGCTCGAAGTGCTATGGCCGAAGCCTGGCGACCGGGCAGATGATCGAGGTCGGCGAAGCGGTAGGCGTCATCGCGGCGCAATCCATCGGAGAGCCGGGGACCCAGCTCACGATGCGGACCTTCCATATCGGCGGAACGGCCACCCGCGCCGGCGAGCAGAGCACGGTCGAAGCCAAGCGCCCCGGATTCATCAAATTCGAAAACCTCCGGCTCATTACCACCGGCCGGGGCGAGCAAATCGCCATGAACCGGAACGGCCTGATCTCGATTTGCGATGAGGCCGGCCGCGAAAGGGAACGCTACTCCGTCGTGTACGGCGCATCGGTTAAGCCCAAAGAAGGCGCCCGGGTCAGCGAGGGTGAGAAAATTCTCGAATGGGACCCCTACACGACATCGGTCATGGCGGACAAGGAAGGAAAAATCAGCCTGGTGGACGTGATCGAAGGCCTCACCATGCAGGAGGAAATCGATGAAATCACCGGTCTTTCCCGGCGGGTCATCCTCGACCACGTGGACGAGAAGCGCCAGCCAAGGGCAGTTCTCATCGACGAGGGCGGGGAGCAGCTGGCGGCCTACCCGCTTCCGGCCGGAGCCAATATTTCCGTCGCTGAAGGCGAAATAATCGCCCCCGGAACCATTATTTTTAAGATTACGCGGGATACATCCAAAACGAAGGATATCACTGGCGGTTTGCCGCGGGTGGCCGAGTTGTTCGAAGCGCGTCAGCCCAAGGAAAATGCGATCATATCGGAAATCAACGGATACGTGAAATTCGCCGGTACGCTGAGAGGCATGCGGCGTGTGCTTGTGGTCTCGGATACGGGAGATGAGCGCGAGTACCTGATCCCGCGCGGCAAGCACGTGAGCGTCCAGGAAGGCGATTACGTCAAAGCCGGCGAGCCGTTGATGGACGGGGCCGCGAATCCGCACGATATCCTGGCCGTCCTGGGCGAGAAGGAGCTTCAAAACTACCTGGTCAACGAGGTCCAGGAGGTATACCG
>Ga0310122_10003214_pt1 | contig 10367 bp, 8 predicted proteins | sample CB6_Bottom_1051__FD_203503 | JGI IMG/M metagenome (GOLD analysis project Ga0310122, IMG submission 203503) | Marine microbial communities from Western Arctic Ocean, Canada - CB6_Bottom_1051 | ecosystem: Environmental > Aquatic > Marine > Oceanic | place: Canada: Western Arctic Ocean | collected...
TTAAAAGTTTATTCATATTCGTCAACGACAGCGGGAAAATCTTCAAAAGTGCAACTGTAAGTGGACACAATACAAATGTTCATTTGATCCCTCCTAGTTAAGTTATATGTTAAACGTGTCCCGAGAATGGTATCACAGCTAATTTATTATTAAAACACATTTTTTGGAACGTAATAAATGCAACTTTTCCCGTGTGATTAGCAGGACAAAATTAGTACAGAAAGTAGTTAGACTCATTTATGGATAGATGCTCAATCTGATGCCCCACTTAATTCTTCACAAGTCAGACACCCTCCAAGTTTTCCCACTTTCTTGTAAAACAAACAGATTTATGCAATGTTTTGCTTTGTCATTAACCATATTGGGAATCAATAAGTAAACCACATGTCATGTTTTGGTATTTTGTTCATAAATGTGTTATCCTTCATTTTCAGACCTCCTTTTTGGATTGAGTAAAAATCTCAGGCTGAGATCAATGAGGAATAATCTTAATTTTAGTTGATTGAAAGGATGGTTGTGGTGAAGCATCCTCAAAGGAAGATCGTAACTCTTTAAAAGACACAGATATGGTAATTTTGTTTAATGATGACAATGTGATTGAGTGTTCGCTCTGTTCACTTTGATCAAGGACTTTTGTCGGAAGGACAAAGAATTCCCCTTGTGAAATATCCAGTGTATTCACTGTCTTTATATCTTTATTGATTATTTGATATTTTAATGATATAAAACTAACGTTTATCAAAAAAAATGAAAAATAATTGTTATTTAAATAATTTATGTCTTTGTTAGGTAATTTAAAAAATCTATCAGCAACTGAGCTAATATCTTTAATAAAAAATAAGGATATATCACCTGTAGAATTGATTGAACACACAATAAAATTAATTGAAAGAAGGAATCCAAGTCTTAATGCACTGATATATTTGGGATTTGATGACGCAAGAAAAGAGGCAAAAAAAGCTGAGCAATTGATAATGAAAAAAGGTGTTTTGGGACCATTGCATGGAATACCTGTCGGAATAAAAGATTTATTTGACTTTAAACCTGGCTGGATAACTACATTTGGTGGGGTCAGGGCATTTAAAAAAAATATTGCTAACAATTATTGTTTTTTTGCAGAAAGAATTGAAAAGAGTGGAGGTATTATTATCGGAAAGACAAATAGTCCTGTTATGGGATTTAGAGGTACGTGTGATAATTACCTATTTGGACCTACAAGAAATCCATTTAATACTAACAAGAATTCAGGAGGATCATCCGGTGGGAGTGCCGCGGCTGTTGCAGATGGAATGTTACCAATTGCTGAAGGAACTGATGCAGGTGGTTCAATACGAATACCTTCAGCATGGTGTGGTGTTTATGGATTAAAACCATCATTTGGATTAATACCTAATATCTCAAGGCCAAATGCATTTTCAGTTGGCACACCATTTGTGTCTGAAGGTCCAATCACCAGGACAGTTGATGATGCAGCTTTAGCACTTTCTGCCATATCTGGGTACGACACTCGTGACCCTAACAGTATACGATGCAAAAATAATTTTGTTGACAGAATTTCAAATCCAAATATAAAAAATTGGAAAATAGCATATAGTCCAAATTTTGGTGTTTTTCCTGTTGAAAAAGAAATAATTGATGTAGTAGAAAAAGGATTAAAATATTTTGAAGATGCAGGAGCAACGGTTGAAAAGTTGAATGTAGGAATAAAATACAATCAAAATGAATTAAGTGATCTTTGGTGTAGATTAATTATGCCAGGTTGCTTATCTTTTCACAATAATATGAAAAAAAATGGATTAGATTTATTAGAAGAGCACAAAGATGATTTTCCTCAAGAATACCATTATTGGTTAAACAAATATTCTAAGATGAAAGTAGTAGATCATTACAAGGACCAAGAAATGAGAACCGAAATATATGATAATATACAAAAAGTTTTGGATGAATACAATCTGCTAATTACACCAACACTCGCTTGCATGCCTGTAAATAACAAGAATAACGGAAATACAGTCGGTCCTACTGAAATTAATGGGGAAATAATTGACCCTCTGATTGGATGGTGCTTAACTTACTTGATAAATTTTACAGGACATCCTGCTGCTTCAATCCCAGCCGGATTGAGTAAGGATAATCTGCCAATAGGGATGCAGATAATCGGACGTAGATTTGAAGACTCTGATGTCTTAATTGCAAGTAAAATATTTGAGACTTTAAACCCATGGAAAGGTACTTATAAGATTTGCGAAAATCGAAAATTAAACTGATAAAATGAAATATTTTGTATTTAACAGTAGTAATAAATTATTTTGTGTTATAAGGCCTCCATAATATTTTTCTCATTATGTGTTTCTTCAAACAAATTATTTTTAAGAATAACAAATTTTCTAATAAAGAGGTGATTATGGATAATACTACTAGAAGAAATTTAATTAAAAAAATAGGTCAGGCTAGCGTTATTGGAACTATTGGAAGTTCAGCGCTTTTGAATTCAAAAAAGGTATCTGCTGCAAGTAAAAGTAAAATAAGAATTGGAGCCCCCTTACCGCTAACTGGAATGTTTTCCGGAGATGGTGAGGAATTTCGCCGTGGTATTACTATGGCTATTGAAGACATAAATGCTGCGGGAGGAGTTTGTGGCCATGAAGTTGAAGCAGTGATAGATGACGCACAAGATAGTTTTGTAGAGCAGGTAAGAGCTTCTTTTGAAAGACTTGTTCGAAAAGAAAAAGTTGATGCAATAGTTTGCGGTTATTTAATTGGATCTCCTGCAGCAGATATGGATTTAGTAGCAGAAGCTGGAATTCCATATTTAAATCAACATGCACAGGTCAAAGTATCAGAACAAATTGAAGCTAATCCAAACAAATATAGTATGATTTTTCAAACCTGTCCTCCAGGTACGTACTATGGCTATGGATTAGCAGATTTTTTAAAAAGTGTTCCCGATGATTTTCTTAAACATGGCAAAACTGTGGCAGTGTTAGCTGGTGATAACAGTTATTCTGATCAAATCCATAAGGTAATGCGCCCAGCACTAAAGAAAGAAGGATGGAAGGAAACGCATTTTGAAGTAGTTCCCTATGGTATTCCAGATTGGACACCAACTCTCACTAAAATACGTAACAATCCACCGAGTATAATTGCTATGAATGATGGTATAGTAGGTGACGATGCTTTATTCATAAGACAATTTTCAGAATTGCCAACAGAATCTCTAATTTACCAGGTTTTTACTCCATCTACACCAGAATATTTTGATGTGACAGGTGATATGTCAAATGGGGTCATTTGGTCATCAGTTATTGGTCTATTGCCTGATAAAATAGGGCATGAATTTAGAAGGAGGTATCGTAAAAGATGGAATGGTGATGAGCCCAGTTTTGGTGCTGCAGGCCCTATTTATGATGAAATGCAAATGTGGGCAACAGCAGCAAGGTCAGTTAGCGATCCAAAAGATTATGTTGCTGTAAATAAGGCACTGAAAAAAATTGTTCACCGAGGGGTAGCAGGTTCATACCATGTAAAAAGTAGTAATAATACCGTCCCTAGTTATCCTACTGAAGAAAAAGATCCTTCTATTGGGTTGCCTCATGCATTTTATCAAGTAGTAAATCGCGAACATCGTTGTGTTTGGCCTGCCCCTTATACAGAAATGGCTATAGCAAAACCATCTTGGATGAGTTAAATATTAGTTAATTCAAAAATATATACTGGTTGTCTTAAAAGTAAGTGGCAACCAGTATAAAATTCATAATTTATACAAATGGAAATAAATAACAGCCATAAAAATACAAAAAATAATTTTGTATTGGGTTGTACAAATATCCACAAATCATTTGGAGGTCTTATAGCATTAGATAACGTATCTTTTTCTATAAGTAAAGGAATAATAGTTGGTGTTGTCGGACCAAATGGTGCAGGAAAAACAACGCTTTTTGATGTGATATCAGGAGTAACAAATTTAAATAGCGGTAAAATATTATTCAATGATAAAGATATTTCGAATTTATCTGCAGATAAAATCTCTTGTTTAGGAATTCAAAGAACATTTCAAACTCCAACTGCATTTAACGATTTGTCTGTTAAAGAAAATGTAACTGTAGGGGCTTCATTTGCTGGTAGATCTAGGATCTTATCATCCAATAAAAATATGTTTGATCACGTGCTAGAAGTAATTGATCTTAGTCAGTTAAAAAAATACATTAATTTAAAAGCAGGCGTATTAGCAATTTTACAGAGGAAACAACTAATGATTGCAACGGCACTTGCTGGAATGCCGAAATTATTAATGCTTGATGAACCTTTGAGTGGCTTAAACAAAGACGAACGTAATCAAATGCTGGAATTCCTTTTTAAATTAAAAAATACAGGAATTAGTCTTTTAATAATTGAGCATGTAATGAGTGCTTTACTAAATTTTGTTGATGAAATAATTTTATTGAATTACGGTAAAATTATATTTACTGGTTCACCAAAGCAGGCAGTAAATGATGAAGAAGTAATAAGAGTTTATCTAGGTAGTGAGGCTAAATTATTAAATAAATAAAATCATGTTGGAAAAATTTGATAAGGATAATTTTGATAAACATTTACAAATAAAAAATATTAAAGGCGGATATGGAGAGTATAGCGTTTTAGAAGATATAACTATTGACGTACAATCGGGTGAGGTTGTTGCTCTTTTGGGACCAAACGGCCATGGGAAATCAACACTTTTAAAAATGATATCAGGATTAATTCCTATTTCATCTGGTGAAATATTTTTCAATAATTCACGGATAAATGATTTGAATCCATCTGAAATTGTGAATCTTGGAATTTCACATATTCCCCAAGGAGATATGATATTTTCTGATATGAAAGTTGTTGAAAATTTGCTAGCAGGTGCATATATGCAATGGTCTGATAGGGAAAATTTAATGACGGATGTTTTATCAAAATTTCCCAATTTAAAAGAAAGACTAAATTTGCCTGCAAGGATTCTTAGTGGAGGTGAGCGTAGAATGTTGTCATTGGCAAGAGGTTTAATGTGTTCACCAAAATTACTGATAATTGATGAACCTTCTTTAGGTCTTGCGCCTATACTTAAGGAAACTGTTTATGAAATGTTAAAAGAAATTTCCGTACAAGGGATATCTATTTTAATTGTAGAAGAAAAAATTGATTATTTGAGAGATTTTGCAAACAAAATTTATGTTTTGGAAAGTGGTAGAATTGCATTAAACGGAAAAACTAATGAAATACTTAACTCAAAAGAGGCTCTATTGTCAGCTTATGTTGGATAAACTAGGACAAATTCAATTATGGGATTATTTTCAAATACACTTGTAGCAATTGCATACACTGCTGTAGTACTGGGATCTATTTTTGCTGCTAGTTCTGTAAGTTTATCACTGCTTTACGGAACGATGCGTTTTTTAAATCTTGCTCATGGTTCTTTTTTAGTAATTGGCGGTTATGTGGCTTGGGTATTTGCTCATTATTTAGGATTTCCATTATATATAGCAATTTTATTTGCAACTGGATTTGGATTCGCTCTTGGCTTATTTACATATTTTATAATGTTAAAACCATTACTTGGGATAGGTAGCCCAAAATGGGATATTGCAACAATAATAGCAAGTGTAGGTTTGGCTATCTTTTTAGAAGCTGCCATATTAGAAATATTTGGACCAAGACTTAAAGCATTGCCACATGCAATTGAAGGTTCGGTTATTATTGGAACCACAGTAATTCGTTATAATGCTCTATTTATTGGTGCAGTTGCCATTGCTATGTTGGTTATTACAAATTGGTATTTAACTAATTCTAGAAATGGTATCGCTCTTCGTGCAGTGGCATCAGATGTTGATGCAGCATATTTAATGGGAATTCCTTCAGGTAAAATATTTGCTTCAGCAGTAGCAATTAGCGGTGCCTTAGCCACTTCGGCTGGAGCTTTATTGGGAAGTTTCTACTTACTTAAACCAGATAGAGGCTTGGATCCTATGATGATTGCAATTGTAGTAGTTGTGTTTGGCGGTCTTGGTAGTATCAAAGGCACAATAATAGCTGCCTATATAGTAGGATTTATACAAGCTTTTGTAGCTTTAACCATTGGGATTAAATGGTCTTTACCAGTTTTATTTGCTTTTATGATAGTAGTATTAATTTTTAGACCATATGGGCTTTATGGAGAATCTCAGCAAAAAAGAATATAAAATATGAACAAATCATATAGGTACTTAATCAATTTAATTTTGATAATGAGTGTTATTTTTGGGATATTGCCTTTTATTATTCCTGAGTACTTGTTGAGCACTATGATATTATTTTTTGTATGGGCAGTTGTAGCTCAAAGTTGGAATTTGGTTTGGGGTATTGCAGGTTTATGGTCTTTGGGGCAAATGGCAATTTTTGCGATGGCTGGTTATTGTACTGGATGGTTAATAATTCATTTTAATTTATCTCCGTTTATTTCTGTTTTTTTCGGGATATTAATTTCTGTATTTGCAAGCTTAATAATTGCTTTACCGTCAATAAGGCTGCAAGGAGTTTATGTATTATTAATGACAATATCATTTCACGAAATATTTAGAATATTATTAACTAGCGATACAACTGGTTTTACTGGGGGTGTTTTTGGGTTACCAATGTTTGAAGGTTTTGTAAGTGATAGTTTTAGTTTTTCTGAAAAAATATTTATTCAATATTATATCGGGTTAGCAATGTTTGTTTTTGCTACATTAATTATTTGGTTAGTACTTAATAGCCGTCTTGGATTGGCTTTTAAAGCAATAGGATTAGAGCCCATATATGCATCTAGCCGTGGGATTAGTGTTTATGGAACTCAAATAAAAGCATTCTTGATAGGAGGTGGGATAGCCGGAATCGCGGGAGCCTATTGGGCTCAATATTTTGGAACCATGCAACCTGCAGTTCTAAGCTACGATACAATGGTACTTGTATTTGCAATGATGGTAGTAGGCGGATGGGGAACATTCAGCGGTCCAATAATTGGTGCATTAATAATGGTGTTCGTATCAGAATTTTTACATGCCACACATCAATATAGGTTAATGATACTTGGAATATTAATAATTAGCGCATCAGTACTCTTACCCGGAGGATTGGCACCTCTAATAAATAAATTTTTTAACAAATATTTTAAAAAGGATATTTTCGTTTAACTGAATTTTATGAATAAGAATTTGCCTACAAACAAACCCATTAAAAAATGGGATTTGCCAAATATAAACATTTTTTATGACCAAATAGTTAAAATGAGAGATGGTGTAGACCTTTTATGTGACGTCTATTTACCAAAAGAGGAACTGACTTTTTCATCCCTTTTAATAAGAACACCTTATAACAAAGATGATGTTTTTAATCAAGGTTATGCTCATCCATCTTGGTATGTGAGCAAAGGATATGCTGTAGTTTGCCAAGATGTTCGTGGTCGTTGGAAATCCAATGGTAAATTTTATCCTTTCTTGAACGAATATTCAGATGGCCAGGACACGATAAATTGGATAAAGAATCAACCCTGGAGTAACGGTAAAATAGGAATGTATGGGTTCTCTTACGGCGGAAGTACTCAAATGCTAACCGCAATAAACAATCCAAATGGTCTTGTTGCGGCCGCACCAGGGATGACAGGTTCAAACTACTTTAATGATTGGACTTATAATAATGGTACATTGAATTTAGCTTTTATTCAAAGTTGGGCAGTTGATTTAGCTAAAGATGAAGCAATAAGAATGGGTGATCAAAAAGCTGTTAATAAATTTAATAAGTATCAAAGTAATCCTATCAATTTATATAGCCAACTACCAATACGTAAAACTTTAAAACAAGAATTTTCTAAGTACGCACCTTATATTAATGACTGGTATGATCATCAGATTTATGATGAATATTGGAAACAATTTTCGCCAAAGGAACATTATGAATCTATGAATTTTCATGGATTACATATAGCTGGTTGGTATGATATTTTTCTTAAAGGTACTATTGAAAATTATGTCGGATTGAAGAAAGCATCTGATAAACATCAAATGCTGGTTATTGGACCGTGGTATCATATGCCTTGGTCTCAATACGTCGGTGAAGTTGATTTTGGAAATGATGCTAAGAACAATATAGATATTCTTCAAGTCAGGTTTTTTGATAGATGGCTGAATAATATAGAAAATAATATAGAAAAAGAAGATCCAATACATTTATTCGTGATGGGAATCAATAAATGGGAAACATTTTCAGACTGGCCATTAAAAAAAGTTCGTGTACAAAAGTTGTTTTTAGCAAAAGATCAATTTGCAAATTCATTAAACGGAAGCGGTAAGCTTTTAAAAACACCATCTAACTCAAAAAACATATACGATTCCTATCCAGTTAATCCCCATAATCCAGTTTCAAGTTTAGGAGGTCGTAGTTGCTGTGTAGATACCATTTCTCCAATGGGACCAAAAGACCAAAGGCCTGTTGAAATGAGAAACGATGTTCTTATTTATGACAGTAATTTGCTAGAAAAAAAAATAACCTGTATTGGAGAACCTGAAATAACACTTCATTTTGCCTGTAACACTGTAACAACTGATATTACTGCAAAATTAATTGATGTTTTCCCATCTGGGAAATCCATTAATATAAGTGATGGTATTCTAAGAATAAATAAAACACATAGTGGCGAAATATTTAAAATAAATTTAAAACTGTCACCAACAGCAAATTGTTTTGCAAAAGGACACAAAATACGTATAGAAATCGCCGGCACTAATTTCCCAATGAATGACAGAAATACTAATTCTAAAGTAAATTCATTTTCCGCTGCATCTAAGGATTTCAAAATTTCAACGCACTTTATATTTCATGGATCAAACTATTTGTCATTTGTTGAATTACCAGTCGTAAATTTATAGAGCACCACAATGAATTATAATGATGATTTGCACTGGGAAAGCAATAATTTTAGTAATATCCCACTTTCGGTATTTTCTGATGAAAATATCTATAAAAGAGAAATAGAAAAAATTTTTATCGGACCAGTATGGCTTTTTTTGGGTTTAGAAGCTGAAATTCCAAATTCAGGGGATTTCATAACTAACTTCGCCGGCGATATTCCAATAGTTGTAAATAGATCGAAAGATGGGAATATTTATGCGTTTGTAAACCGTTGTGCTCATAGAAGTTCCACTGTTGTTCGAGAACTCCGAGGAAATAGCAAAAATCACACGTGTATTTATCATCGCTGGTGTTATAATCATAAAGGTGAATTAACTGGAGTACCTTATCAAAAGGGTATTAATGGAAAAGGAGGATTACCTGATGATTTTAATAAAAATAGTCACTGTTTAAAAAGGCTTAAAGTAGAGTTATATAAAGGTGCAATATTTGGTAGTTTCAGTGATAAAGTCGAGCCTCTGTTGGATTATTTAGGGCCTGAAATTATTAAACCGCTTGATCGATTTTTCTCTAAACCAGTTGAAGTATTAGGTTATATGCGCCAGAGAATAGACGGTAATTGGAAATCATATTTTGAAAATCTTACTGATGGTATTCACGCTGGCTTGTTACATCAACTAGCTGTAAAAATGGGATTGTGGGGTAGCACACCCGATGGAGGAATTAAACTTGATAGGTACGGAAGGCATTCGCACTATTATATAAATTACTTAAAAGATACAAAATACAATGGTGAATATTATAAAAATAAATTTGCATTAAACGATTTAACATTTAGTGAGACTGTTGATGAATGGGACGATGATATTTCTACTGATACAATTAGTATATTCCCTAATGTAATGTTTGCCACCGTTTCAAATTTTTTAATGACTGAACAAATTAGATTAGTCAATCCTGGTGAATTCGAATTATTATCAATTGTAATAGGTTATAAGGAAGATAGTCCTATATTAAGAAAACTGAGACAGCATCAAGTTGCATGGTTGGGGCCAGCTGGATACGTTGCTTTAGAAGATTCAGAGGCAGTAGCACTCATACATAAGGCAATAAAGGGGCAAGATAAAGAACACTCTTACTTAGGATATGGTGGACATGGAGAAATAAAAAGTTCTGATAATGTCCTTACAGAGATTGGGGTGAGAGGGTTTTGGAGATATTATTGTTACCTCATGGACTTCGATTCAACTCGAGATAATTTAAAGTATTTAGATTCTTTTTAACCATATTGGTTGTTTTATTTGTAGAAAATAAATGAAGTCTACATATAATATTGATTTATCCAAAATTGAAGTTATTAGACTATTATTCTATAAATATGCCCAATGTATTGACGATTCAAATTTAGATGAATGGCCTAATTTTTTTGTAGATGATTGTCTATATCGTATTATACCGAAGGAGAATGAAAATTTTGAGGA
>Ga0310122_10003215_pt1 | contig 10367 bp, 14 predicted proteins | sample CB6_Bottom_1051__FD_203503 | JGI IMG/M metagenome (GOLD analysis project Ga0310122, IMG submission 203503) | Marine microbial communities from Western Arctic Ocean, Canada - CB6_Bottom_1051 | ecosystem: Environmental > Aquatic > Marine > Oceanic | place: Canada: Western Arctic Ocean | collected...
CAGATGCTTTGATTCAAGCAGCGCCGCGCGGGTTTGAGCAACCTCCTTCAGAATATTCCCATCGACGCGAAAACGGCTCACCGGCATGCTCAAACTCCCAGCATAATTGCACTTCGTGCAAATTAGCAGCAGCGCCGCCTTTACGCCATCCCTTCAAACTCTAAAAAACCCTCCGGGATCGCTCCCGGAGGGTTCGTTTCTTTTCGTCTTGAGGCGCCGCGGATCAGGCGGCGCGGATTTCCTTGAGGAAGGTTTCCACCTCCTGGGTGCCGGTCACCGCCTCCTGAACGTTGTGCGAGATTTCGCCGGTGGCGGCGCGCTGCTGCTCCACCGCTGCGGCGACCGTCGTCAAGATCTCGCTGATCTTGCCGATCATGGCGCCGCCTCGGTGAGCAATATCAACTTTGCGGGCTACTCCTCGGGCGTATTGGCGATGTCTTCAACCTGCTGCTGGGCGATTTTGAATTCAGCGAAAACAGATTTGAACCGGTCCACTTGGCAATAATTTCCGGCTTTGTCCATTGTTGCGAGAGCTCATCCATCTGTTCCCTGCGGTCGACGAAATCGTCCCACACGATGGCGCGCCCCTGTTTCAAGACTTCGTTGCCGGTCAACATCCAGCCCCGCAGGTTGGCGAGCGAGGCATTTATGTTGTTGACAATGGCGGAACTTGCGTCGGCCGTCGGCACGCGCAACTCGGCGATGCGCTGCATTCTGGCGTTGATGCTCTCCACCTTGAACAGGGTGAGTCCCACGGCCACGGCCAGGACAACGGCCACCGCGGCGAATCCGAGCGCCAGACGCCCGCCAATGTTCATTTTGAATTTGAAACTGATATTGGGAAACTTCATCAATCCGGTCCTACCAAAATTTATTGGCGAATCACGATAAACCGTGCATTTCACCCGGTAGGGAAACCCCCCACGATCGATACAGATAGGAAAATTAATGTGGTTGGGTTAACGGGCGGTAATTTTACATTTAATTTATATCTATTCTACCGCGCCAACAGGGCGATGCCGCCGACCACCAGCGCCACGCCTCCCCATTGCAGCAGACTGACCGGTTCTCTCAGAAAAATTCGGGCCAGCACCACGGTGACCGCCGAATAGGCCGAACTGGCGACGATGGCGAATTCACCGTTGACATAGCCGAAGCCGATATAAATGCCGAGATAGCCCATGGTGTCGAGCAGGCTGAGGGCGAACAGCAGCGGCCACAGGCGCGGATGGAAGCGCGGCACCTCGCGGCGCAGCAGAAACCACAGAATGAACAGAATGCCGCCGATAATCCGTACGCCGACCATGGTCTGCCACGGCCCATAGATATCGATCGCCAGGCTGGCGCTGATCAGGCTGAGGGCAAAACACAGGGCGCTGGCCAAGGAGAGCAGGATCGAGCGGCGGATCACCGCGTTGTCATATTGACCGCGCCAGCCATCGGCCGAGGATACGGCGCGCGCGACCAGCCAGATACCGGTCATGGTAATCAGCATGGCGGCCCAGTGCCATTCGTTGGGGCGGGCGCCAAGCGCCATCGATATCGGCACGGCGAAGGCGGGATAGCTCGACACCACGGGCGAGGCCAGCGAGACCGGTCCCTTGGCCAGAGCCTCATAGAGTAGAATCGTGGCCAACGCACTGGCCACGCCGGCGGCCACCAGCAGCCCCAGGCCGGAGAGGCGCAATGCATCGGGATTGTGCCACAGCATGGCATCGCCGCGCAGCCACATGAACAGCAGAAGCGCACCCAGGCCGACCACGGAAACGGCGAGAAAACTGGCCGCCACGCCTACCGAGCGCCCGGTAAATCGGGCGATAAAATCCGCGAAACCCCACGATATCGCGGCGCTCGCACCCCATAGAACGGAACCGCTGCCCATTACATGCTACTCGGGCTAATCGGGCTAATCGGGCTAATCGGGCGGTCATGACGCCGGCGGACCGGCTTGGCGAACGCGGCAAGAGGGGTAAACACAGACATAAGGCGGGCGGATTATGTCCGTCCGGAGTGGTCCGCGCCAGCGCCAAATTATTGCCGCCCGCCGGGTGCCATCGTTCAATTAATCGCGATCGGATGTAATTATTGTTTACATAAATTCGATTTGCCGGATATAATGTTATTGTTGCTTACTTCCAAAACGCTGGAATCGCTTAACGCGCCGCCCAAATATCCCTCCACAGCATCTTCGGAGCAACAGTGAAATGGACAAGGCCACTGGAAAAATGGACAAATACTCACGTAAGACAGATATTCTGACCAATTTGTGGCATGATCTTGGCGGGGCCAAGGATGGCATTACGGTAGATCGATTACTCCGCGGCCTTAACGGTGAGCGGGAATTTTGCGTTCATGGCAATCTGGACCCCAGGCAATTTCGGGTGCTGGTGGCGGAAGTGGGCGCAAACCTTGTCAATCGTCTCGGCGAATGTTATCGGGCGCCGGCGGATGAGCCGGGAATCGCCGCCGCCGTGATGCAGAAGCTCTCCTCCCTCGGCGCCAATTTACTGGCCGAACAGCGCCCCCAATTGCGCCACGGCGCTATTGCCCGCGCCGGCCATCGCATCCATTACCGCCTCGCCGCCGTACCGGCGCTCGATAACGACGGTAGCGGTCCGGCCTGGCTGGGCATCGTCGATTGGTCGCGCCGGGCGATTTGAGCGTTAATTACGGACGCGGCGCCGGCCGGGCACGCCCCGCCGGAGATTTTCAACACCGACCAGGGCAGCCAGTTCTCCCGTCCCGCCTTCACCGGCGCGCTCCAGGATGCCGGCATCCGCATCTCCATGGATGGCCGCGGCCGGGTCATGGACAATATCTTTATCGAGCGGCCGTGGCGCGCGCTCACATACGAGGCCGTCTCCCTGCACGAGCTGACGGACGGTTTCAGGGCCGGACGGGGTATCGCCGAGTGGATCGACTTCGACATCACCGAACGGCCCCATTCCGCCCTGGCCGGTCAAACGCCGCCCGCCGCCGCCAGCGCCCTCAAGCGGTTGCGATATCGATCACCACTTTGCCGAGCGCCTGACCGGATTCGAGGTGGCGGTGGGCATCGGCGACTTCGGCGAGCGCGAAGCGCCGTTGGTCCAGAAGTGGGCGGAGCTTGCCTGCTTCGGCCATATCGCAGCCGAGCACGGCCGGCAGCGCCGGCGCGACGCCCGGCGGACCGGCGGCCCGCACTTTGTAATCCACCGGATTGACGCTGGCGGCATGGAGCCGCACCAGAATTTCGCCAGCGCCCGCCTCGGGGTCCGGCAAATCGGCCTCTTCAAACAATTCCGGGCCGCCAAAGGCGCGGATTATTTGTGCTTTCATCTCGTGTCTCTCCCGTTTCTTATGACGCCGCCGATGGCCATCTAATCGCTGCCCTTATTGTAATCCCAGGTCAGCCAATCCCGAGGGGTGATGGTAACGATGGTGCGGCCTTCGGCCATGACGGGCTCGGTATAGGCGTCGGCGTCTTCCTTGCCCAACGCCATGCCGAGCACCGCGTGGGTCGCTTCGCGAATCACGTCCTTGTCCTGGGAAAGTTCGGCGTTGCCGCGGCACATGATGGCCCAGGCGCCGGCGGCGATGCCATTTTCCAGTCGCGGATCATCGTCAATGAGGAGGGAAACACGTTTATCAAGGGCCAGATTTTTCAGATGAATGCGGCCCGCGCCCAGCGTCAGGCGAAATATTTCGCCGTTCCAATGATACCAGATGGGTGTCAGGTGAATCATTCCATCCGGCCGATAAGTCGCCATGCGGGCGAGCGCCGTGGCGCCGAGCCGCTCGTCGATCTCCTGCTTGCTGAGGGCATTCTCTTTAGTCGCGGTGGTCTTCGAACTCATATCGTCTCCTTGGCGTTGGGCCATTGTGAACACACCTCTTGATGAAGGGTGGTTGCAATAGCGGCGCGGATCATAGCCGCGCATCCGGACAAGAGAAAGCAGGGATGCCGCATTGCCCATCCGCGCTTTCATCACTGATTAATGATCCCGGTTGACAATATTCCGGACCGGCCGGCGATTTATCTCTGAAGCGGAATTCACAGGCATGTCACACCATGGCCTAAAAATAGCGGAATTTTGCGAAACGGATTTTCGCGACTTTGCCGCGCATCACGCGACTTCGCCTGAAATCGGCTCTATCCAAACTTCATTCGATCCCGGCGTGAAAGAGCAACGGAAGCGTGATTACGAGCAGACCATTGTTGGCTTGTGGGGCTGTGACACCCTCTGTGCGGTCGCCGATTTTCACCTCTACCAATCGGCAATCGAGCCAACCAGCCACGTGCTGAAACTGGTCTCGGTCGTTGTCGGCCCCAAGCTGCGCCGCCGCCGCTTGACTGAAAGAAACAGCCAAGCAAAATAACCACCATTCTCTGCACGCACCGGACTATCTGGCGCATGGCGCCGGTTGCAACCCTCCGGACTCACCGGCGCGGCCGCATGCCTTGTTGGAACGGCAGGTCTCGACATCGAAAGGCGGCGACAGCTCCGCCGCGCTGGCACTATCGGGCGCCGCCCATGTCCGCGCGCTCATGCATCCCTGACCGATTTCCCCTTGGCGCGGCTGGGGCGGACGCGCACTATGGGGCGCATGATTCCACTGTCCGTTCTCGACCTGTCTCCCATCATCGAAGGTGGAAACGCCGCCCAAGCCCTGGCCAATTCGCTGGATCTCGCGCGCCACGTCGAGCGCTGGGGCTTCAAGCGCTATTGGCTGGCCGAGCACCACAACATGACCGGCATCGCCAGCGCCGCGACCGCCGTGGCGATCGGCCATGTGGCCGGCGGTACATCGACAATTCGCGTCGGCGCCGGCGGGGTGATGCTGCCCAATCACGCGCCCTTGGTCATTGCCGAACAATTCGGCACCCTGGAGGCGCTCTATCCGGGGCGTATAGATCTCGGCCTCGGCCGAGCCCCGGGCACCGACCAACGCACGGCCCAGGCGCTGCGCCGCACGCTGCAAAGCGACGCCAACGACTTTCCCCGCGATGTCATGGAATTGCAGCATTATTTTTGCAGCCCCGAACCCGGCCAATTTGTGCGCGCGGTGCCGGGCGCGGGCCTCAAGGTGCCACTTTATATTCTCGGCTCAAGCCTGTTTGGCGCCCAGCTCGCCGCCATGCTCGGGCTACCATACGCCTTCGCGTCGCACTTTGCCCCGGCCGCGATGATGCAGGCGCTCGAACTATACCGCGCCGAATTCCAGCCTTCGGAACAATTGGACGCGCCCTATGCGATGGTGGGCTTCAACGTCTTTGCCGCCGAGAGCGATGACGAGGCGGATTTTTTGCGCAGTTCCTCCCAGCAAAGCTTCCTCAACCTCCGGCGTGGTCAGGCCGGACCGCTACCGCCGCCCGTGGAAGAATTCGAAAAGACGCTGACGTCACCGGATAAGCTGGTGCTCGACGACATCCTCTCGTGCTCGGTATCCGGCGCGGCCAAAACGGTGCGGACCGGCATCGCGGACTTCGCCACCCGTACGAAGGCCGATGAGCTCATCATCACGTCGCACATTTACGACCACGCCAAGCGCCTGCGTTCGTTTGAAATCATGGCCGAAGTGGCAATCGCGAAAAATTAGATGGGTTGCAAATTTCGGATTGTTTCCAGGAGCGCGGCGGGCAGACCCTCGGCTTCCTCTTCCGGCAGCGCATCGAACATGCTGAGCAGATCCTTGGCGAGAATGCCGATGGTATTGTCCGGGCTATAGCCCTCGCGGGCGAACTCGACGCTGGTGAAATTGGACGCCAGCCAATTTTGCCCGGAACTGTCGCCCAGCACCGCCAGCATACGGTCTTCGTCCACACCCAATTGCGCCGCCCAGCGCAGCACCGTGCGCGTCGCCGCAGTCGAACTGGCGGCGCAAAAATTATTGAGCACCTTGGCGGTCATGCCGGCGCCAAACGGACCCATGCGGTGGAACTTGTCGCCCATGGCGCCGAACAACGGCTGAAGACGGTCGAGCACCTCATCCGCACCACCGAGCATGAAACTGAGGCGCGCCGCTTCCGCCGAGAGGCTGGCGCCCGACATGGGCGCGTCCACCAGGGCAATCGCCGCCGGCACGCGGGCGCGCAGATCCGATACATAGCGCGGCGACAGGGTGGAGCAAATCAACAGGGTATCGATGACCGACGGTTGGCGCGTGGCTAAGGCCTGAATATCGAACAATAATTCCTCGGTCTGGGCGACGTCGCGCACAACGCTGAGGACGATACGCCGGCTGGCGGCGAAGCCGGCGGCATCGTTCATATGGGGGGCTAAATCGGCGAAGGCGTGCGCCGGCAGGACATCCAGCCCGGCAACATCGAAACCGGCGCGAATCAAGGCGCGCGCCATCGGCGCCCCCATGCGCCCGCATCCCGCCACACCGATCGGGCCGAGTGCGCTCGCCAAATATTTGTTCATGCGGGCAACCTAGCGCAAAAGCGCGTCCCGCGGCCACACTTCCGCTTGATCTCGCACCGATTGGCGGCGCACACTCGCGGGCGAAAACCAAGCGGGGAAACGAGACATGTCAAACAATGCCGAAGCCGATTTTCTCGATCGCGATTCCGCCCATCTGATCCATCCACTGCACAGCAAGGCGGTGCACGCCAAAGGCAAGGTTTGGGTTGCTGGCGAAGGCGCCTATCTGATCGACGCCAATGGCGAGCGTTTCATCGACGGGCTTTCCGGCCTGTGGAACAATACCGCCGGCAATGGCCGGCGCGAACTGATCGAGGCTGGCAGCAAGCAATTGGCCGAAATGGCTTTTGCTTCGGGCTACGCCGGCAGCTCCAATCCGCGCGCCATCGAACTCGGCGAAAAGCTCGCCAGGATCACCTATCCCAATATCAATCAGTTCTATTTCACCTCCGGCGGCGGCGAATCAACCGACAGCAATATCAAGATGGCGCGCTATTATTGGAAGCTCATGGGCAAGCCCACCAAAACCAAAGTGATCTCCCGCATCCTCGGCTATCACGGTGTGACGCTGGCGGCGATGTGCGCCACGGGAATTGATATGTATTGGTCGATGTTCGAACCGCGCATGCCCGGCTTTAGCCATATTCCCAGCCCCTATCCCTATTTCTATCAGGCGCCGGAGGGCGCCAAGAGCCAAGGCATCGCGGCGGCGGACGAGTTGGAGAAAGCCATTCTCGCCGAAGGCCCCGACACGGTGGCGATGTTTATTGCCGAACCGGTGCAAGGCGCCGGCGGCGTGATCGTGCCGCAGGACGATTATTTCCCCCGCATTCGCGAAATCTGCGACCAGTATGACGTGCTTTTGGTCTCGGACGAAGTGATCACCGGCTTCGGCCGCACCGGCAAGATGTTCGGCCTCGAGCATTGGGGGGTAAAGCCCGACCTCATCCAATTCGCCAAGGCCATCACCTCGGGCTATTTTCCGCTCGGCGGCATCGGCGTCAGCGACGAAATCGCCAATGTCATGAATGACAGCGGCAAACCCTGGATGCACGCCTATACCTATAGCGCCCATCCGACCGGCTGCGCCATCGCCTGCGCCATGCTCGATCTGATCGAGAAGGAGGATTTCCCCGGCCAGGCGCGGGATAAAGGCAAGCGGCTTTTGGTGGGCCTCAAGGATGCGCTCGGAGATCACCCCAATGTCGGCGAAATACGCGGGCTCGGCATGATGTGCGCGATCGAGTATGTCAAGGATCGGGCGACCAAGGAGGTGTTCGACGCGGCCGACGGCATCGGCGCCAAGATCAACGCCCAGGCCATGCAACGCGGCTTTTTCAGCCGGGTGCGGGGCGACGCCTATTTCATCGCGCCACCCATCGTCACTAGCAACGAAACCATCGACCGGATCGTCGAAATTCTGGCCGAATCAACCAATGCGGTGCTCGGCTGACCAGGCTGTTTGGCTCGGGGCAGCGAAAACCTTTTCCGGCATTTCAATACGGGGGGAGGTCATGCTAGCTTCGCCCGGCTGACCGGCTCGAATCGCGAACAAAGCAATTTGGCGCTGTGATGCGATGCTATTTTTTTGGAGTTAGCGGGTGTTTGGAATATCGGCAGGCGGCCTGATCGACAAATTCGCCAATCGGCTGAGCAGCATGGAGACAAGCTTCACCCTGCAAATGCCGGACGGCGCCCAACGCGTCATGGGCACGGGAGAGCCAAAATTCGAGATCGTCCTTAACAACAAACGCGCCGTGCGCGCCCTGGGATCGCTCGATGAAGGCAATATTGGCGAATCCTATCTGCTCGGCGATTTCGATATCAATGGCGACCTGTTGGAGATGTTTGCCCTGCGCGGGTCGATGGATGATCGCCACCCCCTGGTGTCGGTGTGGCGCTTTATTCAGCCGCTCTTGTTCGGCCAGGTCCATACCAACCGGGCGGCGATCTCCTCGCACTATGACGTTGACCCGAAAATGTTCCTGAGCTTTCTCGACAAGAAAATTCCGGCCTATACCCAAGGGGTGTATTTAAGCGACGACGATCCGCTTTCCGCGGCGATGGAGCGCAAATTCGATTATACCGTCGAGATGTGCGAGCTTGGCCCGCGCAAGAAGGTTCTGGAAATCGGCCCCGGCTGGGGCGCCTTTGCCCGCCACGCGCTGCGCGAGGGGGTGGAGTTTACCGGGGTTACCAATTCTCCGACATCGCAAACCTATCTCAATGAATTTCTCGGCGAATTCGCCGATCATTTCCGTATCGATTTTGTCGATATCCTGGCCTACCAACCGAAAGAGAAGTTCGACGCTATCGTCATCATGGGCGTGATCGAGCACCTGCCAAATTACGCGGCGGTGCTGAAAAAATTTGAAAGCGTACTCAAGCCGGGCGGGCTGGTCTTTATCGACGCCAGCGCGGCGCGCACGAAATACGAGCTATCAAGCTTCATGGTGCGCCATATTTATCCGGGCAACCATTCGTTTTTTGTGTTGCACGATTTCATGGATAAACTCAACAAGACGCCGTTCGAGATTCTGGAAGTGCAAAATGACCGGCACAGCTATTTTCTCACATTCCGCCAATGGGCCATAAATCTTGACGAAAGTAAGGATTTCATCCGCGAGAATTTCGGCGAAGTGGAGTACCGCAAGTTCCGCCTCTATTTATGGGGCGCGACCTATGAATTCATGGTCAAGAATTTGGATTGCTACCGTCTGATTCTCTATCTGCCGAAGAGCCCGCTTGATTGGAAGCGTTAGGCTGATCGGCGCCCTGCAGGGCAAGCAGGGCGGCGCTGTCAAAACTGACGAGTTGAACGGCACGCTGGCCATCATCTAGCACACGCAGCACCTTGCCGGTGAAGCCCGACCGCCCGCGGCCGGGACCGCCGATCATACCCTCGACCTGGTCGCCCAAATCATAATCGTCCAAACCGTTGGCGAGAAAACCACCCTGCGACCAATTGCTCGTGCGTCCCTCGCGCCGGCCTAATTTTATGCGCAGTTGGCGGTCCTTCTCGTAAATCCGCCCGTGCCGCCGCTGATTGGCGGACCGTGTCGAATTTCCGTTTACCGGTCGAATGTTCATGGCGCTCCCCTAATAGACCAATTTCGCGTCTCGGGACAGTGACGGCGCGTCCCCAGAACATCGTTCATTATCATAAAAATGTCTTGTTAGTATATTAATAACTTGAATATTTATTTTTTTTACGTATATATACCGGGTGTGTCGATCCCTTGCGTAAGGATAGTCAATTGTCCCATAGACATAGCTCTACCGACCCCGCACCCGCCGAAAACGTCCCATTTTCGATTGCCCGGCACGCAATACAAAACGAGAATTCGCGCCAAACCTCGGCGCCTTCAAACAATGGTCAAGCAGTGGCGGCGCGATTGAAACAGGGTAAATTTTTGCGGGTCCCGCGCTTGGATACACGGAAGCGGCATCTTCCGATCGCGCACGGACAACACACATAAATCATTATATTCGGCATGGAAATGCGCATGTGACGGAGGACACACAATTGGACCCTGTAATGATGAAAATGGTGGCGGAGGCAAAAAAACTGGTGCCCGCCATCACGCCCAGCGATGCGGCCAAACTTATCGCCCAAGGCGGCGCGATCACGATCGATGTCCGCAATGCCGGCGAAATCGCCCAGAGCGGCATGGTGAGCGGCGCACTCCATATTCCGTTGGATCGAATTGCCGAGGATTGCGAAACGGCCTTGGCCAAGAACAAGACGATTCTGCTCTACTGCGCTTCAGGCGCGCGCTCCGCCCTTGCCGGAAAGCTTCTCTTGGAGCGTGGCTATGGTGATGTGCGCAATATCGGCTCCTACAAGCAATGGACGGAAAGCGGCGGCGCGGTTGAACGCGCTTAATTCAAAGACTATCGCGCCCAAAGAATGCCCCATCCGAGACGAAATGGACTAAGCTCTGCGGCTTAAAATGTTCA
>Ga0310122_10003217_pt1 | contig 10361 bp, 8 predicted proteins | sample CB6_Bottom_1051__FD_203503 | JGI IMG/M metagenome (GOLD analysis project Ga0310122, IMG submission 203503) | Marine microbial communities from Western Arctic Ocean, Canada - CB6_Bottom_1051 | ecosystem: Environmental > Aquatic > Marine > Oceanic | place: Canada: Western Arctic Ocean | collected...
AGGTTTCCAAACCTTCCTTGATGAGAGATTCGGATCGGTTGTCCAGGGATGAGGTCGCCTCATCCAGAACCAGAATTTTCGGGTCTTTCAAAATGGCTCGGGCAATGGCTATTCTCTGTCTTTCTCCCCCGGAAAGTTTCGTTCCCTTCTCACCAACAATTGTGTCATAACCTTTTTCCATATTCGTGATGAACTCATGCGCATTGGCTTTTTGCGCGGCCTCTTCCAGTTCCGCTTCTGTGGCATCGAGTTTTCCATAAAGAATATTTTCCCTTACCGTTCCGCCGAACAGAAGCGTTTCCTGGGGAACCAGGCCAATCTGGCTGAGAAAACTTTTGCGGTCCAACGTGCGGATATCATGACCATCGAGACGAATAGTCCCGGAATTTGGATCGAAGAAGCGTAGCAGAAGTTTGATAATGGTGGACTTGCCGGCTCCGCTAGGGCCTACCAGAGCAACCGTCTGACCCGGTAGCACATCAAAACTGACATCATGAATCACCCCCGTGTCCTGATAACCGAAAGAAACGTTTTCAAACTGGATACTCCCCGTTATATTTTCAAGCGATACTGGGTTTTCAGGATTTTGGACAATCGGTTCGGTATCAAGAATCTCATAAACTCTTTGGATGGCACCACGTGCTTCCTGAATCTGGGTATATAGTCGGACAAAAGTTCCGATGGGTCCTGCAATGATCAGGGCGTAAAGGAAAAAAGCCGCCAGTTCGCCGGGAGTGGTCGCCCCCTGCATAACCTGATATCCGCCATACCAGATCAACAACGCGGAAACCAGAAAAGTGAGCCCTAAAATAAAGGGACCAAAAAACGCAGATATTTTGAGCTTGTCCACCGCCCTTTCAAAAGCCGTTTCAATTTTTTCCTGAAAACGGTTCCGTTCATAAGGTTCGCGGGTGAAGGACTTCACAATCTTGATGGACGACATGACCTCCTCAAGAACCACCACTGCCTGCGCAACTTGATCCTGAAGCTTTTCCGAAAACACTTTCAACCGCCGCCCAAATACCCGTGCAAAAATCATCAGGGGGGGCAAAATAAGCAAAATAAGCCCGGTTAATTTCCAGTTCAGATACAGAATAATCGCCAGGGCACCAAGCAGTGTGATGCTTTGGCGCAACAAGGCAACAGGAATGGTCACCAACGCATTCTGGATCACTGATATATCGTTACTCATGCGGGATAAAATTTCTCCCACTCGGCGCTCCTGAAAAAAACGCAAAGAAAGAGATTGAATGTGGGAAAAAAATTCGATGCGAAAATCGGTGGTCATCCTGTGTCCCACAAAACCAAAAATATAATTATGCGTAACCGCAAACGCCGCTTGAAGGCCAATGATGATGATTAAATCCCATGCCAAACTATCCAGCATCTCATTGTTTTTTAATACGATCACAGCATTGATCATATTACGGACAATCAAAGGCAAAACCAGATTGATCAACGATGTCAAAGCCAGGCAAAGAAATGCGAAAATAAGGCTTTTGATATACGGCTTGGCGTATTTCAGGATGTTGTGAAACTCTTTCATAAATAGCGACCGACAAGGAAGTTTTCCACCCTTAAGAATCAGGCAAAATTCCCTGAACCACTTTGTTTTTAAATGTTTTTTAGCCCGGTATCATAACCTCTAAAGTCGCTCAATTCAAACCTTTATCCAGCCCGCAACCACCCTCTCCCTAAAATGTGAGGGTCTTTCCTGAATTTGTGTAAAAATTTATTAAAGATTTCACTAAAGTCACCGTTAAGAAGAATGCATGGACTAGGCAAAAAGTTCAAACACAAGAGGGGAATCCAAATAAGTAGTTATTTTTCAATTAGTTAATAATAAACCTTTCATGCCACGCAGTAGAGGCAAAGCATCATGGAAATTCAAGCCGTTAACCCAGCGGGAAATCCGACAGCCCCCAAACCACGGTCCTCTTCATCAAGCTCACGGTCCGAAGCGGGTCCGGTTTCTGACCCTAAACCATCAGGAGACACCGTTGATCTGTCATCGCAAGGGCAAGTTTTGGCAAAGACCGGCAAAAGCGGGCAAACATCACTAAATAGCGAACAAAGAAAGTTCTCAGTAACGGATGACAACGATGTGGTCCTTCTGGTCATCGACCCCAAGACCCAGGAAGTGGTTAGATCCGTTCCTTCGGAAGAAGAAATACAGTTGAGAAGCGCTATTCGTGATGGAGTCAACGAAATTACGGAATAAGTTTTTTCTCGAAAAATAAGTTCTTTCTCGAAAATATTAAGCAGTATTTTTTTACTTTAAAGGAGTCGCACCATGGAAGTTTCAAGCCTGGGAAATTTCGCATCTGCTCAAAAACAAACTACCGAAACAACTTCTAACGATGGAAGCAAAAGTGCTCGTTTGGCATCCGCTTCCAGCGAACCTCAAGGCACCACTACGGAGGAAGCTCAGACCAGCCCCATCCCACCTGTCAATCAGACCGCGGAACTGAGTGGTGAAGAGGGCAATGCAGTAGCTTCTGAATCAAGTGCCGGGTCGGCAGTTGACTTATTAGCCTAACTGGCCAGGCGGCCAGTGGCAACTAGCAATAACTTTATCTGCTAGCAAATAGTTGTCTCGGCTTAATGTGTTCTTGCGTATTGGGTCCAGCGAGTTATATCCATTCATTAGCTTTCATGCACCGAATGGGGTATCACGCTGGCGCCTAGCGGAGGGATTTTATGAAACGGTTGGTGATCTCTTCGGGTGTGTGCGTCACGCGTCCTGTTTTGCGATCAAAGCAGGGTTCCACCTTGATCAGTAGAAAGCCTGGCCCTTCGGAGTTCAGCATTTTTTCAAACGCCGGCTTGATGTCTTCTTTTTTATCCACTCGCGCCGCTTGTCGATAACCCGAGCTTTTGGCAATTTGTTCAAGAGGAACCGTATTGGAAAGTGTGCGTTGGCTTCCTGTAGACTCATATACTTCATTATCAATCACAACGTGCACCAGGTTTTTAGGTGCCTCTGCAGCAATCATGGCCAGCGTACCCAATGCCATCAAGACGTTGCCATCTCCATCCAGCACAATCACCTTTCGGTCCGGCTTGCATAAAGCCACACCCAATCCGATAGAAGATGCCAGCCCCATGGAACCAATCATATAAAAATTCGCTTCCCGGTCTTTTAAGGTAAACGACTCCCGGCAAATGAATCCATTGGCGTGCACCACGGGTTCGTCTCCCAATAAGGGCAGTAATTCCTGAAATGCCTCAATGCCTTTCATCAAACAAACCTTTCTCAACAAGGAGCGTATAAGGGAGCTTCTCCTCATTAATTTTTCGCATGGCAGTTTCGAGAACCTGGTCGCAATTTTCCGGCTTTAAAACTGAGTAATCCATTCCCGCAGTTTCAAGAAGCTTCTGATTGATGTCTCCCATGATGATGTGTTCGGGGGCATCTTTTCCACCCTGGCCCCGCCAGCTCATAATGACCAAAACGGGAATCCGGTAAATCAGGTTCAGCGAGGTGAACGCGTTAAGACAATAACCCAGCCCCGAGTTCTGCATCAGCAGGACAGGCAGGACACCGGCAAGGTAGGCCCCCGCACACAGACCCACCGCTGAATCTTCCCTCACCGATGGAACATATTTGGCTTCCTCAGTTTCTTCCAGACATGAAATCAGGCCCGATAACAGTGAGCAGGGAACTCCGGTGAAAAATTTAAAGTTTTCCCGGATCAACCGGTCAATGAATGTTTGAGATGTAAGAGACGACACGTTGGATTCCTCTACCATTTTGTGATATCCCGTTCGCCGCCATATTCGCCCTGCAACTTATGGATGAGCTTGATATATTCAACAATGCCTTCTTTACCGGGAAACTCGACTCCAAGATCTTGAGCCGCCTGGCTGGACATCGGTACACCATCTTCCCCCATGACGCCTTCGACTTCGCCAAAAGAATCGATGGTATCCACAATCAGTTGCCCAAGATCCATGTTATGGATATGCCCATCGATCAGATGGTAGGTTTTTCCGGATGCCTCCGCGTTTCCCATGATCTTCTGTATAGCCTGCACCACCGACTTCACCGAAACATATTTGGTACTGCCCTTAACGTCCACGTTATAATTTGTGGCGAGAAAATCAATAGTTTGAAACCATTCGGACTTGTCAAGCTGGGGCCGCACTCCATAAATGGTTACCGGCCGCAGGATAGCTAAGTCAAACGCCCGGCTTTTGTAGTAATAGTGGCAAAACCCTTCGATCGAGGATTTGATGGAGCCATAAAGACTACTCGGCCAAACCGGGTGGTTTTCATCGAGGGGGTGGTCCTTATCAACCGAGGGAAGAATTTGCCCAAAAACCGTGCACGAACTCATGAAGATCACCTGCTTGACCTTTGCCTTTTTGGCTTCTTCCAGCAAATCAAAGGAACCGTAGACATTGACCTTGACTAATTCATCATAAGCCTGAACCGGACCAGGGAAATGGGCCAGATGCACCAGCACTTCCACATCCTGCACGAGCTTTGCAAGGGATTCCCGATCCTCCAAGCCTCCAATGATAAAGTCTACATCTTCAAAGGTTTTCAAGTGTTCCACCACGCTACCTTCACGGATCAGGGCGCGGATGTTATGAGGAGAACCTTCCGGATTTTCTTCAACAATTTTTTTGATGAGATGGGAACCCACCATTCCGGTGATACCGGTGAGCGCTATATTCATTCCTAACCTCCAGACGGAGTACCTTATCAGGTAACAGGTTATTTCAAATGGAACTGGCCTTCACCACAAACAGGTAATGAGGCCAGTTTTTCAAACTACAGAATTTTTTATTATGGTGATCGGTAAAAACGAAGTCAACCTTTTTCCCGGTTTACAAAATAGTGCAGTGAAGTTTTTTGTTTTGCCCCAAGACTGAAAAAGCAATCAACTGTCTTCCTGAATAACGGCCTGAGCAGCAGCGAGGATGGCAGTGGGCACACGATAAGGGGAACAACTGACGTAATCCAAACCTACTTTATTAAAAAAGCTTATCGATGCGGGGTCTCCACCATGTTCTCCGCATACTCCCAAGTGAAGATTAGGTTTGACCCTTTTCCCTTTTTCAACCGCGATACAGATCAATTGACCCAGCCCATCCTGATCCACCGTTACAAATGGGTCATGGGTCAGCAGGCCTTTTTCGAGATATTCGTTGAGGAAACTGCCGGAATCATCCCGGCTGAGCCCGAAAGCGGTCTGGGTCAGATCATTAGTTCCGAAGGAAAAGAAATCCGCCTCCACCGCAATTTCATCCGCCGTCAGAGCCGCCCGAGGAAGCTCAATCATGGTTCCTATTTTATATTTCAGATCCACACCGATTTTTTGCATCACTTCTTGGGCCACTTCCAGGATGAGTTCACGGACAACTTTGAATTCGTTTACATGCGCGACCAGCGGCACCATGATTTCCGGAAAAACTTTAATGCCCTTTTTGACCAGCTTGCAGGCCGCTTCTACAATGGCCCTGACCTGCATCCGGTAAATATCCGGGAAAGTAATTCCAAGCCGACAACCCCGATGCCCAAGCATGGGGTTAACTTCTTTCAGGCTTTCGATTTTTTTCCCCAAAGCCCCCGGCGATACTTTCATCTTTTTTGCCAGGTTTTTAATTTCAGCTGAGGAATTGGGTAGGAATTCATGCAAAGGCGGGTCCAGTAACCGCACCGTGACGGGAAACCCATCCATCACCTTGAAAATTTCCGTAAAATCCCCGCGTTGGATGGGAAGCAGTTTTTTCAACACATCATCGCGGATTTTTCCGTCCTCGGCAACAATCATTTTCCGAACCAGGGAAATGCGCTCCTCATCAAAAAACATATGCTCCGTCCGACACAACCCGATCCCTTGCGCCCCAAAGTCCCGTGCCATCAATGCATCATGCGGGGTATCAGCATTGGCCCGAACTTGCAGGGACCGAACTTCTCCCGCCCAGGTCATCAGTCGCGTGAAATTACTGGTCAACCGGGACTGGATTAAAGGCACCGCCCCTTTAATCACCTGGCCAGTAGTTCCATCCAAAGTAATCGGATCCAATTCCTTAAGCTGAATGCCACCCAGCTTACACTTTTTTCTTTTTACGTTAACCTCCAGAGCATTGACTCCGGAAACGCAAGGCTTGCCCATCGCCCTGGCCACCACTGCGGCATGAGAGGTCATGCCTCCCCTGGCGGTTAGAATTCCCTGCGACACGCTCATTCCATGAATGTCCTCCGGAGATGTTTCTATGCGAACAAGAATGACTTTTTCTTTTTTCTCGGCCAGTTCCTGGGCACGCTCAGGAGTAAATACAATCTTCCCTCCCGCCGCACCGGGGGAGGCACCCAAACCTTTGGCCAATAATTTCAATTTCACTTTGGGGTCAATCATCGGATGAAAGATTTGATCCAATTGGTTTGCCGGAACCCGCATCAAGGCTTCCCGTTTACTAATCAACCCCTCGCTCACCATATCGATCGCCACTTTGATGGCCGAGGCGGCCGTGCGTTTGCCGGCCCGGGTCTGCAATAAATACAGTGTTTGGTTTTCGATGGTGAACTCCAAATCCTGCATGTCTTTGTAATGGTTTTCCAGTTTCTGGTAAACCTTTACCAAGTTCTGATATACCTCCGGCATATCCTGCTCCAGCTTTTCGATCGGGTTGGGCGTCCGAATTCCCGCGACGACATCCTCCCCCTGGGCATTGATCATGTATTCCCCATAGAATTTCTTTTCCCCCGTCGCCGGGTTCCGGGTAAACGCAACACCGGTCGCCGAAGTATCTCCCATATTGCCAAACACCATGGACTGGATAGTAACCGCCGTACCCCATTCGTTCGGGATGCCATTCAGCCTTCTGTATATTCGCGCCCGTTCCGTGTTCCAGGAATTGAATACCGCCTCAACCGTCATGCGCAGTTGTTGCATGGAGTCTTCCGGAAACTCTTCCTGGGTTGCGCGGACCACCAGGGCCTTGAATTGCTTGATGAGCGCTTTCAACTCCTGCAGGGTAAATCCCGTATCAAATTCGATTTTGCGTTTTAATTTTTTCTTGGCGAGGATCAACTCAAACCGCTCTCCCGGAATCCCCAGCACAACATCCCCGAACATGGCAATGAACCGGCGATACGAATCGAGAGCAAACCATTCATTTTGGGTGCTCTTGGCTAAACCCTTAACGGTACTATCGTTCAGTCCCAGGTTCAACACGGTATCCATCATGCCGGGCATGGAGACCCTCGCTCCCGACCTCACCGCAACAAGAAGAGGATTTTCTGTATCGCCAAATTTTCTTCCCAAAACTTGTTCCAGGTTTTTCAGGCTGGCAAGAATTTCATCCCACAATTTAGAAGGGAGGGTATTTTTGTGTTGGAAATAGTAAACGCAGGCTTCTGTACTTATTGTGAACCCGGGAGGGACTTGTATGCCCAGGGAGGCCATCTCGGCAAGGTTGGCGCCTTTCCCCCCCAGGAGATTTTTCATTTCTGCGTTACCCTCGGTATTTTCATCCCCAAAGGCATAAATATATTTCTGCGTCATAAAAAAACCTGCCCCAACTAATTGAAAGTAGAGGCCGAAATGGTGAGCAAATGGAATGTGGCTAGGTTATCGGAAGGCTAAAAGGTTTTCAACTTTTTTTCAGAACAATGCGGGAAAAATCAGCCAGCTCTGAAAACAAACCGGAAATCTGCTGAAGCAGGCAAAGTCGATTTTTGCGTAACGAAACATCTTCCACCATGACCATGACTTCATCGAAAAAGCTGTCAACAGCGGGTTTTATTTCTGCAATTTTTTCCAGAGCTTTAGAAAATTCCTTGTTTTGGATATGCCGGAACACCGGGTCCCGAACTTTCAAGTATGCTTCGAACAACTTCTTTTCGGCCGGCTCACTCAACAATCCAGGGTCTATATCACCCTCTGCTTCATCATTAAGTATGCTGACCACTCGACGAAAAGCAATTGCCAAAGGTTCAAAATAAGGTTGCTTTTTCAATGCGGAAAAAGCAGAAACCTTTGCCTTGATATCGACAATGGAATCCAAGCCTGTGGACAATACACAATCAATTGCGTCATAGGGAAACCCCTCCGCGTTCAAATATGTTTTGTATCGCTGGGAAAATAATTCCATCACATGATTCTTGATGGTTTCAGGGTCCAGCTTGATTTTCGATCCCATAGAGCGCAGACCCTCCTCCACAAGATTGTCCAACGAAATCTGCCAATCCCGGTGCAGGAAAATCTGTATGATGCCCAGTGCATTTCGTCTCAGGCCATACGGGTCTTCAGAGCCGCTGGGGATCAAGCCCACCCCGATACAGCCCAAAATAGTATCAAGCTTGTCCGCGACCGCAATAACCGCCCCCAACTCACTCGCGGGAGGCCTGTCTCCCCTAAAGGCAGGACGATAATGTTCCTGGATTGCCTGAGAGACCTCGGGTTCTTCACCAGAATGAGTAGCGTAATACCCACCCATGATTCCCTGCAATTCTGGAAACTCATAAACCATCAGGGTTACCAGATCAGCCTTGCATAAACGCCCAGCTCTCATTGCCTGCGTTTCTTTATCCGGGCAAACATGAGTAGACAAAATCCGGGATAAGCCGCAAATCCTTTCCATTTTTTCATACAGGGTTCCCAGCTTTTTCTGGAAAACGACTCCCTTCAGTGGCTCCACGAAATCATCCAAATTTTTCTTTTTGTCCTCATCATAGAAAAATCGGGCATCCTCCAATCGTGCACGCAAAACTCGCTCGTTGCCATTTTTGATTTCCTGTCCTTCTCCGGCAGGGATATTACTGATCGTAATAAAACAGGGCAGTAAATTCCCTTTTCCATCAGTAACTGGAAAGTATTTCTGGTGATGCTTCATGGTCATCACCAATAACTCCTTGGGCAGTTCCAGAAAGTGAAAATCAAAATCTCCCCGGATGGCTACCGGATACTCCACCAGATCATTGACAATATTCAACAATTCCGGATCCTCTTCCATAAACCCGCCAGCTTCCTGGGCAAGATTTCGAACCTGGTCAAGAATTTCCTGTTTCCTGATGTCACGGTCGACCAGCAAAAAATGGTTTGCACTCTCTATTAGATAGGAAGCAAGGTCTTTCACCTGGAATTTATCGGGTTTTAAAAACCTGTGCCCCTGCGATAAGTCGCCGCACTGAATACCATCAAAACTGAACTCCAAAGGCTTGCCATCAAATAATGCCACAATCCAATGTAAGGGTCTGGCAAAAGGACGAGACCTATCAGCCCACCGCATTTTTTTTGGAAAAGAAATATTGCCAATAAGTTGGGGAAGGAACTCATTCAGATGGTCTGGGGTAGGGCGGCCTTTTTTCTCTACACGGGCACAGACCACTTCTCCTTTGGGGGTGTCCTCTCGGGTCAAGGCGGAAACATCTAATCCCTTGCCTCGGGCGAACCCAATCGCCGCCTTAGTCGGTTTACCCTGATCATCATAAGCCACAGAAACGCTTGGGCCATGAAAAAGCTCCACAATATCTTCCTGCAAGGCATCCACCCCTTTTACTGAAACCACCAACCTCCTCGGCGTACCGAAAGTCTCTGGGAAATCAGCCTTAATCTGGTTACGGGAAAAAAAGGCCGCTAACTCTTCGCGCATATTTCCGAGAGCGGGATGAACATATCCTGATGGAATTTCTTCGGAACCAATCTCTAGAAATAATTCGGGCATATTTTTAAACTCAGTTTAAAGCTGTTGCACAAGATCAAGATAACAAACATTGGCAAAAACGTGTATTATCGAGCAAAAATCCACAAAGTCAACTATCAGCACGGGCCTGATTTAAAAATCTATGCTCCTTATTGAGGTTGTTTCATGACCACAATTATTATTATCATCATCGCCGTTGCTGTGCTGGCCGGGCTGGGTTCCAAAATATTTTTGAAAAGTTCTTCCGGCCTTTCCGACCAGGGTGGGATGGCTCCCGCTCGGGACAAGTCTTCCCCCGTCTCCAAAAAGGAAAAGACGGCCGGGTTCTCAGCTGAAAAGACCCTGAAAATGTCTTCCAGCATAGATACTAGTAGAACGATGCTGTTTCGTCCCCCGCCCGAGGCCACGCTGTTCACCGGCCGAAAAGAGCTGCTGAAAAAAATCGCCTCCCAGACCACGACACGTCCGGTCATGATAGGGATCAACGGGTTTTCGGGAGTCGGGAAAACCTGCCTGACCATCCCATTGAGCACAATGTTCGTCTCTCAGTATCCCGGTGCTTGCCTGTTTATAGACATGCAGGGAAATCACCCGGCTCCGCCTTCTGCGGAGGATATCATGCGGCGGATTATTTTGAAATTTCACCCTACCCAGCCCCTGCCCGCTAGATGATAAGAAACTGGCTAAACTGAATCGGGCAG
>Ga0310122_10003218_pt1 | contig 10361 bp, 9 predicted proteins | sample CB6_Bottom_1051__FD_203503 | JGI IMG/M metagenome (GOLD analysis project Ga0310122, IMG submission 203503) | Marine microbial communities from Western Arctic Ocean, Canada - CB6_Bottom_1051 | ecosystem: Environmental > Aquatic > Marine > Oceanic | place: Canada: Western Arctic Ocean | collected...
ATATATTCTGTTAGAAGTATTCATTGTTTATCTTTAATTATGTATAGAATTTTATTTTCAGGTTTTCTTGTTCTTTTTTTATTTGTAACTAATACACTTTTTGTTTTTGCTGAGGAAATAAAGCATACTCCTGAATTTTCTATGAGTTTTTATGATCCTGATGATATTGATATTGATAAGTGTGTTTTTGATGAAGTTCAGCCTGGTGATGTTTTAGATTGTAGTTATCAATTTAGTTTTTTTGATACTGCAGATTTTTCCTATATAAAATTAGATTTAAGCTTGGCTAATTCAGGGCCTGCTTTTGAAACTAAAATTCCTGTTTCAGAATGGGTTCAATTTAATAACCTTGATTATAATTCAGTCATTTTAACTGCCGATGAATCATTTAAATTAGTTGACTCATTAATAACGATTCCTGAAGATATGATGCCAGGTGATTATAGTATAATGATACAGGCTTTATTAAGTGATTATGAAGGAAAAGAATTGGCAAGTCATGGTTTTGTTGGTGTTTCGGTTAAATTAGCAGTTGGTAGTTTAATAAACTTTTCAATTCCTGGTGAAGTTGAAGAAGTGGAGAGTAAGGAGTTTAAGGGTGAAGAAGTTGATGGTGAAGAAGTTGATGGTGAAGAAGTTGATGGTGAAGAAGTTGATGGTGAAGAAGTTGATGGTGAAGAAGTTGATGGTGAAGAAGTTGATGGTGGAGAATTTGTAATTGAAGACATGATTCGTTCATATGACACGAACTTTATGGAATTCACTTATTCTGATGAGAATTTGGACAAAGGAGAACTTGAATTAAATCTCTATTATTACAATGATAGTGATCTTGAAGTATATCCATATTATGAAATGGTTATTAGTAAAGATGATACGACTATTTATGAAATAGCCGAAGATTTACCTTTGTGTTTATCTGGAACTAGTTGTGGACAAAATTTATATTTTACAGATTTGGATATAAAACCTTTTGAGAAAATTAATCTAAGTCTAGATTTTTATTATAAGATTTATCCAGATTCAGATAAAGTTTTTGTAGCAAATTCTAATTTAGTGATCAGGTATTATCCTGAATATTTTACTTGGGTCTTTCTTAGTATTGTGCTATCTATATTAATAATTTATTTATTTGTTGTTAAACATGATAAAACTTAATATTATTTAATTATAAAAATTTTATGCCTAAAAAGAAAAAACCAACAAAAAGATTTTTGTTACAACTAGTTGTTTTTATTGTTTTTGTTAGTTTAATATCTATCAAATTTTACGCGAATTATAGTCAGGATAGATGGGATTATATGCAGTTGATCTATAAATCTGAAGGGGATATACATGAATTTTCGATTGAGAATCCTATACGTAATAAAGACTTTCCTGATAGTCAGAAATTAATATTATCTCTTAAGCAAGGAGGTACTTTTGAAGGTAATTTTGCGATTAAAAATCATCAAGATGCTGCTAATTTTATTATAGAGTATGATCCAGTAGTTGTAGTAAATGATGATGGTACAGAGGTAGAATATGATGTATTTGAAGACAAAAGCTTTAAAAATGTCTTTTTAGAAACTGATGAATTTATATTTTATGACTATAAGGTGGTTGTTCCAGAGGACCTGCCTGAAGGTGATTATGTGACTTCATTAAGATTTTATAGTAGTAGCCAGAGAGATGAAAAAGATATAGATGCAACTTATGTTAAGATTATTTATGCTGTAGGTATAGAACTTAATTTAAATGTTTCTGATGAACCTATAGATTATGAATATGATTATGTAATTGCTAATTATGATGAAATGGCTTTGCAAAGTTTAATTGTAGATATTAAAAATATGGGAATGGTATTTTTTGCTGCTTTAGCTTTATTTTTTCTTTTTAAATATTTTAAAGTTGAGTATAATACTTAAGTAAAATAATATATAACTTTTTTAATTATGAAATTTTTGTTGAGATTTATATTAATTCTTTTTTCTTTTTTCTCCTTAGTTTTTGTTGCTTTTGGCCAAAATGCTACTCCTGAGTTTTCTTTTTCTTCTAAAGAATATCAGACAGGACCATTTGAGCTAACTATTAATCCTGGTGATGAACACAATGCTATTTTTTTGATTAATAATTTAGATCTAGATAGGTCTATGGATTTAAAAGTTGAAGTGTTAGAATTAGGTGAAGGAGGGGAGTCGTTTCCTATGGATTGGGTTGAATTGTCTATTGGGAATATTGAGGATTTAGGGCCTGGAGAGTTTGCTGAAATTGAATTGAAACTTAAGGTGCCAGAAGATGTTGATGAAGGTTTATACACAGGAATGATTCAAGCTGTACTGAAGGAGTATCAAGGCAAATCTACATTAATGCCTCCAGTTGGAATTAGTGTTAATGTAGCTATGGGTATTAGACTTAGTTTCAATGTTGTTCATGGAGAGATTATTGAGGAAGTTGAGGAGGAAGTTGAGGAGGAAGTTGAGGAGGAAGTTGAGGAAAAATGCTACGACGTTTGTGATACAGATGTTGATGGAATAGAAGAGTGTCGTGTAGTTTGTGATGTTGTTGAAGAATCAGCTAGTAAGAATGAAATGAACAAATTTTATAATTTTATAAACAACAACCTAGAATATATTTTATTGCTGATAATGCTTCTTTTGATGTTTAAAATATCTAATCTTGGTGATCAATTAAATGAGTTAAAAAGCAAGAAAACTAAGGGAAAGACTAAGAAAAAATAATAATAGTATAATTGAGGAAATTAACTTTAAAATTAATAATTTTTGTTGGGGGGATAATTTTTTTTCTTGGAGTTGTGCATTTATCAAGTGTCCAAGTTTTAGCTGACCATATTTCAAATCCTTCTACGTTAAATACTCCTGTTTTCTCTGCCCTGTTGTCTCGTGATGGAGTTCATTTTTCTGATTCTCCTGCAGATTTTACTATTACAGCTGGAACAATTAAGTCAGAAAAAATTCGTATCAAGAATCACGATTCGGAACGTGACATTGATTTGCGTTTGGATTTTCTTGTTGGTGATAAAATTGGGTGGTTTAAATTTGCAGATGGAAATGTTTTTTCTGTAGTTTCAATAGGGGCCGGAGAGACTGCGGAGTTTGATATAAATATAGATATCCCACTTGATGTATGTGAGGATGATTATATGGGGTTTCTGAGAATTATTTTAGTAGATTTTACAGGTAGTCCTGGAGTTTTAGGTTTTGCTGTTAATATAGGAGTTTCTATAAAAGTTAATCTAGATATTCAATCTAGTATTTCTTGTACTGGTTTACCAACTATTTCTGGTTTGGAAGATCTTAGTTTATTTACATCTTATTATTATAAATTAACAAATATTTTCGCAAGTGTATTTGCAGATGAACCTGTAGTAATAGAGTTGATAGATGTGGGTGATATTGGTGCCGGTGTTTTGACAACAATGGATTTCGTAGGTGAAGAAACGTTTTTAACAGAGATACTGTTTACATTAGAGGATGAAATACCTGGTTTTGTTTTTCAAGCAGAAGTGTTTGATGAGCTACCATCGGAAATTTATATAGCACCTCTAGACACTACTTATAAATTTTTAGAGTTTGAGTTTTCTTCTGATGAGGGAGATTTAGATAGTGATGATGTAGAATTTTCAGAAGATATTGAGATTGTTTTTGATGTTGAAAGGGCTTGGATTTCTGCAAACAATATTGATTCAAGTACAATTCGTTTAGAGAGATATATAGGGAGTAGTACTAAATGGGTTCCTTTAATAACAACTATGATTGATGATAGTGCAGCACTGACTATTAAATATATGGCTCTTTCTCCAGGTTTTAGTTATTTTAGTGTTACTGGTGAAAAATCAGAGGTTGTTCCAGGTGGAGGTCTTATTTATAGTTATATTTATAAACCTCTTGAGGAAGAAGTTTATGAAGAGGTTTGTCCCGATATTGAAAAATTGATTTTAGATCATCCTTTTGTTGATATTAGTGGACATTATGCTGAAGGACATATCTCAGGTATGTATAAAATAGGTGCTGTTCATGGTATTGGTGGAACAAAATATTTTATGCCTGATAATAATGCAACAAGAGTTGCACTTTTGAAAATGGCTCTTGAAACTTTAGGTTATGAAGAGGAAAATTATGAACCAGTTAAAATTTTTCCAGATATAGAAATAGATCAGTGGTATTCAAAGTATCTTTATTTAGCTTATCTTGAAGGTATAGTTCAAGGATATGTTGATGGATTATTTAGACCAGCAAAAGATATTACTAGGGCTGAGGCTCTTAAAATCTTTCTTTTTGCTGCTAATGTAGATTTATATAGTTTAGAAGAGTCACCATTTAATGATGTAAATAATGATGACTGGTTTAAAGAAGTGGTAGAAACAGGTTATGATCTTGGAGTTGTTCAAGGATATGGAGACGGGAATTTTGGCCCTAATGATCCGATAACAAGAGGACAAGCTGCCATTATGATGCTTAGATTAGAATGTGCATTAAGTGAATATGCATACACTGTTTCTATCTAGGGATTTTTATAGGTGTTTCAGTTATGTTTGAGTTGGAGTTTTTTTTTGGTGTTTTATTTTCAGTATTTTCTGTTTTTGCTTCTGTATTTTTTGGTGTTTTATTTTTAGAGTTTGTTTTTTTCCTTTCGATATGTTGAGTTGTTTTGCTGTTTTTACTTTCAGTGATAGTTATTTGTGCATTATTTTCTTGTAAATATTCATAACCATAATAACTGCTACCACTTATTATTCCTGCAATTATTAAAGGAACAAATAATGTTTTAAGTATACTTGTTGATTTAGTTTTTTCAGGCATTTGATAAAGCAGTGGTGGTGTTATTTGCTGCATAGGTATTTGGCCAGCCATAGGCTGCTGCATAGGCACTTGTTGTACAGGTTGTTGTATAGTTCCTGATTGCTGTTGTATTTGCTGTATAGGTTGTTGTGCTTGTTGTGGTGACTGTATAGGTATAGGTTGTTGTGCTTGTTGTGGTGACTGTTGTACTACAGTTTGTTGAGCTGGCTGAATCTGGCTAGCTTGTTGTAGGTTTTGAGTTGCTTGCTGTGGCATAGTTGTCCCACCTTGTTGAGGCATTTGTTTTTGAGTACTTGCTGCTGTTATGCTGTTTGCTTGTTGCATAGCTGGTACTGCTCCAGGTGTTGGTTTTTGTTGGTTTTCAGGTGTTGTTTTAGTTTCTGTCCCTGTTTGTTGCTGATTTTCTTCTGCCATAAAAGTTTAGTTTAATCCGTATATTATATCATAAATTAAACTAAAAATCTATGTTTATAGGCCGTTATATTGCCTTTTAAGAGCTGATTTCCTCAAAGCATCTCAAAGTCTCTCGTGCAGTTTTTTTCCAACTGTAATTTTGAGCGAATTTAAGACCTTTTTCTACTAATTCTTTATGTAATTCAGCATTTTCTAGCACAGCAAGAATGCAATTTTTTAATTCAGCTTTGTCTAGAGGATCAAAGGTTAAAGCAGTGTCGCCAAAAATTTCTCCTAAACTTCCTGTATTAGAACAGATTACTGGTACGCCATTGGCCATAGCTTCTAAAGGAGGTAAGCCGAATCCTTCATAGAAAGAGGGGTAAATAAATGCTGATGCATTTTTATAGAGTTTAGTTTTTTCTTCTTCATCAACAAACCCAGTTAAAATTATTCCTGCTTCACGTGCTTTATTAACTATTTTTGCAGATTTCCAGCCTATTTCTCCAGCTATAATTAGTTTGTGAGGGATTTTTAATTCTAAATATGCATCTATTAAGGTTTCGAGGTTTTTACGTGGTTCTATAGTACCTAGATATAAAATATATGGTTCTTTGGCTTGTTTTTTAGGTTTTGGATAACCTCTTTTTAAAAAGAATGCCATGTCAGTTTCTTCATGCTTAAAATCTATGCCTAGGGGGACAACAGAGACTTGTTTAGATTGTCCAATATATGAATTGATATCTTCTTTTGTACTTTTTGAAGCAGTTAGTATTAAATCAGAGTTTTTTAGAATTCTTTTCAGAAGTAATCTGTGAACAATAGTGCTGCGTTTTTCATGATACTGAGGCATTAAAATAGGAGTGAGATCGTGAATCATTACTGCTTTTTTAGCTTTTGTTCGGAATGGTCCAATATGACAGGGCTCGAAAACTAAATCTGCTTTCAACTTTTTAATTAATCTAGGAATTAAAAAGAATTTTCGGTAGCTTCCATATCCTAAACGGTTTTTTTTGGGGATGATGTAATGATTTTTGTCATTGAAAAAATCATTTTCCTTTAGGTGGATAAATGTGTATTTATTTTCGTGATCAATCTTTAAAAGATTTTCAACAAGCTTTCTGGTGTAAGTGTGTACACCAGCTCTTTGATTGTCTATTGGATCTGCTAAAATTACGATATGCATGGGCGGATTATAGCATATCTGCCAAGTCTTTTAAGTAATCTTCTTCTAATAAGTCTTTTTCTAAAGATTCGTTTGCGGCATTACCATCTTGTAAACTATTTCCTGTTATTCTATCTTCAAAGCTTGGTATTCCCATATGGTGAATTTGTAGGGCTATGCTGCTAGCAGTTTCGTTTATAATGGAAAGGTCTGCTTTAGGATTTTCTCTTTCTAAGTTTCCTTTTATTTCAAGAAATCTTTCTGGTGCTGTTTTTTTCATTAATTATTGGTTAATTATATTTACCTATTATTTTTTGGTTTCTATCATAGTTCTTGTTAGTTTCAAAATCTCTTCTATGGTTGGATTTAAGATTCCTCTTTCTTCGAGTGCTGTTCTAACACTTTCTATTTTTTCATCAATGGATTCTTCTACTATTAATTCTGTATGTTTTCGTACTCCATTTGTTGGTATTTTTTCCATGAATTTATTGGTTAACTGTTGCGTTTTTTTCTGCTTCAGCTTCTGCTGCTTCGATCATTGCTTTTATTCTCATTACACTGACGATTGTGGATCTTTCAGTTTCAGCAAGCTTCATTGAAATGAATTTTACTGTTTCTTTAAGATCAGGAATCATTCTGTGTTCTAAAGCATTTACCCGTCTTCTAGTAGTTTCTAGTTCTTCAGCAAGTCGCTCTGCCTGTTTTTCTATTTGAGCTAGTTTGATTAGTAATGGGAATATTTCTTGGAAGGCAGAGAGGGCAATATCAAGTTCGCCACTAGTTTGAAGGTATCCGTAATTTAAAATATCTCCTTCTTGTTTGACATCAAAGTAAGGGATGTAGACACTCATTACGTTTTTAGTTTTTACCTCTAACTCTACTTTTGCAGAAGGGTAGAGGAGTGCTCCTTCAAGCATTTCTGGGAGCATCATTGATGATGCTTGCATGAAATTTTTAAAAGCTTTAGAAAGTTTTTCCTCAACTTCACGACGAGTAACTTTAGCTTCTTTAATGATTTCCATAAAGGTCTTCATTAAACCGTCTTGTTTGTCTTTTAATAATTTGTGTCCACGTACGGCACTCTTAACCCTCTTTTTGAGGTTTAAGAGCTCCATTCTGGTTGGTTTTACATCTAGTTTAGCCATTTAGTCTTTTGGTAAATATTTTTCAATGTGTTCTTCTTTCACACGTTTTAACTCATTTTTAGGTAGAAGTTTTAATAGTTTCCATCCTAAGTTTAGAGTGTCTTCAATAGTTCTGTCTTCAGCCTCTTCTTGTGTGATGAAGGATTTTTCAAATTGCTTAGCAAATTCTAGGTATTTCAAATCTACAGCTGATAATGCTGATTCACCAAGGATGATTGCTAAATCTCTAACTTCAAGTCCACGAGCGAAAGAAGCATATAATTGTGCGAAGATTCCTTCGTGGTCTTCACGAGTAATTTTTCTAGCAGTTGGTGAAAGACGAGATAGTGAAGGTAATACATTTATTGGTGGGTAAATACCTTCTCTGTGTAAATCACGTGATAATACGATTTGTCCCTCAGTAATATATCCAGTTAGATCTGGGATTGGGTGAGTAATGTCATCTTCCGGCATGGTTAAGATAGGGATTTGAGTAATTGATCCTTTTTTTCCTTTAATTCTTCCAGCTCTTTCATAAAGTGTAGCTAAGTCAGTATATAGATATCCTGGATATCCACGACGTCCTGGTACCTCTTTACGAGCAGCAGATACTTCACGCAAGGCTTCGCAATAGTTTGTAAGGTCGGTAAGTATTACAAGTACGTGCATGTCTTTTTCAAAAGCGAGATATTCGGCAGTTGTTAGGGCAAGACGAGGTGTAGCAATACGTTCTACTACTGGATCGGCTGCTGTGTTAATAAAAAGTACGGAACGATTGATTGCTCCAGTTTTTTTGAACTCATTTGTGAAGTATTCAGCTTCTTCAAAAGTTACACCCATCGCAGCAAATACTACCGCGAATTCTCCTTCAGAATCACCACCTACCTTTGCTTGACGAGCAATTTGGGCAGCAACTTGAGCATGTGGCAGACCGGCTCCTGAGAATATTGGTAATTTTTGTCCACGTACTAAGGTGTTAAGACAATCAATTGTAGAAATTCCTGTTTGAATAAAATCGTTTGGAAAGTCTCGTGAGTATGGATTGATTGGAGCACCACTGATGTTTAATTTTTTCTCTGGAATAATTTCTGGTCCATTATCAATAGGTTTACCACTTCCAGAGAAAACTCTTCCTAGCATGTCTTCAGAAACACCAATTTCTAGGGCTTTTCCTAGGAATTTTGCCTTAGTTCCTTTAGTTGCAACCCCTTGAGTACTTTCGAACATTTGTACCAAGGCTTTGTCGTTGTGAACCTCAAGAACTTTTCCCATTCTGGTGTCACCGTTTTCGGTTGTAATTTCAACTAATTCCTCGTATTTTACTCCCTCAATGCCTTCTACAAGGATTAGAGGTCCGGCAATCGAGGATAATGTTTTATATTCTTTTTGCATGATTATATTTTATTAATTTATACTGTTGTATTTTGTAGACCTTGGATTGATTCAATAACTTCTTTTTCTAGATCTTCATATTTTTCTAATTCTTCTGCTGAGATATCTTTACATCTTGTTAGTTTTTCAAGTACTGGCATCTTTAAGAAATCTTCAAATTCAAATCCTTCTTTTTCAACTATTTTTACACCTTCTCTATACATAGCTGTGATGCATTTTAGGATCCAATATTGTTTTTTCAGTGGAGTATAAGCATCCAGTCTGTCGAAAGCGTTTTGGAATAAGAAATCTTCACGAATAGATTTTGTAGTTTCTAAAATTAATCTTTCTCTTGGAGAAAGAGCATCCATTCCAACCAATCTTACGATTTCTTCTAATTTAGCTTCTTGTTGCAGAAGGTTCATAGCTTCATTTCTGATGTCGATATAGTCTTCAGCAACTTCATTTTTCCAGTAGTCTGCAACGTTATCTTGGTATAGTGAGTAACTTGCAAGCCAGTTAATAGCTGGGAAGTGACGTTTGTAAGCTAGTTTTGCATCTAGTCCCCAGAAAACTTTAGTTACACGTAGAGTATTTTGAGTAACAGGTTCTGAAAGGTCACCACCTGGAGGAGATACTGCTCCGACAGCAGTTACAGAACCAGATCGTTCATCACTACCTAAACAATCAACATATCCCGCTCTTTCATAGAATTCTGCAGTTTTAGAACCAAGATATGCTGGATAACCTTCTTCACCTGGCATCTCTTCAAGACGACCAGACATTTCTCTTAAAGCTTCAGCCCAACGAGAAGTTGAGTCGGCCATTAAGGCTACATCGTATCCCATGTCTCTGTAATATTCGGCGATTGTAATTCCAGTATAAACTGATGCTTCACGAGCAGCTACTGGCATGTTTGATGTATTAGCAATTAGAATTGTTCGTTTCATTAATGGCTCTTTAGTATTTGGATCTTCTAGTTCTGGGAATTCGATTAGTACCTCAGTCATCTCGTTTCCACGTTCTCCACAACCGATATAAACAATTACTTGAGCGTCACAGAATTTAGCTAGTGATTGTTGAGTTACTGTTTTTCCAGCTCCGAAAGGTCCTGGAATACAACCAGCTCCACCTTTTACCATTGGGAACATTGTATCTAAAATTCTAGATCCACTTATTAATGGAATGCTAGGAATTTTTTTAGCTTTTACAGGCCTAGGTCTTCTAATTGACCATTTTTGAACCATAGTAATATCATGAGATTTTCCATCTTCATCTTTAACTGTAGCCACAATGTCTTTTAGAGTGAATGATCCACTTTTAATATCTTCAATAGTCGCTTTTTCAATTGTTGGAGGAAGCATTATTTTGTGCATAATTAGATTTGTTTCCTCAACTTCACCAAGTACATCACCAGCCACCACTTGATCACCTTTGTTTTTTGTTGCTTTAAAATCCCATTTTTTATCGTAGTCTAATGCTGGTACATCGATTCCTCTTGTAATG
>Ga0310122_10003219_pt1 | contig 10359 bp, 9 predicted proteins | sample CB6_Bottom_1051__FD_203503 | JGI IMG/M metagenome (GOLD analysis project Ga0310122, IMG submission 203503) | Marine microbial communities from Western Arctic Ocean, Canada - CB6_Bottom_1051 | ecosystem: Environmental > Aquatic > Marine > Oceanic | place: Canada: Western Arctic Ocean | collected...
GGGAATGGCGGTGATTCTGGGCGTCTTCTACTTCGGCCAGGACCAGCGACTGGCGGGTGAGTCGGCGATCGTGCGAGCGCTCGACAACACCGTCAACTGGCTGCTGGCGGCGGGGCACCGGCACGTACTCCTCGAAATCGACAACGAGTGCAATGTGCGGCGCTACGACCACGAAATCCTCAAGCCGGCGCGGGTGTCGGAGTTGATCGAGCGGGCCCGGGGCATCACCAGGGATGGGAAGGGGTTGCTGGTGGGCACCAGCTACGGCGGCGGTTTCGTGCCTCTGGAGAACGTGGTCCGGGTTTCCGACTTCCTGCTCCTGCACGGCAACGGCGTCGCTGATCCGGAGCGCATTGCGCAGATGGTGGTGGAAACCCGTGCGGTGTCCGGATATCGTCCCATGCCCATCTTGTTCAACGAGGACGACCACTTCGATTTTGACCGGGAGTCGAACAATTTCACCGCCGCGCTCTCACAGCGAGCCTCGTGGGGATACTTCGACCCGGGGGAGAGCAATTACCGAGACGGGTATCAGTCGCCTCCGGTTAACTGGGGGTTGTCCTCCGAGCGCAAGCGACGGTTCTTTGCGCTCGTGAGAGAGATGACCGGCAGCTGACGAGGGGGTAAGAGAGATGGCAGCTAACAGACCTAATGTCGTATTGGTATTCGGCGATCAGTGGCGCGCTCAGGCCACTGGTTTCGGGGGTGGTGCTCAGGTGAGGACGCCCCACCTGGATCGCTTGGCCGCCGAGAGCATCCACTTCACCCACGCCGTCTCCGGATGCCCGGTGTGCTCGCCGGCGCGGGCGAGTTTGATGACCGGACAGTATCCGGTCACCCACGGCGTCTTCGTCAACGATGTCTGCCTGAGCGAGACCGCCACCAGTCTGGGCCAGGCTTTCAGTGGGGCGGGATACGACACCGCCTACATCGGCAAGTGGCATATCGACGGCCACGGTCGCTCCAATGTCATACCGCCTGAACGCCGCCAGGGGTTTTCCGATTACTGGAAAGTGCTGGAGTGCACCCACAACTACAATGACTCTCACTACTATTCGGGGGATTCGGAGGAGCGTATCGCCTGGGAGGGGTACGACGCCTTCAGCCAGACGCGAGATGCCCAGCAGTTCATCCGCGACCGGGAGGGCACTCGGCCTTTCTTGATGGCCCTGTCGTGGGGCCCGCCACACGCGCCTTACCACACGGCGCCGCCGGAGTTTCAGGAGCTCTATCGAGCCGACGAAATCGAACTGCGGCCGAATGTCCCCGAGTCTCATGCCGAGCAGGCACGGGAGTGGCTCGCCGGCTATTACGCCCACTGCACCGCTCTCGACCGCTGTGTGGGTGATCTTCTGCAGACGGTTGAAGAGGAGGGGATCGGCCAGGAGACGATCTTCCTGTTCTTCTCCGACCACGGCGACATGCTCGGCTCGCAGGGCAAGGTGAAGAAGCAGCAGCCGTGGGAGGAGTCGATCCGAGTCCCCTTTCTGCTGCGCTACCCGCAAATGTTCGGAACAGCCGGCAGTGAAGTGGACGCCCTCATCGACATCCCCGACATCATGCCTACGCTGCTGGGCCTGTGCGAGATTCCGCTACCCGAGACCGTAGAGGGGCTGGATTTTTCCGGCTTGGTGCGGGGCGGGGAGGATCCCTCAGATGGCGCCGCGCTGTTGTCCTGTCCTCATCCGTTCGGACAGTGGTACAAAGAACTGGGCGGCCGCGAGTACCGGGGTCTGCGCACCGGGAGATACACCTACGTGCGATCGCTCGATGCCCCCTGGCTGCTGTTCGACAACGAGGAGGATCCGTATCAGCTGCGGAATCTGGTAAGCGGGGAGGAGCACGGCGATCTGCTGGCTGAGCTGGACCTCCATCTGATGAGACGACTCGACGCCATCGGAGACGAGTTTCTTACCGGAACGGAGTACGTCGAGCGCTGGGGGTACACCGTGGACGAGCGCGGTACCGTACCCTACACGGGCTAGCAGCCCGTTGATAGAGCCCATTCACGCTGCGATGAGCCCTGGAGGCCGATGTCGGCGTTGCCTTCGCTCCCTGAATTCGGAGGTAATGATCCGGATCGCTAGCGCGATCCGGCCACCTCCGGTTCAGCGCCGCTCAGGCGCCTTGACCTCGACCACCAGGACTCATCTCGCTGGCAAAGCGACTCTATCAACGGACTGCTAGGGGAAGCACTCGGGCCACGCCGCACTCGTCAACGGCGGCGGGCAGGCACCTTCTTCACCAGCGAGCGCAGGACTTTCAGATTTTTGCGATCATCCTCGAGGTCCTCCTCCTTGGGGGTCTCGATAATCAGCGGGATCCGCGCCAGCTTGCGGTCGTTGACGATATTGCGAAAGGCGTCCAGGCCGATGTGCCCTTCGCCGATATGCTCATGCCGGTCCCGGCGCGAGTTGAATTCCTTCTTGCTGTCGTTCAGGTGAAGCACCTTCAGACGCTTCAGGCCGATCACCTGGTCGAAGTGCCCCATCGTCTTTTTGTAGTCGGCCGGCTCCGAGATGGGGTAGCCGGCGGCAAAGATGTGGCAGGTGTCGAGGCAGACGCCCATCTGGTCCTGGTTTTCGACGCGGTCGATGATGCCGGCCAACTGCTCGAAGGTGTATCCGAGGTTGCTGCCCTGGCCGGCCGTTGCCTCCAGGCACAGGGTGACCTTATTGTCCGCTACCTGGTCCAACGCCCTGTTGAGGTTTTCGCCGATCCGGTCCATGCCGGCCTCCTCGCCGGAACCGACGTGAGAGCCGGGATGGAATACCAGGTTGGGGATCTCGAGGCGGTTGCAGCGGCGGACCTCCTCCTCGAACGACTTGTAGGACTTCTCGTTCAAGGTCGGATCAGGAGAGGCGAGATTGATCAGATAGCTGCTGTGGGAGCAGACCACGGCAATACCGAGCTCCTCGCTAAGCTCGAAGTACCTCTCGACTTCCGCGTCCTCCAGTTTCCGGGCGCGCCACTGACTGTTGGACTTGTTGAAGATCTGAACGACATCACAGGTAGCGTCGCGGGCGCGCTCGATGGCCGCGTACACCCCTCCTTTGATCGATTCGTGGGCGCCGAATTTCATACCAGTCAGTTAGAAAGGCTTGAGGACGACGAGCCAGACGATGAGAATCATGAGGACGGCGGGCACCCATCCGAACGTCTTGAAGAAGCACTCGCTCTTCTCGTTCTCGCCCTTAGCGAAGGTCTTTCGCTGTTTCGACATCATTCCGTGCACGCCCCCCAGGAGGAGCGCGAGGAGGATTTTTGCGTGCATCCAGGCACCGCTGCCCGGCGTACCCGCGCCGGTTACTATGATCAGGAGGATTCCCAGGGCGAAAACTACGATGGCGCCAGGGTTGAGGATCGAGCTGAACAGCTTGCTCTCAAGCACGACGAATTTCCCGTCGGCTTCCGATCCCGCCTCCACCTGGGTGTGAGCGGCGAACAGACGCGGCAGGTACAGCAGGCCCGCCATCCAGACGACAATGGAGATGATGTGGACGGCCTTGAGCCAGAGGTAATACTCAGCAAGAAAACCAGTCATTGGCAACCCTTCTCGACGGCTTCTCAGCCGCGGTGACGGTTATTTGGGTATCACACTTTATGTATGGATCGATGCAGCAGTGTCAAGAATCCGGGTGCTGACCGTTCACGCAGGCGGCGGCATGACCAGCGCTTCATTTTCGCGGATGCCGACCGCGTCTCCCTGGTTGCGGTAGTCGACACCAGAGAGCCCGTTCCAGTCCCAGACCACCTCCCCATCTTTGAGCGTTAACTCGCAGGTCAGGCGTCGGTCACCCTCCAGTTTGCCGTCGAAGGAATCGAGGTACCCGAAAGTTCCGTGGGCGAGATTAAGCACCGCCACGTCCGCATCGGCACCGACGCTCAGATGGCCGTGCTGGGGACGGTTGATCACCTTGGCCGCATCAACCGTCGACTTCCTGATCACCTCGACCAGGGGCATGCCCATGACGAGGAACTTCGACATCGTCGTAGCCATGTCCAGCATGCCGGTGTTCATGCTGAGCGTGTGGAGGTCGGTCGATATCGAATCCGGGTAGAATCCCTGCTCCACACAGGGGATTACGTTGCGGAAGACAAAGCTGCCGGCCCCGTGGCCGGTGTCGAAGAGAACGCCGCGTCGGCGGGCATCGAGCAGGTAGGGCAGGACCCTGCCGTCGCTGTCTATACAGGGCACGGGACCGCGGTACATATGGGTGCTGATGTCCCCGGGGCGGAGTCTCTCACCGACCAGCTCATAGTAAGGGCGCTCGCGCTTGAAGAAGCCGAAGTCCACCATGATCGGCTTTTCCGAGAGCGCGCCGGCTTCGAGGGTCCGGTCGACCGAGGTCCAGTCCGGCGCCCAGTAGTGAGCGGTCTTGATGCCGACGATGATGTCCTCGTGCTCGCGGGCCATATCGGCGGTGCGGCGAGGGTCCATGTCGGCCACGTTCTGCTCGGTCTCCATGGTGGCCATACCGAGACCCACGATGTTGACAAAAGCGTAAGATCTCGTGGCGAAACGGTCGATGACGCGGTAGCGAAAATCCTCGAGATTGCGCCAGCCGGCACTGCCGGTGTCGACCATGGTGGTGACCCCCGTGCGGAAGCTGAAGCCGTCCGGGAGGATGCTGTTGTCACCGGCCCAGGCGCCCCGATTTCCGGGCGTGGCGTACAGATGCACGTGGATGTCGATGAGTCCAGGAGTCACGTACAGGCCGTCTACCTGAATCGTAGACCGAGCCTGGTTGGCGGGGATGTCGGTATCCACGGCGGCCACCTTGCCACCGTGGATGGCCACATCTCTGAGTCCGTCGAGGCCGTTGGCGGGATCGATGACGTGGCCGCCTTTGAGCAGCAGGTCGAAGTTCATACAGCCAGCCTCTCCGGTTGAAGTGGGTGAGGGAGGGTGGAGGAGATGAGATCCCGCGGGGCGAAGTGGCGAAGAAGATAGCTATTTCGCTCCCCCGACGCCCGGATGGCCAACCCAGAGGAGCGGATGTAGGTGGAATTTGCGCAAGCCCGTTCGAACGGCACGATCTCCCGTCCTGACGTCAATCGAGGCTGTCATCGGGCACGATCGTCGCTTTGACGCAGCGCATGTCCATGGCTTAATGTACTTGCGTTCCAGGTGCGGATCTACGAATGTGTGACGTCTTCGACGACCGGCCCAGAAAGTAGCGGCTCATGCGACGGTTACGGGTCGATTGCGGCAGTTGGCAGGAGACGGATAGGGGCGCGGTACACTTGAGACCATACGTGAAAGGGCAAAGGTATTGAAATGTTGATCCGGGGAGGCCGACGAGTGCTCGTTTTCAGCGCTCACGCAGCTGACTTCTGTTCGCGCGCCGGCGGCGCCATCATCAGGCTGGTCGATGCGGGCAGCACGGTGCTGGTGTACGACATGACCTATGGCGAAAAGTGCGAGTCTCCGGCTCTCTGGGCGCGTGACCCGAAGCCGACCATCGACGAGGTGAAGGAAATCCGCAAGCAGGAGATGGAGGCGGCAGCCGCCGCCCTGGGAGCGTCGATAGCCTGTCTCGATTACGGCGACAGCCCATTGCTGATCGGGCCCGAGCGCAGACAGCAGGTGATGGAGGTGTTTCGCGAGTTCCAGCCCGACCTGGTCCTCACCCACTGGAAAGATGACATCCTCCATCCCGATCACGTCGAGACGACGGAGGCGGTCCTGTGGGCGAGTCGCTATTGTTTTCGGCCCGGGATAGAGCTTGGACACCCGCCGTGCCCGGCGCCCGAAGTGGTCTGCTACGAGACCACCCTGGGCACGGCGCCGGTGGCGAACTTCATGCCGAATCTGTATGTCGATATCACCGACGTGCTGGAGCGGAAGACCGAGGCGCTCCGGCATCTCGCCGCTCAGCCACAGCTGCCTGAAAACTACGAGTTCCTCGCCCGCTACCGCGGCGTCGAGGCACAGCAAACCGCCTGGATGAAGGAGTGCGTCTACGCGGAGGCGTTCTGCCGACTCGGCACCGAGGCGGGCGGGTAGCAGCTGGTGAGTGGACTCGAAACTCCCTTGCGCCTGGCCGTCCTGGCCGACATCCACGGCAACCTGCCGGCCCTCAATGCCGTGATCGATGACCTGCGAAGAGAGTGGGGAGAAATCGAGGGCATTGTAGTCGCTGGCGATTTCACCGGAGGACCGCGGCCACGGGAGACGGCGGCCCGACTCCGCGAACTGGGTTGCTGGATGATAAGGGGAAACAACGAAGATTACGTGCTCTCCTACGCCGACCGCACCGCACCTGAGATCTGGTGGACAAGTCTCCAGTGGGCATCGTCGCGCTGGTCGTATAGGCAGTTGGACGAGGCGGCGATCGATCTCGTCCGCTCACTGCCACGCCAGAGGGTGATCGACTTGCCGCGGGCAGCTTCGGTCCGCGTCGTACACGGCTCGACGGAGCGCGTGGATGAGTCGATCCTGCCAGACCGCAACGCCGACAGGCTGGCGGAGCTGCTGTCCCAGACAGAGGAGGCGGTCGTGGTGTGCGGTCACACCCATATCCCGTGGATGCGGAGTATCGCGGGGGTGCTGGCGCTGAATCCCGGCTCGGTGGGATTGCCCTGTGATGGAGATTGCAGGGCCCACTACGCTGTCCTCACTTGGAAGGGCGAGGGGCTCACGTGGAAGAGCGGCTTGTGGCAGGCCGAGCACCGGGTCGCGCCATATGACACGGAATGTCTCCGTGCCGCCTATGACGACAGTGGTTTCCTCGAGGAGGGTGGCGGTTTTGCCAGGGCCTTGCTGATGACCGCCGAAACGGGTCGGGATGTCGGGATCGCACTCATGGCGCACGTGCGTGACGTGGTTTCCCAGACGAGAGGGGAGCGGATCGACGCGGTGTCCGACGAAACCTGGGAGCAGGCGATGGCTACCTTTCCATGGGAGCGTTGGAAGTGAGCGTCGAATCGAAGGAGGAGTGGTGAGCGACGAATCGAACACCACTGGCGGTGGCGTCAAGATCGATATGCCCGGGCGGATGGGCGCAGCGCGACGTCTGGGCGGATGGCCCAATCTCGTCGAGGTCGCCCATCTCGCCATCGGCCACTTCAACGAGATCAGCGACCCCAATTACTCGCATCTGTCTTATGTGGGGGCCTCGTTGGGACTAAAAACGCCGGTCTTCCAGCACATCTGGTGCGACTGGATCGAGGCATCATCCTATGCCCTGCCCGGGCGCATCTCGGCGCGCCGGCTCACCGGCAACAGGAGCGGGGAGGAAGTGGAGATCGGCCAGCGAAAGCTGACGCTGGGAGCGTTTCACAATCTGGACGGGCTGGCGCATCGAAGCTATGCCAAGGGGTGGAGCGAAGACACTACGCCGATGCTGTGGGAACAGGTCCGCGTGCTCTACGTGCTCATGGCCTGGTTTGTCGAGAGCGGCGAGGAGAGGCTGCTGGATTATGTGCGGGGCATGCTGCGCGCGTTCTTGAGGTCGAGCCGCAAGGAGGGGAAGTTCCGCGTACTGACGGCGCCGTTCGATCGCGAAGACACCTTCGGCGATGTCGGCGTCATGGTCCTGGTCGAGCCGCTGATGAAATACTACGAGGTCAGTGGCGATTCGGATGCGCTCGATTTCTGTGAGGGGGTCGTCAACTGGGCTCTCGCACCGGAGAGCAATTTCGTCGACGACGACTATCGCCTCAGCGGCTGGCTGCGCTCGCTGGCAGCTGGGCTGGCTGGCGTCGTGCGCTTTGCGGCTCATACCGCGGATGAGAAGCTGCTCGACCGCACGGAGAGGATGTTCCACACCGCGTCGACGCTGACCACAAGCTTCGGGGCCACGCCCGACACCGAGCCCTGCTGCACCAATATGGAGCTGAGCACCTCCGCTCTCGCCCTGGCCAGAGCCGGACGCGACCAGTGGTGGGACCTGGTTGACCGCCACTTCAGGAATCACACCCTTGAATGCCAGTTCACCGATCCCGCGGCACTCAACCGCGGGTATGTCGAGGGCGAACCAGGTCCCGCCGACGACACCCGTGACATCATCAATCGCTCGATCGGAGGGTTCTCCTGGGCGACGGCCCGCGAGCACCTGTATCTGCCCCGGAAGGTGATGCTCTGCTGCGGCGGCAATGCCATGTGGACACTGGGCAAGATCATCGACAACGCGGTCACGGAGGAGGGCGGGACGCTGTCCGTCAACCTGCATTTCAGCCTGGATACGCCGTTGGCCTCGATCACCAACTGCGAACCGTTTGAAGGCAAGCTGGAAGTGGTGCCGCGACGAGACGGAGCGGTGCGCATACGACGGCCTTCCTACGCCGCCGGGATTCGGGCCGAGATGGATGGCGCGCCGATCCACCCAAGGGAGGAGGGTGACTATCTTCTCTTCGATGCGGCCAGGACCGGTTCCACCATAGAGCTGACGTATCCTCTTCCCGAGCGCACAACCGAGGAGACCACGTTAAACACGCCCTACACGACTGGGGGCGGACATTCCGGTGGCGGGACGTTCGGGGCCAAAGCCGATCCCGTCGTGGCCGAGCGGATTCAGGCGACCTGGCGCGGCAATACCGTTCTCGCCATCGACTACGACACGGATTCGCCACAGCCCAAGCACAGGCTGTATCTCAATCGAATGGCGCGTTACAGAAACGGCGAAGGGCGGAATGACATGGCGGCCTTTTTCCTGCCTGAGCGGAAATATGACTGGTAGTGACATCAGCGTGCGCCCCGTGCGGGCCGGGATCCCGGATGGTGGGTCAGGAAGGGCAGGTGGGCGATTCTCATGCTATACTTCAGCCAGTTCAAAGCGCTGAGCTTCGATTGCTACGGTACGCTCATCGATTGGGAGACAGGTGTCCTGGAGGTAATGTCTCCGCTGTTGGCCGCTCACGGGGTCGCCGCGAGCGATGGAGAGGTCCTCGAGCTCTTCGACCGGTACGACCAGGGAGTGAAGGGGCCGAACTACCGGACCTACAGAGAGAACCTGGGCCGCGTGGTGGGCAGATTCGGCCGCCATTTCGGATTCTCTCCGAGTGGAGATGAGCTTGGATCTCTGGCGGAATCGCTGGGTGGCTGGCAGCCGTTCGACGATACGGTGAAGGCGCTGGCTCAGCTGAACAGCAGATACAAGCTGGCCATCATTTCCAACATCGACGACGATCTGTTCGCCCAGACGGCCGAGCGCCTAGGTGTCGCCTTCGACCAGGTCATCACCGCCCAGCAGGTGGAGTCATACAAACCCGCCCACCGCAATTTCGAGGTCGGCCTGGAGCGGCTGGGAATAGAGCGGCAGGAGCTTCTCCATGTGGCGCAGAGCGTCACTTACGACATCGTGCCAGCCGGTGAGCTCGGACTCTCGTGTATATGGGTGAGGCGAAAGTCACAGCTCTTCGGGGGCGCGGCGGCCGGAGAGAGCGGAGCCGACATGGAAGTGGCCGATCTGGCGGAGCTGGTGGCCCAGATCGAGCGGTAGCTCGCGTTACTGGTCGAGCGGTAGCTCGCGTTACTGGTCGAGCGGTAGCTCGCGTTACTGGTCGAGCGGTAAGCTCGCGTTACTGGTCGTCTTGTCCCGCCGCTGCAGCCATCCCCGGAATCTGCAGGAAACGGCCGTTGTCCTGGCAGGCGATCTGCCCCCCGTCGACGATGATGTCCTGGCCGGTCATGAAGGAGGCGTCGTCGGAAAGTAGAAAGGAACAGACTGCGGCGATCTCTCGGGGCGATCCGTAGCGATCCATCGGGATCTGTTTGATATAAGGCCCCTTGAAGGCAGGATCCTCGATCTCCTGGGTGCCCGGCGTTGAGATCACGCCCGGGGATACGGCATTGACGCGGATTCCATCGCCGGCGAATTCACCAGAGGCCGTGCGCATCAGTCCGAGCAAAGCGGCCTTGGAGGCGTCGTAGGCAGCATTGGCAACGCTGGAGCGGTAGGCGTTCCGGCTGGCGGTGGCGACGATCGCTCCCCCTCCGGCCGCGGCCATGACCGGGGCCAGGGAACGCATGAAGGCGAATGGGGAGGTGACATTGACGCTGAAATTGAGGTCCCAGACCTCGTCGGTCATCTCGACAATGGGCGCACCCGGCCATACGCCCGCGATCAGCGCCAGGCGGGTGATGGGTCCGTGTTCGGCCACCAGGCCATCCAGAAACGCCGGTGTCTGGGCGACGAGGGTGAGATCGAACTCGACGGTGGTTACCGGCTTACCCGACAGTCGCCGCGACAGCGCCTTCAGGCCTGCCCCGTTTCGGTCGAGGGCGAGAACGCGCAAGCCGTCTTCGAGCAGGCGTTCGACCACAGCTTCGCCTATGCCTTGCGCGGCGCCAGTAACCAGGGCAAGAGGATGCTCTTGTGGTCGCGCCACGTTACACTCTCCTGTCAGCGGGCA
>Ga0310122_10003220_pt1 | contig 10358 bp, 5 predicted proteins | sample CB6_Bottom_1051__FD_203503 | JGI IMG/M metagenome (GOLD analysis project Ga0310122, IMG submission 203503) | Marine microbial communities from Western Arctic Ocean, Canada - CB6_Bottom_1051 | ecosystem: Environmental > Aquatic > Marine > Oceanic | place: Canada: Western Arctic Ocean | collected...
TGGAACTGGTCAAAGAAGTTCCCGGCATGAATGTCATCCCGATGCCCGACTACCGGCCTATTTATCCTAAAATTGACCCCGAAGCTGTAATGAATCCCTGCCATCCGAATCTGACCATTCAGCATAATAAAATTCATACATGTATTTTTATTGGAGTGCACTGCCATTTCGCAAATGTGACCCTAAAAATGATCCGGGCAAATACCAATTGCTACACCATGGCATTTTGTGCATACGATGGCCATGAAGATGCTCTTCTTTCCTTAAGGGATTTGGACGGTCCCAAATTGCAAAAAGTAACGGAGGCAATTCGCCAAGCCAAAAAAGATGGTGTAGAACCTTGGGGCCTGAGCAAGGTAGGAAAAGAGGAACTAGAAGAGACCGCTGCCAGAAAAGCCCGTGAAAAAGCTCCTCCGAAGGGAGAAACAACTTTGTTTATGGCAGAATTGGAGCAAGGCTTGGATGAAAACGCAGAGTAAGATACATATTTTTTAAATTTAAATAGAATTACATTCCCAAAAAGTCCGCTTAAATTAAGCGGACTTTTTTTTGCTCCATGTTCAGCTGGTTACCAGATAGTTTAATTGACCCATAAACTTTTACTTTGACACAGCTATATAATCAATTATTCTGTGTAATGCCAACCAAAAAAAATTTGCATGCTGCTATTTAATGGATTCATGTGTCTGGCTTGCTAAACCGAGGTGAATTTTCCTTTCGCTTAAAAGGAGGTCTTTGTGCGCGCACTGGTTATTGATGACTCCCGAGCATTAGATTGATTCCTGGACAAATTCTTAAAGCTCTTAAAATTGAGGTAAATTTAATTGGCGGCAAATACTCAACCAAAATTTAAATAACCCATTTGTTTGCAATAACTTATAATCACCCCAATTTTTAAAACCCTTTCAAAAATTAAGCATAAATATCCTCATCTCGGCTTGACATCGCTAAGAACGAGTCTTATTTAACTTACAGATTTGTAAAGAGATAATACCATTTACTCGAACCGGTAAATGCATTTATAAAAACAAGGAAAGGATTAAATCATGGGAAAAATTGTAGGCATAGATCTGGGCACCACCAACTCCGTGGTCGCCGTAATGGAAGGAAGCGAACCTAAAGTAATCCTCAATGAGGAGGGAAACAGAACCACCCCTTCCGTAGTTGCGTTCACCAAAGAGGGTGAGATACTTGTGGGCCAAGTGGCGAAAAGGCAGGCCATCGCTAATCCGGATAACACGATTTTTTCCATTAAACGTTTCATGGGCCGGTCCCTCAACGAGGTGTCGGAAGAAATGAAAATGGTTCCTTACGAGGTCATTCAGGGATCCAAAAATGAAGTGCGAATAAAAGCCGGTGACAAGTCTTACACTCCGCCCGAAATATCGGCCATGATACTGCAAAAACTGAAGAAATCCGCAGAAGCTTATCTCGGTCAACCGGTTACAGAAGCCGTTATTACTGTACCGGCCTACTTCAATGATGCTCAACGCCAGGCAACCAAAGATGCCGGTAAAATAGCGGGATTGGAAGTAAAACGGATTATCAACGAACCCACCGCCTCGGCACTGGCTTATGGGCTGGACAAGAAAAAAGACCACACCATTGCTGTTTATGACTTCGGGGGTGGTACTTTTGATATTTCAATTCTTGAAGTTGGAGACAGTGTCGTCGAAGTTAAAGCCACAAACGGGGATACCCATCTTGGCGGCGATAATCTGGACCAGCGTGTTATCAACTGGCTGGTAGATGAGTTTAAGAAGGCACATGGTATTGATCTTTCCAAAGATAATATGGCCCTGCAAAGGCTGAAAGAAGCGGCCGAAAAAGCCAAAATGGAACTGTCAACCACCAATGAGACTGATATCAACCTTCCCTTCATCACTGCAGATGCAGGAGGCCCCAAGCATCTCAACATGAAACTTTCAAGAGCGAAGTTTGAATCCATGGTGGATGACCTGCTGGAAAAATCCAAGGGTCCCTGTCTCCAGGCATTAAAGGATTCCGGAGTGAAAGCGGACCAGGTTCATGAAGCAGTTCTGGTCGGTGGCTCAACCCGGATCCCGAAGGCACAGGAACTGGTTAAAAACCTTTTTGGGAAAGAACCCCATCACGGTGTTAATCCGGACGAAGTGGTTGCCCTAGGTGCAGCGGTTCAGGCAGGTGTCCTTTCCGGCGATGTGACAGACATCCTTCTTCTTGATGTCACTCCACTTTCTCTCGGAATCGAAACTCTGGGAGGAGTTACCACAAAACTGATTGAGCGCAATACCACTATCCCTACCCGCAAAGCAGAAACCTTTTCAACCGCAGCGGACAACCAGCCCACGGTAGAAATTAATGTTATTCAGGGAGAACGGGAAATGGCAAATGATAACCGGTCTCTCGGGAAATTCCATCTGGGCGGAATCCCACCAGCACCGCGAGGCATACCGCAAGTTGAAGTGACCTTTGACATAGATGCCAATGGCATTATTCATGTCACTGCCAAGGACAAGGGCACCAATAAGGAACAAAAGATCACCATAACCGACTCAACCGGTTTGAGCGAAGACGAGATCGAGCAAATGGTGAAAGACGCTGAAGCCAATGCCGAGGCGGATAAAGAAAGAAGGGAAAAAATTGATGTTAAAAACCAGCTCGACTCGGTGATCTACAGCACGGAAAAAACCATGAAGGAGAACAAAGACAAGCTCAAAGAGGAGGATATCAAAGAAGCCGAAGGCATCGTTGAAGAAGCCAAGAAACACCTCGAAGGCGAAATACCAGCTATGAAAGAGCAGGTCGAAAAAGTCAATGAGGTTGCCCACAAACTGGCTCAGACCATGTATTCCCAAACCCAGGAGCAAGGCGAAACATCCGATGGCGGCGAAACATCCGATGGCGGCGAAACATCCGATGGCGGCGAAACATCCGAAAGTACAGATGCTGACTCCGGCAACGAGAACAAGTCTGACGATGACGTAGTCGATGCAGAGTTTGAGGACGTCGGGAAAAAATAATATCACCCAATCGCGTGCCCTCAAATTCTTCGAGGGCACGATTCTTTTATCCAATAATCACAAACAATCCCTATGGCAAAAAACAAATCAAAATCAAATGCTGATCCACAAGATGAGCCTGAAATTAGCATCGTTGACCGAAGATCTTCCATACTTGACGAAGAGAAGATTGAGGAGGCCATTGAAGAACGCCTGCCCACTTATGTGGAACGTCTCAAACAGGAGTCGGAAGAAAAAGACAAACGCCTCCGCGAGTACATCGCCGCCTATAAGGAAAAGTCCGGTGAAGACGATGAGTTCCGCAAACGTCTCGAAAAAGACAATGCTATCCGCCTGGATCAGTTTAAGGCCAATCTGTTCTCGCGGTTGATCCCTATTCTGGACAACTTGAACAGGGCCATTCAAGCCACTAGTTCAAACAAGGATTTTGAGGTACTTCACCAGGGAATGGAAATGGTTGCCAAACAATTCGCCCGGGAACTCAAAAATAATGAGGTGCAAAAAATTGATACCCATAACCGGAAGTTCAATCCCCAAACTGACGAGGTAGTAATGACGGAAGAAACTACCAATCCAGAACAGGATAATACGATTGTTGAAGAGCTGGAACCGGGATATATTTTTAAGGACAAGTTGATCAAAGCCGCCAAAGTAAAAGTAGCCCATTTGAAAACCCCTTAACACCCTCTAGCGAGGGAGGCAACTGGGCAAGAGCTTGTTGGACCGAGATAACCGGTTGCTTGCTCACTCATTCTTTTATTCTTCCTGGAAAATAACAACTCATGAGCCAACGCGATTATTACGAAGTACTCGGAGTTTCAAGAAATGCAAACGAAAGCGAACTAAAAAAAGCCTACCGTCAACAGGCCCTTAAATACCATCCCGACAAAAACCCCGGCGATAAACAGGCTGAAGATAAATTTAAGGAAGCTTCAGAGGCTTACGATATCCTTAAAGACTCTGAGAAAAGACAAGTCTATGACCAGTTCGGCCATGAAGGCCTTAAGGGACGTGGCTTTGGTGGATTCAGTGGATCCGATGATATCTTCTCCCAGTTTGGGGATATTTTTGGTGACTTCTTTGGCGGAGGAGGAGAACGGCAAAGAAGCGGATCGGATCTGCGCCTGGATATCTCTATCACCTTTCAGGAAGCTGCTTTTGGAGCTCAAAAAGAGGTGGAAGTCAGCAAGCATAATTCCTGCGGAACCTGCAAGGGCTCCGGAGCTAAACCCGGCCACAGACCCCAGCCCTGCCGGACTTGCCGGGGAACAGGACAGGTCGTTCGCGCACAAGGCTTTTTCAGCGTCCAGTCCACCTGCCCCGATTGCCGAGGCGCTGGCCAATTCATTACTCATCCCTGCACCGAATGCCATGGAGATGGCCGGGTTCTTAAAAACAAAAAACTTTCCATCAATATCCCGGCTGGTGTGGACGATGGCTCCCGCCTCCGCTTAAGAGGTGAGGGAGAACAGGGACCTCATGACCTTCCTCCTGGAGACCTTTATGTGATCATGCATGTCTCTGCGCATGAATTTTTTCATCGGGAAGATCACAATATCCATTGCCGAATGAATTTGACGTTTTCCCAGGCGGCCCTTGGAGCAGAGATCCAGGTTCCCCTGCTCGATGAAGGAAATACACAAATCATTTCTGTCCCTGCCGGAATGCAAACCAATGATACCCATCGTATTCCAGGTGCCGGCATTCCACAATTACGCGGACACCGCAGAGGAGATCAGATTATTCATTTCACCATAGAAACTCCCAAACACCTGAACAAGAAACAGAAAGAGTTGTTCAAAGAACTGGCTGAGATAGAGGGCAATCCCATCAAGGAAACGTTAAAAGGATTTTTTCAAAAATTAGGCATATAGTTCTTTCTCACTCACCCACCACTAGGCCCCGACGATTCGCCGATGGCCGTGATACTCCTCCTTTGCCTTCATGCCCCGAAGGGGTACTAATTGGTGCATTAAGAATTTTTAATTTCCCATTAATGGATATTTAATTTTCAGGTTTTATTATTATCTCAGCAACCTGAAAAATAATTATCAAACATCGCGCTTTTGCGTTTTCAAAAATTCAAGAGAGTTGGAGGAATTTCATTATGGTTCAAAAATTTAAAATCCCAACAGCAATTACCCTGTTCATTCTGTTGCTCCTTCCCCTTTCATATGGAATTGGGACTCCAGGTTTTCTCATTGCGGATTCTGCATTTGGATTGAGCACCAAAGTTAATCCGGTAGGAACCAACCTGATCGTAGAAATTGCCAAGAAGCAAAATCCTGCGGTCGTCTTCGTTACGTCCAAAACAAAATTTCAACCGGCAAAGGGAAATACTCCGGGACCTTTTGGACAGTTCGCTCCTCCATTTAAGGGAAGACCTTTTACTCCTCCACCCATGCCGGGGAACGGAACCGGAACGGGATTCATCATTGACCAGGAAGGACACATTCTGACCAACAACCATGTCGTAAAAGGTGCCGATATCATAAAAGTAACCCTGCAGAATGAGAAAGAATACGAGGCACGGCTTATCGGTTCGGACCCCAAAACAGATGTCGCACTGATAAAAATCATCCAGGAAAATGGAGAACATGCCTCCTTCCCGTTTATATCAATGGGCAATTCAGAAGAAGTAGAAGTGGGAGAATGGGTGGTCGCCATCGGCAATCCATTCGGTCTATCCCATACCGTGACCACGGGAGTGGTCAGCGCTAAAGGCAGGAACATTGGTAGCGGACCCTATGATGAGTTCATCCAGACGGATGCTTCGATCAACCCTGGCAATAGCGGCGGGCCGTTGCTGAATATGAACGGAGACGTAATAGGAATCAACACCGCAATTTTTTCTGGCAGTGGCGGAAACGTGGGCATTGGCTTTGCCCTGCCTATCAATATGGCCAAAGCCATTCTTGATGACTTGAAACAGAAAGGAAAAGTCACGCGCGGCTGGCTTGGAGTCATGATCCAAAGAATCACCCCGGAACTGCAAGAGTCCTTCAAGCTCGAAAACGCAAGGGGCGCCCTGGTCAGTGATATTATCCCCAACAGTCCTGCCGACCGCGGGGGAATGAAACTTGGAGATGTCATTACTCGGTTTGATGGAGTTGAAATCGCCTCCATGGAAACGCTGCCCAAGCAGGTGGCATCGATAAAACCGGGAATTTCCGTGAAGGTTGAAGTGATCCGCGAAGGCAAATCCAGGATGCTAGATATCAAGATAGAAGCGATGAAGGAAGAAAAACCAGCCTGATTCCCCTAGCCTGCTTGCCAGCAGGCTTACCTCCGGAAAGGGGACTGTTTTGTCAAGGGCAGTCCCCTTTCTAACCTTTTTCTTCATTTATAAAAAAGTAAACTTTCCCGGAAAATTAGGACAGGTGAAAAAGTATGGCTAATATATTTAGCAGGCGTCTATAAGCTGAAAACAGAGAGGGTTTTTCTGGAAGTTCAAAAATTATTTTAAAAATTCACTGTGTGGAAGCTGGGTAACCCCCATGAGGTAGAGGTCTACCGATCTTGCGGCTTCACGGCCTTCGGCGATGGCCCAGACCACCAGCGACTGCCCACGGGTCATGTCCCCGGCCACAAAAACTCCATCCACACTAGTCATTTTCTTGTCGTCACAAGCTACGTTTCCACGCGCATCCAGTTCCATACCCAACTCTACAAGCATGCCTTCATGGATGGGATGAACAAAACCCATAGCCAGCAGAACCAGTTCGACATCCAATTCAAATTCCGACCCAGGCACTTCCCGCATTTCAGGACGGCCCGTTTTAGGATCGGGATCACCAAACTCAATTTTGACCCCATGAATCTTGGAAACCTTACCCTCTTTGCCGGTAAACTTTTTAGTCGATACACAAAATTCCGTAATCTTGTCTTTCCCTTCACGCTCATTCGCTTCTGCATGCGAAGAAGAAACCCGGAATATTTTTGGCCATTGCGGCCAAGGGTTGTTTTCAGTTCTTTCTTGAGGAGGCTCCGGCAAGAGTTCAAACTGATAGACGTTTTTTGCGCCTTGCCTGAGTGAGGTTCCCAGGCAATCCGACCCCGTATCTCCGCCACCGATGATCAAAACATTTTTATCATTGGCCGTAATAGATATTTCTTCAGGAATGGTATCTCCCTCATTACGTTTATTCTGTTGTGGAAGAAAATCCATGGCAAAATGAATGCCTTTGAGGTCTCGACCTTCTACCGGAAGATCCCGGGATTTCTGCGATCCTCCACAAAGCACCACCGCGGCAAATTCTTCTTTCAGTTCGTTGGCCGATTTATCGACACCAATGTTGATCCCGGTCTTAAAAATCACACCCGATTCTTCCATCACCTTTAACCGGCGTTTAACAATTTTCTTATCCAGTTTGAAGTTAGGGATGCCATACATCAGAAGTCCGCCAATACGATCATCTTTTTCAAAAACGGTGACCTCATGGCCCGCTGTATTAAGCTGATCAGCACAGGCCAATCCCGCCGGACCCGATCCTACAATCGCTATTTTTTTTTCCGTCCGGAACTCGGGTTTGTAGGGCTTAATAAATCCCATCTCAAACCCTTTTTCCGCAATCATCTCCTCGATTTTACAAATTGTAACCGCGGGTTCAGTGATACCCAGCACACAAGCACCCTCGCAGGGAGCAGGACAAATACGCCCGGTAAATTCAGGAAAATTATTGGTCTTCTGTAACAGCTCGACCGCTTCCTTATACCGGCCTCGATACACCATATCGTTCCAGTCCGGAATCAGGTTTCCCAGTGGGCAACCGGCGTCACTCTGACAAAATGGAACTCCACAGTCCATACAGCGGGCTCCCTGTTGCCGATATTTTTCCTCCGGGAAAGGAGCATAACACTCCTCCTGGTCCTTGAGCCGATTTTCAACCGGCCGAACTGGCGGTGTCTCCCGCCCATACTCCATGAATCCCTTTATCGCACCCATTTAAGCTTTATATATCCTTTCGTTGCCTTCAGGCAACCAGCACTTCCTCTTTTCTTTTACTTTCTTCCAGTACCCTGCGGTAATCTGTCGGATAAATTTTGATAAATTTTGGCAAGGTTTCTTCCCACTCATCAAGCACCTTTTTGGCAACACTGCTTTGTGTGCTCTTAAAGTGTTCCTCAATCAAGTCCCTCAATTGTTGAACATCTTCGGGTTCTTCAACTGGAAGCAGATCAACAATACTTTGGTTGCAATGAATGGGGAACGAATTATCCCGATCCAGAACATACGCCAGCCCTCCACTCATTCCGGCGGCGAAGTTTCTACCTGTGGAACCAAGAACCACAACGGTTCCTCCCGTCATGTATTCACAACCATGGTCGCCCACCCCTTCTACCACTGCCTGGGCTCCACTGTTGCGTACAGCAAAACGCTCTCCCGCAACTCCTCGGAAAAATGCTTTTCCGGAAACGGCACCGTAGAGAACCGTGTTTCCTATTAAAATATTTTCTTCCGGAACGAGGGTGGAATCCTTTGGCGGATAAATAATTAATCTGCCGCCAGACAAACCTTTTCCCACATAGTCATTGGCATCGCCGGCAAGACCAAAGGTTACTCCCGGTGCAAGAAAGGCCCCGAAGCTCTGGCCCGCAGAGCCCGTAAAACCGAACTGGATCGTATCCGCTGGCAGCCCTTCTTCCCCGTGTAATTTAGAAATACGATAGCTGAGCATCGCCCCGGTAGCCCGGTCCGTGTTAAGAATGGGGAGATCACCATAAACCTGGGTTTTCTTTTCGAGGGCTAGCCGGCTCATTTCTATCAGCTTATGGTCCAATGCATTGTCCAGATCTCCGCTCAAATCCTGAGTGCAGACATTTCTCAACGCCACCTTTTCATCAACCTCAGGCTTAAATAAAATTTTACTCACATCCAGGCCACTCGCTTTCCAATGGTCGACCGCTTCTTCTGCTTCGAGCAGTTCTACTTTGCCAATCAGATCAGCGAATTTTCTAATACCTAATTGCGCCATGATTTCCCTGACTTCTTCCGCGATGAAGCGAAAGAAATTGACGACATAATCTGCCTTGGCGTCAAATTTTTCCCTGAGGGCCGGGTCCTGTGTCGCAATCCCTACCGAACAGGTATTGAGATGACATTTTCTCATCAAAATGCAACCCATAGTAATCAAGGCTGTGGTGGAGAACCCAAATTCATCGGCACCAAGGATTCCGCCGATCACAACATCGCGTCCTGTTTTGAGCTGCCCGTCCACCTGAACGCGGATGCGCCCTCTGAGATCATTGAGTATAAGAATCTGCTGTGTTTCAGAAAGCCCCAGTTCCCAGGGAAGCCCAGCGTGTTTGATCGAGGTCTGAGGCGAAGCTCCTGTTCCACCATCGTGTCCAGCGATCAGTACCCCCTCCGCACGCGCTTTGGAAACACCCGCCGCAATGGTACCCACCCCCGCTTCCGCAACCAGTTTCACACTCACCCTGGCATCGGGGTTGGCATTATGAAGATCAAATATCAATTGCTGCAGATCTTCTATGGAGTAAATATCATGGTGGGGCGGAGGAGAAATCAAAGCCACACCCGGAGTAGAACTTCGGATTTTAGCGATGTACTCGCTAACCTTATGCCCCGGTAATTGCCCTCCTTCACCGGGTTTAGCGCCCTGGGCAATCTTGATTTGCATTTCATCGGCATTGGCCAGGTAATAACTGTTCACCCCGAATCGTCCTGAGGCAACTTGCTTGATTTTACTGCGACGGTCATCCCCGTTCGCATCTAAGGTATAACGGGCCGAATCCTCGCCGCCTTCACCGGTATTGCTTTTTCCACCCAGCCTGTTCATGGCAATCGCAAGTGTCTCATGGGCTTCGCGGGAAATCGAACCGATAGACATGGCACCGGTACAAAAACGTTTGGTAATATCTTCTACAGGCTCCACCTCTTCAATGGGTATCGGGGTGGTCTCTTTAAAATTAAAAAGTCCCCTTAAAGTGCACTGTCGGGTGCTTTCCTTATCGGCATGCTGGGAAAACTTTTTGAAAGTCGCATAATCATTCGAACGGGTGGCGTGTTGTAATAATCCAATAGCATGCGGATTGAGCATATGTTTTTCTTCACCGCGACGCCAATGGTAATCACCGCCAAGATCCAGTTGCGAAAAAAGTTCATTACTAAAAGCCCTTTGATGCCTTGCCAAAGCCTCCTTGGCCAGCACATCAAGATTCGCTCCGCTCACTCTGGAAGGGGTTCCGGTAAAAAAACGTTCAATCACATCTTCGTTTAATCCAACGGCTTCAAAAATCTGTGCACCACGGTAACTCTGGATCGTGGAGATTCCCATTTTCGCAATGATCTTGAACAGGCCCTTTCTTGTTGCCTTGATAAAGTTATTAACAGCG
>Ga0310122_10003221_pt1 | contig 10355 bp, 13 predicted proteins | sample CB6_Bottom_1051__FD_203503 | JGI IMG/M metagenome (GOLD analysis project Ga0310122, IMG submission 203503) | Marine microbial communities from Western Arctic Ocean, Canada - CB6_Bottom_1051 | ecosystem: Environmental > Aquatic > Marine > Oceanic | place: Canada: Western Arctic Ocean | collected...
CGCCCGGCACGCTTGGCGGCAGCGGGAGCAGCGGGATCGGCCTCGCCACCGCCCGCAACCGACACCGACGAGCCGATGGCGATCTGCTGGGCCGGCCAGATGACCATCCAGACGTTGGCGGCCATCGTCGTGCCCAGGAGCACGCCGAAGGCGATGCCCATACCGCGTGCCGAGCTCCAGTAGTCCATGTCGTTGAGAAACTCCTGGGTGCCCAGGATCCAGATGCCCGAGACCCAGGTGAGGGCCGCCGCCCACCGGAACCACCAGAGGGTGCGCCAGGTGATCTTGCGCAGCGCCTCGCCCCTGGCGGCGTCGCCCATCTCGCTGAAGGCGGCCCCCTGGATGAAGTTGAAGAAGTAGAGGAGGCCTATCCAGGTGATGCCGCCGAGGTAGTGGGCGAACCGGCCGAGTGCCTGGCCGCCTCCATCGACACCCATGAAGTCAGTGAACAGTTCCACGAAGGTTCCCTTCTCGTCGTGTGGCTCGTGGTCTCAGGTACCACGCACAGGCTGATCATGGCACGCCGCAGCAGTAGCGCCAACCATCGACCCGTCGGGATTCAGTCGACGAGCACGTCCCCGAAGCGCTCCCGCAGGGTCTTCTTGGAGAACTTGCCGACCGAGGTCTTGGGCACCTCGTCTATGAACTCCACCCTGTCGGGGAGCCACCACTTCACGACCCGACCGTCCAGCCAGTCGAGGATGTCGTCGGCGCTCAGCGATGCGCCTTCGGCGGTCACGACACATGCCATTGCCCGCTCGCCCCACCTGGTGGATGCGACACCGATGACGGCTGCCTCGGCCACGTCGGGATGCGCCATGATCTCGTTCTCCAACTCCACCGAGCTGATCCATTCGCCTCCCGACTTGATCAGGTCCTTGGTGCGGTCGACCAGCCGGATGTAGCCCTCGGCGTCGGCGGTCGCCACGTCGCCCGTTCTCAGCCAACCGTCGTCGGTGAACGACTCGGACGAACGGTCGTCGTTGTAGTAGGTGCTGGCGACCCACGGGCCCCGGACCTGCAGCTCGCCGCGTGACTCTCCGTCCCATGGCACCTCCGCGCCGGTGTCGGAGTCGGCGATGCGGAAGTCGACCGCCGGTGTGATCAGCCCGACGCTGGTGCGCAGGTCGGCCTTGGCGTCGTCGTCGAGGTGGTCGAGGGTGGACTTGATGTTGCAGACGGCGGCAAGGGGGCTGGTCTCGGTCATGCCCCAGGCCTGCAGGATCGGCAGGCCCGTGGCCTTCCGGTAGCCCTCCGACAGCGTTCTGGGAACCGCCGACCCGCCACACGGGATGGCCCGCAGGGAGGACACGTCGCGTCCCTCCAGTTCGGGTAGCACGCCCATCCAGATGGTCGGCACGCCAGCGGCGAGGGTCACCTTCTCGCCTTCGATCAGGTCTGCGAGGGCGCCGGCTGCGAGGTTGGCCCCGGGCATCACGAGGGTCGCCCCGGTTGCGACGCCTGCGTGGGCCAGCCCCCAGGCGTTGGCGTGGAACATCGGCACCACGGGCAGGATCACATCGCGTTCGTTGACCCCGAGCGTGTCGGCCATCATCGCGCCGAAGGTGTGGAGTACGACCGAGCGGTGTGAGTAGACGACGCCCTTGGGGTTGCCGGTGGTCCCCGAGGTGTACATCATCGAGCTGGCCCGGTTCTCGTCGACCCGGGTCCACTCGACGGCCGACGCCGAGGCGAGCAGGCTCTCGTAGTCGTGGACGTCGGCCCGGATGGCATCGGCGTCCGGAGCCGGGGCGCCGTCGTCCATGAGGACCACGTGGCGCACCGTGTCGAAGGCGTCCATGAGGGGCCAGATCAGCCCGGCCACCGAATGGTCGACGAAGATGACCTCGTCCTCAGCGTGGTTGACGATGTAGGTGAGCTGCTCCGGGAACAGCCGCAGGTTGAGGGTGTGCGAGACCCGCCCTGTGCACGGCGCTGCGAAGTAGAGCTCGAGGTGGCGCGAGTTGTTCCACGCGAACGTGGCGACCCTTCCGTCACCGCTGATGTCGAGGTCGTCGAGCATCCCGCCGAGGCGACGGGTGCGATCGCCCCAGTCGCCGTACGACAGGCGTTCCATGCCGCCGGGCGTCGAGGTCACTATCTGCTTGTCGGCGAACAGCCTGGTGCCACGGTCGAACAGGTGGATCAGGGAGAGCGGGGTGTCCATCATCAGGCCATCCATCGGGGCTGCTCGCTTTCTGTGGGTGGTGGGTAGGCGGGTAGGAATCAGCAGGTCGGCCGGGGGGCAGGTGTCTCAGGCTGCGTGGGCCAGTGCGGCGGTGGCCAACTCGACCAACTCCGACCGTTCGTCGTCGGTGAGGCATGCGAGGTCGGCGGCCGACGCTTCGTCTGTGGCCGCCTCGATGGCTTCGTGGGTCTCGGGATCGATGGGCCCGGGCGACAGGTCGGTCCAGCCGAAGAGGGCGGCGTTGCCCTCACCCCCCTTGGCGAGCACCATCCCCAGCGGGTCCGCTCCGGCTGCCCGCACGGCACGGGTGTGGCGGCAGAATCTGAGTTCCCTGGCCACCTGGGTCAGGAGGTACGCCCTCCCTGTGGCGTCGGAGGGCCGGTCCAGGTCACGCCAGCCGGCGAACAGGGCGGCATCGGTGTCATCGGCCGAGTCGACCACGCGGCCGAGGAGGTCGGCGAGGCGCTCCGCACCCTCGAACCCCGCTAGGTACTCCCGTCCCCGTTCGGCGCAGATCTGCCCGTAGGCGACCGCGGCGGCCGATGGGGACGTCACTCCGGACCCAGAGGCATCTTCCGGGGTCCAGTTCGAGCGGATCGTCTCGGGATTCCAGAAGAAGGCAGCGTCGACCGCCGTCTCGGCATCGACGTCGCCCAGCGCTCCGAGGCGCCCCAGGACATAGGTGCCCATGCCGGGCGGAAGGCCCAACTCGGCACCGCGCGCGTAGGCGGCACCGTCGAGCATGAACCTGGCGCCCAGGTCCCCTATCGGTGTGGCGGTCTCTCGGGCCGCTGTGAGGGAATCCAACCTGTCGTGCCTCCTCCGGTGGTGGCCGGACGGTAGCAAACATGGCGCTGTCGGTGTCACCCCAGGGCGGCTGCCACCCCGAGTCCCATGAGCAGCGCATTGCGCGCGAGGTCCCGCCAGGAGGGTGGCCGGGTCGACCAGGCCCCGAAGCACCCGCAGCCGCCTTCGTGGCCGGCCAGCAGGCGGCCTGCGATGAGGGTCGTGAACGCTGCCAGGAGGGCGACGGCGCACGGGCCGCCGGTAGTCGGGTCGACCAGCAGCAGGAGGGCCGATGCCGCCTCCACCAGCGGCACGGCCACTGCCATCAGCCTTGGGTTGGGCAGGCCGACATCGCGCATGGCGCGCCTGGTCGCGGGCTGGTCACGGAACTTGGCAACGGCGGCGACGACGAACACCACAGCCAGCAGCAGTGCGGCGACGCGGGCCACGGTCAGCATCCCATCGTCAGTATCCGAGGCCCACGTCGACAGGGGCCAGGAGGTCCCGGCCGGCCAGGAAGCGGCGCACGTTCTCCTCCACGAGGTCGGTGATGTACACCAGCCCCATCTCGGGCGTGTTGCCGATATGAGGGGTGATCAGGCAGTTCGGGAGCGACCAGAGGGGGTGCCCGTCGGGCAGGGGTTCCGGATCGGTCACATCCAGGGCCGCGCCACCGATGGTGCCGTCCACGAGTGCGGTGACGAGGTCGTCTGTGACGATGTGGCCACCTCGTGCCACGTTCACCACCCAGGCATGGCGGGGGAGGAGCGCGAGGGTCCGGGAGTCGATGATCCCGGTGGTCTCGGCGGTGAGGGAGAGGGCGAGGACGAGCAGGTCCGTGTCGGGCAGCACCTCGTTGAGGTGTCCGGTGGTGACGGTCAGGTCGGCGCCCGGGAACGGGCTGTCGGTTCGTCGGACCACGGTCGTGGTGCAGTCGTACGGGGCGAGCAGGGGCAGTAGGCATCCGGTGATTCCTCCGCCACCGAGCACTGTCACGCGCGAACCGGCCAGGATGCGGCCCACGGGGCCTGTCCACGTGGCCGACCGGGCGTACTGGTGGATGTTCTTGCAACAGGCCAGCAGTAGGGCCATGACGGTCTCGGCCACCGCCGGTGCATAGATGCCCTTGCCGCAGGTCCAGGTGAGGCGGCTGTCCAGGTGGTGGGCGAACGGCTCGATGCCCGCATAGGGGAGCTGGACCCAGGTCAGGCGGTCGGCTCCGGCGACCACCTCGGGGAACAGGTCCGGCCGAGCCGGATCGGCCCATATGAGGCCCTCTGCGGCGGTCGGTTCCACCAGGTCGGCACCGGCCCGTACCACGGCGCCGCGCAGGGCCTCGTACATCTCGGGACGCGTGTCGGGGCTGACGGCGATGGGCCTGCTCATCGTGGAGAACCTACTTCTGAGTGGGCCCGAATCCGAGGGAACGGGGTTCCCGGGTGGGTTCGCGGGCAGGTGGGCCGGGTCAGGACTGCAGGTGGAGCACCTCGGTGGCCACGTCCTCGATGGTGGCGTGCCAGTCGTCGGGTTCGTCCAGAGGGAATATCACGAACTTGGAGGCTCCGGCCGAGACGAGCTCGTCGAGCCGCACGCGGAGTCCGCCCACGCCTGTGGCAACCACCTCCGTCAGGTCGACCTGGGGCCGTCGGGACCGGAGCCTCTGGGCGAAGCGCTCGGGGATCGTCCGGTGGACGAACGGCACGAGCGCCCCGAAGTGTCCCGGTTCGATGTGACGGCCGTGGTCGTCGGCCACCTCCGTGATGGTCGCGATGCCCGAGGCGACGCCGGCCGGGTCGATGAAGGAGGGCAGCCATCCATCCCCCAGTCGCCCGCATCTGCGGAGTTCGGACGCCGCCGAGCCGCCCAGCCATACCTCGAGGGGCTGTTGGAGCGGCTTGGGGAGGACGCTGACACCGTCCAGGTGGAACCGTGGGCCGTGGTGGTCGACCACGTCCTCCGTCCAGAGGCGGCGGATCAGGGGGAGTGCCTCGTCGAACCATCCGGCCCGGTCGGCCCGCGCCACGCCGAACGCCTGCTGTTCGGCCGCGTCCGCGATGCCGAGCCCGAAGGCCGGAAGCAGGCGGCCACCCGACAGCCGGTCGAGGCTGGCCATTGCCTTGGCGCAGAGGACGGGGTTGCGACCCGGCAGTACCAACACGGCCGGACCCAGCTTGAGGCGCTCGGTGCAGCCGGCGGCATAGGCCATGGCGACCATCGGGTCGAGCGTCTGGCCGGTTGCCCGTTCGCTCACCCAGAGGGAGTCGTAGCCGAGCCGTTCCAGGTCGGCCACCACCGACCCCAGCAGGCCATGCCCACCCGGCCCGACGTCGTAGGTCCCGGTCTGACGGGTGGAGCCGCCGAATCCGAAGCCTATGCGAACCCTGTGCCCCCGCACCGGTGGATCTGCGGTCACGAAATGGCAGCCGTCCCGGCGTAGGGGGCCGGATCGCCCATTGCGGGAATCTCGGGCCGCGACCACGAGGTGAGCGCGGCAAGGTCTGTCGCCACCGCCCGCCAGGCCTCCGGGTCCCATCCCTCGGCGCTGCCGATCACGGAACCGTTCTGGCGAATGGCGACGAAGGCCGGCAGGGAGGTCAGCCCCAACGACCGGACGAACGCCCGGTCGGGGTCGGCCAGGGCCAGGATATCGTCGGCCAGCGGTCCGAGGAACTGGCGGGCGCCGTCGGGGTCGGTGCCGGTCACGAGGTAGGCGACGCGTACGTCCGCACCCCGAAAGACCGTCAGGATCCGTCTGGCGGTGTCGAGCAGCCAGGAACTCTCGTGGGTGTACGGATCCAGGACGACCGCGGCGAGCGGGAAGGTCGTGAGCCACTGGGAGACCGGTCGTGCGTCACCCTGGAGTGGGTGCAGGTCTATGTCCAGGTCCGGAGCGTTGGCCACGGAGCGTGACGCTAGCGCTGGCGGTGGGGAACCGCTGCCCCCACCCGGGGTTCTCAGCCTGTGGTCAGAGCGGAGACGAGGGCGTCCACGGCAGTGTCTGCCAGGGCCGTCATCTCCTCGTCGGTGCGGTCCTGGATCGGGTGTGCCACGAACACCCTGGAGACAGGCAGGCCGAGCGCCAGGGCCTGTATCTGAGCGGCGTCGACGAAGGGCTCGGAGGCGACCAGCACTCCCGGAATCCCACGTCTCTCCAGATCGTCGATGTCGTGCACACTGCACGTCGTACACGAACCTCAATCGGCTAGGGCCTCGATGACGGCGTTGCACCTGGTGGCGATCTCGTACCGCAGGTCGGCCGGAGCGGGCTTGGTGAAGGTGGGCTTGGTGTAGCGCTCGACCCTGGCTCCGAGGGTGGTCAGGTGCTCCTGGAGTCGGTCCAGGAACACGTTGCCGCGGGGCTTGCTGATGTCGAGCAGGCCCACCGTGAGCCCGGAGAGGGATGCGGGGCGGTCGGTCAACGCACGTTCGCCGGGACTCCGCTCTGCAGTCGGGTCGAGCACGGTCAGGTCTGTCGGCATCATCGGATGATCTCCTTCGTAACGGGGTCGCTTCCCATCGGGCCGTTCACCCACCCACCGATGATGGCCGAGAAGAGGCCGGCGGTGCCGCCGGCGTGGACTACGAGCAGGCCCCCCGGACGGAACTTCGAGAGGGTCAGGCCTGCCAGGCCGGTGGGTAGGCCGTCGTCGATGTCGCCCGCACCGGCCACGATCGTGTCCGTGTCGACCATGAGGTGTGCGGAGAGTTCCTGGATGAACCGGGCCCGGTCCCAGCCGGCGTCGCGGTACCGGGCCATGTGCTCGGGTGACAGGACGAGCATCGCGTCCATGCCCATCACCATGCGTGAGGACACGACGCCGAGCAGGCCGTCGGCCAGCATCCGTGTGAGGGAGTCGGCTGAACGGCTCTGCTGGTCGACTATGAGCCTCGGGCCCTCACCGCAGAAGGCGGTGACGGTGCTCTGGGCACGATCGAAGCCACGGTCCTCGGCAAGGGTCGTCCAGGGCGAGCCCTCCTCGTCCTCGGCGAAGCAGAATCCCTGTTTGCCCATATGGCCGAGCGTCGCCCTGTCGACTCCACCGGGCGCACCGCCTCCGACGTTTCTGACGACCAGCTGGACGGCGCGACCGATGGTGCTGTTGGCCCGGTTGCCGTGGCCGAGGGCGTTGACGCCGTGGTTCATGCCTATCTCACCGACGATCGGGCCGTTCACCACGAAGATCGGTCCGACCGACATGGTGGTGGCCAGCACTCCGTGCATGTTGAACTCGTCCGTGCAGATCGCCTCCAGCGCCGCCAGGACGACGGGCAGGTACTCGGGACGGCAACCGGCCATCACGGCGTTCACCGCCACCTTCTCGACCGTGCACTCGACCAGGTCGGGCGGGACCAGGGCGACCACAGAGGACGGATCGCGCGATGTGCCGCCGAGCATGCGCTCCACCCGCACTTCAGTCGGTGCGACGACAGGCAGTCCATCGGTCCAGTCGCGGTCGAACATCGCCTCCGCGTCGTCCTCGAGGGCGGCGATGCCGATGCGGCGGGATGCCAGGCCGCTGACGCCGTAGCGTGCCCGGAGTTCGTCGACCCGCCCGGGGTCGACAGTCAGGGAGCCTCAGCCGGGTTTGAAGTCGGGGAGTCCCGGGCCGAGGCCATTCCTGCCGGTCAGGTCCTCCCATGCTCCGCGCAGCCAGCCGGTGGTCCTGTCCACCTCCCTGCCGTCCTCGAAGCGGAGCAGCGTGGGCACGGCGTCGAGGTCGAGGTTCCAGCTGACCGACAGGTCGGTGTCGTCGACCACCCAGGGGGCGTCGACGGGAAAGTCGGGGTCGTCCTGGGTGAAGACGGTGAGGCCACCGTCCTCGGCCAGTTGTTCGAGCACCGGGACCACGAGTTGGCATGCCGGGCACTCCCGCTTGACGACGGCGATGAGGCCGTCGGTGATGGCGGGAGCGGTCATGGTGGGAGTATTCCACAGGCTCCGATTCCCGGAAGTGTTCGGAAGGGGCCTGAAGGGGCCGCAAGTGTCCGGGACGCCTCCATGAGAACTTCGTCACATCCACGCGATCACCGCGGCATCCGCTTCTACCCTTCCGGTCGATGCCCGTTTCGCCCGATTCGCTCGATGTCGCCTTCTACGGGGTACGTGGTTCCACTCCGTGCCCCTGCGCCCAGAACCGTCGCTACGGAGGCAACACGTCGTGCGTGGTGTTGCAGTCCGCCGGTGTCGATCCGATCCTCCTGGACCTGGGTACCGGCCTCCGGTTCTTTGGCATAGACGCCCCGGCCGATGGGCAGCCGTTCAGTGGAACGGCGCTCGTGAGCCACCTCCACTGGGACCACGTGCAGGGGCTCCCGTTCTTCAGTCCCATCAACAGGGAGGGTGCCCGCCTCGATGTCTACGGGCCACCCGACAACGGCGTGTCGCTCGGGTCCTCCTTCGCCTCCTTCATGAACCCGCCCTACTTCCCCATCAGTGTCGGCGACCTGGCCGGCGATGTCTCCTTCCACGACGTGGACGACGGCACCATGTCGATCGGCCCAGCCACCGTGACCACGCGCCGTGTGCCCCATGTGGGTGCGACCAACGGCTACCGCATCGACTGGGGTCCTGTCAGCGTCGCCTACATCAGCGACCACCAGGAGCCGACCGACGATCCCCACCGGGTCGACGAGGCTGTGCTGGAGTTGGCGGAAGGGGTGGACCTGTTGATCCACGACGCCCAGTTCACGGCCGACGAGTTCGCCCAGCGGTCGGACTGGGGACACTGCTCGGTCGACTACGCTCTCGAGGTCGCGCACCAGGCGGGGGTCGGCGAGCTGGCACTGTTCCACCACGATCCCTCGCATTGTGATGACACGGTCGACCAGTTGCTCGCGTGGGCCCGGCAGTCGGCCGAGCACCTCGACATCGGCAGCGTGAGCGCTCCGGCCGAGGGGCAGACGATCTCGCTGTCGCTTGCCTGACGAGGGCCTGACTCGGTATTGACGCCGGCCTGCCCCCGGACAGGCGACCGACGGCTCGGGGACGGTCGGAGGGGTCTCCCGGACTACCCTCCGTCCGACGGTTCCATTCGCCGACGGTGGGATCCGGGGCCGGCAAGTGGGAGACCGGCAAGTGGGAGACCGGCAAGTGGGAGACCAGCCAGTGGGAGACCAGCCAGTGGGAGACCGCCAGGGGATCGACGGTGGCCTGTACAGGAAGGTGCTGGGGTGTTATCCGACCGGCGTGACGCTGGTGACCGCCGTCGACGACGGTGAACCGGTGGCGATGGTCATCGGCTCCTTCGTGTCGGTTTCCATGGAACCGCCTCTGGTCGGCTTCCTTCCGGGCAAGACGTCACTTACGTGGCCGAGGATCGAGGCTGGCGGCTCGTTCTGCGTCAACGTCCTCTCAGACCGGCAGGTGGAGCTTGCAGACGCATTCTTCGCCGGGGACGGCGACCCGTGGGGGGGAACCGGCTGGGTGCCTGCCGCGTCGGGTTCGCCGGTCATCCCGGCATGCCTGGCGAGCATCGACTGTTCCATACGCGAGGTGGTCGACGCCGGTGACCACTGGTTCGTGGTCGGAGAGGTCACCGACCTGAGCCACGTGGACGAGGGATCCCCCCTGGTGTTCCTGGGTGGCGAGTACGGCTCGTTCGGGCGTTCCAGCTGATGGCCATCTATGCCCTTGGCGACGTCGAGCCCCAGGTCCATCCCACGGCATACGTCCATCCCCTGGCGGTGTTGATCGGCGCCGTCGTGCTGGGGGCCGAGTCGAGCGTCTGGCCCAACGCCGTCCTGCGAGCCGATGACAACCGCATAGTCATCGGAGCACGCACCTCGGTCCAGGACAACGCCGTCCTGCACTGCACGTCCGATCTGGAGACCGTCGTCGGCGACGATGTCGTCCTCGGCCACCTCTGCCACCTGGAGGGGTGCACGATCGAGGACCAGGCCCTCGTCGGTGTGGGGGCGGTGGTGCTCCATGAGGCGGTCGTGGGTCGGGGGGCGATCGTCGGAGCCAACGCCGTCGTCCGCACCCGTCAGGTGGTGCCGCCGCTGGCGATGGCCCTGGGAGTGCCTGCAGCGGTCAGGGAAGGTGTGGTGGCCGAGGGAGCCAACCTCGTGAACGCCGAGATCTACGTGCAGCGGGCCCGCCAATTCCGCGAACACCTCCGCCGGATCGGCTGAGGTGGATGCACGGTTGATGGACAACCACCGCTTCCGTTCAGGTGACCTGACCCTGGCAGCCCACATCGAGCGTCCTGTCGGGGCCGGTCGGGACCTGCCGGCGGTGCTGATCTGCCACGGCTTCCCGAGCGGTCCGGGAGGAGGGGCCAACTCTCCGGCCACCTTCCCTGAACTGGCGTACCGGATCTCGACCGAGATGGGCTGGGTGGCCATGGCCCCCTACCTGAGGGGCATGCCCAACTCGGAG
>Ga0310122_10003222_pt1 | contig 10354 bp, 10 predicted proteins | sample CB6_Bottom_1051__FD_203503 | JGI IMG/M metagenome (GOLD analysis project Ga0310122, IMG submission 203503) | Marine microbial communities from Western Arctic Ocean, Canada - CB6_Bottom_1051 | ecosystem: Environmental > Aquatic > Marine > Oceanic | place: Canada: Western Arctic Ocean | collected...
CGTGCGCGCCTGTCCTCACCTTGCCGGGGCCAAGCCCCGGCACCCCACAAGTCTAGGCCACGGCCGCCTCGAGGTGTCGCGACAGCCCGTGGGCCCATGCCTGCTCGGCCTCGTCCAGCCGGACGGAGGCAACGATCTCGCCACCGACCGAGATCGTCAGCCGATCGCCCCCCGTGTGCCCGATGACGCTGGCGGGCACCGACAAGAGGCGGGCGCAGGCAAGCAGGCGGTCCCGCTGCTCGGGCGACACCGAGACAACCACACGCGACGGCGCCTCGCCAAACAGGGCGCGGACCGGGGCGAAGCGATCATCCGGGCCGACCGGGGCCAGCAGGTCGACCTGGGCACCGACGCCGCCGCTTTCTGCGCAGCACTCGGCGAGGGTCACGGCAAACCCTCCTTCCGCGCAATCGTGGGCCGATCGAATCAGCCGATCACGGGCCGCCTCGACGAGCAGCCTCTGTAGTGCCCGCTCCCGGGCGAGGTCAACCGGCGCAGGGCGCCCCCGCACGAGCCCGTGCGCCACCTTCAGATACTCACTGCCCCCCAAGGCGCCGCCCGCATCTCCAAGTAGGACGATCTCCAACCGCTTCGCCGGAAAAATACGCGTCAACATCCGCGTCGCATCGTCGATCAAGCCTACGACTCCCAGTACGGGTGTCGGATAGATCGCCCGGCCGTCGGTCTCGTTGTACAGACTGACGTTGCCACCCGTGATCGGGATCTCGAGCGCCCGACAGGCCTCAGCGATCCCATCGACCGCTTGCACGAACTGCCACATGATCTCAGGGCGCTCGGGGTTGCCAAAATTTAGACAGTTGGTCGCGCCGATCGGGACCGCACCGGCACAAGCCACATTCCGGGCCGCCTCGGCCACCGCCAGACGGCCGCCCTCGCCCGGGTCGAGATAGCAATAGCGGCCGTTGCCGTCCACTGAGAACGCCAGCGCGCGATCGGTCCCCTTCACGCGCACAACCCCGGCGCCCAGCCCCGGCAGCGCCAACGTGTTGGTGCGGACCATGTGGTCGTACTGACGATACACCCACCGCTTGCTCGCAATGACTGGCGTCCCCAACAGGTCGAACCAAGTCTGGGAAAGCTCGGCCGGCGCGGGCAGAGCCGCGACATCGAGTTGCTGCGCGTCCGCCAGATACGCCGGGCGCTCGGTCGGCCGGTCGTACAGAGGCGCACGGTCGGCCAGCTGCCGGTTCGGAATGTCGGCCACGACTTCGCCCTGGTTGCGGATACGAAGCCGCCCATCGCCGGTCACCTCGCCGATGCATACAGCATGCAAGTCCCATTTTTCGAAGACCTGCTCGACCTCGGCCTCTCGGCCTCGCTTGGCGACCAGCAGCATCCGTTCCTGCGACTCGGAGAGCATGATCTCGTAGGGAGTCATACCGGTTTCGCGTTGCGGCACCAGCGACACGTCAATGTCGATGCCAACATCGCCGCGCGCCCCCATCTCGCTCGTCGAACAGGTCAGCCCGGCCGCACCCATGTCCTGAATACCGACCAGCGCGTCGGTCTGCATCACCTCGAGACAGGCTTCGAGCAGCAGCTTCTCCATGAACGGGTCGCCTACCTGCACCGCAGGCCGGTTGTCGGCCGTGTGTTCATCGAACTCGGCGGAGGCCATCGTCGCGCCATGAATGCCGTCGCGGCCGGTCTTCGCCCCCACGTAGTACACCGGGTTACCTGCACCTGACGCGACCCCCTTCGCGAGCTGATCCGTCTGTGCCACGCCCAGGCAAAACACGTTCACCAGCGGGTTACCCGCATAGCTCGGCTCGAACGCGATCTCGCCGCCAACCGTCGGAATGCCGATGCTGTTGCCGTAGCCGGCGATACCGGCGACGACGCCGTCGACGAGCCGCCGTGTGGCCGGGTCGTCCAGGGCACCGAACCGCAGGGAGTTCAGCAACGCAATCGGCCGCGCACCCATCGTAAAGATATCGCGGATGATGCCCCCGACACCGGTCGCGGCTCCTTGGTAGGGCTCGATGAACGACGGGTGGTTGTGTGACTCGATCTTGAACACCGCGGTCAACCCGTCGCCGATATCGACCGCGCCGGCGTTCTCACCGGGCCCCTGCACGACCCGCGGACCCTCGGTCGGCAGCCGGCGTAGGTGTATCCGCGAGCTCTTGTAGCTGCAGTGCTCGGACCACATGACAGAGAAGATCCCCAGCTCGGTAATCGTCGGCTCGCGGCCGAGAATCTCGAGGAGCCGCTCATATTCGTCGGCGTTCAGCCCATGCGCAGCGATGGTGGAAGGATCCATTTTCTAGACGGGGCTACGCCCCGAACCCCACGCGGTGGCTAGTGGGGGCCCAGAGCCCCACGCCGCCGCCGCGGGCCGCGCATTGTCGCGCGGCCACGCGCGGTCCGGTCTGACTCGACGGTATTGCCGGATCGCAGACGGCGTAGCCCACCTGCTTGCTCCTGTCTTCTGCCTCCCGCCTCCTGCCTCCGTCGTATCTCATGCCGCGCCCGTCGCGGCCAGGGCAGAGACCACAGATTCGAGCACCACCAGACCGTCTGCGCTGCCCAGCACCGACTCGCAGGCACGCTCTGGATGCGGCATCAGCCCGAGCACGTTTCGCCCCGCATTGCAAACCCCGGCAATCGCTGCGAGCGACCCGTTCGGGTTCGCGCCCTCTGAGGCGGACCCGTCCGCGGCGCAGTAGCGAAAGATCACTCGTCGGCTCGCCTCCAGCGCCGCGACCGTCTCCGGGTCGGCATAGTAGTTCCCCTCCCCGTGTGCGATCGGCAGCCTCAGGACCTGCCCCACCGCGGCGCCACGCGTAAACGGCGTGTCGGTCTGCTCGACACGCACGTGGACGTGCTGACAGAGAAACTTCAACCGGCGGTTCGAGAGCAGCGCCCCCTCGAGCAGCCCCGCCTCGAGCAACACCTGAAACCCGTTGCAGATACCGAGCACCGGTCCGCCCGCATCGGCAAACTCGCGCACACGAGCCATGACAGGCGAGAACCTGGCGATAGCGCCAGTTCGCAGGTAGTCGCCATACGAGAATCCCCCGGGCAGCACCACGACGTCGGCTCGACGAAGGTCGGTGTCCTTGTGCCAGATGAACTCCGCCTGCTGCCCCAAGACATGCTTGGCGGCGTAGTACGCGTCGTGATCACAGTTGGAACCAGGAAACTCGACGATCGCGAATTTCATTATTCTGACGGGGCTACGCCCCGAACCCCCGCGACCGCTTCGCGGGGCCCCCAATGCCTCACTCCGCCCGCGAGCCGCGCGCGTGCGCTGCTTCCTTCGCCGGAGCTGCGTCCCGACCACCCCACCGTGACTCGACCAATCGCCTGCACCGACGCTGCGGCCAGTTCATTCTGCCTTCCGACTATTACCTGCTGACTTCTCGATGGCACCGCTGTCCCCGTCCACCTCGACGCGGTAGCTCTCAATGACCGGATTGGCCAGCAGCTTGTCCGCAACCTCGGATACCACGGACCGTGCCTCGTCGACCGAGCTCACATCGACGTCGAGCTCGAAATACTTTCCCTGACGGACGTCTTGCACCGCCCCATACCCCATCGACCGCAACGCGTCGACGATCGTCCGTCCCTGCGGGTCGAACACCGACGGCTTCAAGGTGACAAACACTCGGGTTTTCATATTTAGTCGGGGCTCCGCCCCGAACCCCACGCGGCCGGCGTCCCTCGTCGCCGGGCGAACGGGTTAGTCCGCCACTGGCGTATCTGACAGTACTCGGTCCACCAGCGGACCAACGTGACGCAGCTGCTGGTCGAGATCGAACACCCGATCGATCTCCTCGCGTGACAACACCCCCATCACGTCGGGGTCCGCGATCAGCACGTCCTTGAAATCAAGCCGCTCGTCGTGGGAACGCATCGCCGCCCGTTGCACCCACGTGTAGGCCTGCTCGCGTGAGACCCCGCGTTGCGCCAGCTCCAGCAGCACGGTGCCCGAGAAAACGATGCCCCGCGACCGTGCGAGGTTCTCACGCATCCGGTCGGGGTGCACCACGAGCGCCCTCACGATCTGGGTGAAACGGCGCAGCATGTGATCGAGCGTGATGAAGCTGTCTGGGATGATGACCCGCTCGACCGACGAATGCGAGATGTCGCGCTCGTGCCACAGCGCCACGTTCTCGAACGCCGCCATCGCGTTGCTGCGGACCAACCGCGCCAACCCTGTCAGCTGCTCGCACCCGATCGGGTTCCGTTTGTGGGGCATCGCCGACGAACCTTTCTGCCCCTTGGCGAACCCTTCCTCGACCTCGCCGATCTCCGTTTTTTGTAGACCGCGCACCTCGAGCGCGAACTTCTCCAGCGACGCGGCGGTGATGGCCATCGCGGCCAGCAACTCGGCGTGACGGTCCCGCTGGATGACCTGGGACGACACCGGCGCCGCCGCCAACCCAAGCGCCGCGCAGACCCGTTGCTCGATCTCCGGCTCGAGATGCGCGTAGGTACCGACCGCACCGGAGATCTTACCCACGGCAACGGCGTCCCGGGCGCGCTCCATCCGCCGTCTGGCGCGGTGTAGCTCCTCGTGCCATAGCGTCAGCTTCAACCCGAACGTCATCGGCTCCGCATGGACGCCATGCGTCCGCCCGACCATCGGCGTATCGCGGTACTCGTGGGCGCGGTCGCGAACCGTCTCCTGTAGCCGGTCGAGATCGTCGAGAATCAGCTCGCATGCCTCGCGCATCTGTAGAGCGAGGGCGGTGTCCAGCACATCCGACGATGTCAGCCCGAAGTGCAGCCACCGGGCGGAGGGCCCGACGCACTCGGCGACGGCGGTCGTGAACGCGATCACGTCGTGCTGAGTGGTCCGCTCGATCTCGTCGATGCGCTCCGCACGCACCCCGTCACACGCGGCGATGGCGCGGGCCGCCTCGGTCGGAATCAACCCCGTGGCAGCCATCGCCTCGGCCGCGGCGACCTCGACACGCAGCCAGGTGTCGTACTTGCGCTGGTCGGCCCAGATCCGACCCATGTCTGGATGGGTGTAGCGGGGAATCATGCTGCGATCTTTACTTAGACGGGGCTGCGCCCCGAACCCCACGCCGCGCCACCGGCGCGCGCATGTGCGCGCCCTGCCCGACGTTCTCCGCAGCCTGCTCGGACTTAGATCTGGTCATGTGCTGACTCAGAAGGGTAACGCGAACTGCCGCCTGGCCGCGGGGTCCGAACGACCGGGCACCGCCCACGACCCGAGGTCAACCGACTCCGCCACCCGGTCCTGGCGTGAGACCACGACCCGCACGTCGTCGCGACCGCGGGCCTCGAGTGCCTCCCGACACGTCATCTCCGCGATCTCCGGCACGTTGTTCACCCGGCTCAAGTGAGCGAGGACCAGGCACCGAACCGAGCGTCCCAGGTCTTCCCGCACGAACAGCGCCAGCGATTCATTCGACAGATGGCCGCGCGCACCACTGATTCGTGCCTTGGTCGACCGTGCATACGGCCCGATCTGCAATAGATCGATCGCGTGGTTCGACTCCATCACCAGCACACGGCAGTCGCGGAACCGCGCCCGCAGCAATGGTGTGACCACCCCGACATCGGTGGCGAACCCGATCGCACCGTCCGGCGTCCCGATCCGAAACGCCACGGTCTCGGCCGCCGCGTCATGTGACACCGCGAACGGCGTGAACCGAAACCCACAGATATCGGTCGGTGTGTCGCATTCGAGATCGCGCCAGCACGAGACCGTGGCACGGCTCCAGACCGCGCGTGTCGCCGCCGTCGCATGCACCGGGACCCCGTGCCGCCGTGAGAACAGCGCCGCGCCGCGGGTATGGTCACCGTGGGCATGCGTGATAACGACAGCCCCGATGCTCGTAGGGGGCACCCCTATGCTCTCCAGCCGGCGAGCCACCTCGCGATAGCTGAGCCCGACATCGATCAACACACGCCGGTCGCCTCGCTCTAGCAACGTGGCGTTCCCGGCGCTCCCGCTGGCCAGCACTGTTAGCCGAACCCCGATGACATCTCCTTTAGACGGGGCTACCGCCCCGAACCCGCGCCGCGCCGGCGAGGCGCGCATGTGCGCGCCGTACCAGGAGCCTCCGCTAGACCAACCCGAGCTGGTCGTCGCTCAGCCCGAGCCGTGCGACCGGGCCCAGCACCGTCGCCGCCAACCCACCCGGCGGAAACAGATCCCGGGCCACCCGCTGTACGTCGTCGCAGCTCACCCGCTCCACGCCCTGCAGTGTCTCATCCAACGTGAACTGCCGACCGAAGTACATCTCCTGGCGGGCCATCTGCGACATCCGACTCGACGTGCTCTCCAGACCGAGCACCAAACTGCCCCTGAGATGATCTTTGGCCCGCTGCAGCTCCGCGGACCCAATGGGGTGATCGCGCAGGGTCTGGAGCTCGGCAACTACGAGATCGATGACCTCTCGCACCGCGTCGGTATCGCAGCCGGCGTAGATGGAGACGGCCCCGCCATCGCGATACGACACCAACCCGCTGCTCACCGCATAGGCGAGCCCGCGCTTTTCCCGGATGTTCTGGAACAACCGGGAGCTCATCGAGCCACCCAGCACGACATTCATCACATAGCAGACGTAGCGGTCTTCATGTTGGTGCGGGTAGCCACTGGTCCCGAGACAGATGTGGCACTGCTCGAGGGCCTTGTCGCGTACCGCCAGTCCGGGTGTCGCCGTCGGCGCACTGGTCTCCACCTGCTCAGCGCTCGATGGCAGAGCGCCGAACGTCTCGGCCACCAGATCGCGAACCGCTGCATGATCCACATGGCCCGCCACTGCCAGCACCAGGTTCTTCGCTGAGTACACGCGACCGAAGTACTCACACAGCGTGTCCCTATCGAGATCTGCGACGGTCGCCGGAACCCCCAGGATTGGGCGGCCTAGCGGATGACCGGACCAGAACCGCTGGGTGAACAACTCGTGCACGAGATCGTCCGGTGTGTCCTCCACCATCTTGATCTCTTCGAGCACCACCTTCTTCTCGCGCTCGATATCACCGGCATCGAACGCTGGGCGGAGCAGCAGGTCGGTCAGCACGTCGACGGCGCGCGGGAGGTGCTCGTCGAGCACCTTCACGTAGTAGCTCGCGCACTCCTTGGCAGTGAACGCATCGAGCTGGCCGCCGAGCGAGTCGATCTCCTGAGCGATGTCTTCGGCGGACCGCGTCGCCGTGCCCTTGAAGAGCATGTGCTCGATGAAATGGGCGATCCCCGAGCGGGCGGCGCTCTCGTGGCGTGAACCACGGTTAAGCCAGGCGGCGAAGCTGACCGAGCGGACATCGGGCATCGACTCGGTCAACAGACACAAGCCGTTGTCGAACTGCTCGCGAACAATCATCCGAGGAAGCAACCTGTCTGCCGCGCGCCGGCGCCTGCCGGCTGGCATCTTTGTAACTGATTGTCAAAAAAGGGATTACCTGATACCAGCAAGTTCAGCATGATACCACGTGTCAGGGGTTCGCTTCAACTCTCTGGGCTAGTGTCGGACCGGACGCGTGGTACTGTTCCCCGATGGCCGCCGAGAAGCCCGATATTGCCGAGCTCGAGCCGGTCGAGCTCGAGGCGGCCGTCTCGACGCTCGGGGTCGCGGGGTTCCACGCACGGCAGATCTATCGCTGGATCCACCGGCGGGGGCTAGAGCGCTTCGACGGCATGACGGACCTCTCACTGGTGGTCCGCGAGCAGCTCGCGGCGGCGCTGACTATCACGACGCCCACGGTGACCGCGCGGGAACAGTCGTCCGACGGCACACAGAAGTTCCTGCTGGCGCTCGGCGACGGACGGACCATCGAGTCGGTGTTCATCCCCGACACACCCGCGATGACGTTCTGCGTCTCGACCCAGGTCGGGTGTGCCATGCGATGCGGATTCTGCCTCACCGGTCAGATGGGACTGCTGCGGAACCTGAGCGCCGGCGAGATCGCCGGACAGGTCCGCGTGCTCGCCCGCGAGCTCGAATTGCAAGACCGGCGGTTCAACATCGTCCTCATGGGTATGGGCGAGCCGTTACACAACTACGACGCCACGATGAAGGCGCTGCGGATGCTGGCCGCGCCCGAGGGGCTGGCCCTGACCTCCAGACGCGTCACGCTCTCGACGATAGGGATTCTGCCCGCGCTCGAGCGGCTGGCGCGCGAGCCCTGGCTGCCTAACCTGGCCGTCTCGCTGCACGCCACGACCGACCGTCTGCGGCACGAGCTCATCCCCACCAGCCGGACACAGCGGCTGGCCGATCTGATTGCGGTCTGCCGTCGCTTTCCGATGAAGCACCGGAGCCGGATCACCTTCGAGTACGTCCTGCTCGCTGGCGTCAATGACACCGAGGCCGACGCGATACGGTTGGTGAAACTGTTGGGCGGTCTGCGCGCCAAGGTGAACCTGATTCCGCTGAACGAAGCACCCGGCATCCCGTTCTCCCGTCCGTCAGACCAGCGCGTGGACCAGTTTGCCCGCCGTCTGGCCTCGGCCCGGTTGACAGTCTCGGTCCGCAAGAGCCGCGGCCGGGACATCCGCGCAGCCTGCGGTCAGCTCATGGTGGAGGGTGGCCCGCGGCGATCACCGGGGCAGCGTATCGCCAGGATGCTGAGCGGGTGACTGAGTAACAGCCTGTCCGTCCTTTTCGACGTAAAATCGCCGAGTAGGTGCCCTCAATATCCTGGAGCGGCACACATGCGCTCGTCGTGGAGCTGGTCGAAGGACCGACCCGGATCGACCGGACCTCGCACGGGCCGACCCTCGCCAAACCATTGGCTCGAAGAATCCAATTGCGGGCATGCAACCGATGAACGAGGCAGCCATCGCTCAGACAGCATCATCGAGTGTGCTCTGGCCTAGGAAGGCCGACGTCCTTGGTGTGAAAGTCAGCTGCGTCGACTATGCCGCCGCCGTGTCGTGCATCATCGCCGCCGCCAAGAGCCACCGACCGAGCGTGGTCGCATGCTATGCGGTCCACGCGATCGTCACGGCCAGCCGTGACAAGTCGTTACGAAAGAAGGTGAACTCTTTTTCAATGATCACGCCCGATGGACAACCGGTTCGTTGGGCCCTCAACGCCTTACACGGGGCGAAGTTGTCGGACCGTGTGTACGGTCCGGAACTGATGCGACGGGTCTGCGAGGCGGCGGCGGATGAAGGTATTTCAATCTACCTGTATGGCGGCACTCCGGAGGTTCTCGCCAGGCTTGAACACAACCTCTCCGTGCGATCGTCTGGTCCACATATAGGCGGGTCGGAGGCACCGCCTTTTCGAGCGTTGACCAACGAGGAGAACGACGCAGCGTGCCGGCAAATCAATCAGAGTGGTGCCAGGATCGTGATGATCGGCCTGGGTTGTCCGAAGCAAGATCTGTTCGCTGCTCATAACTACGACCGCATCGACGGTGTACAGCTGTGCGTTGGGGCGGCGTTTGACTTTCATGCCGGCGTCAAACCTATGGCACCCTCCTGGATGCAGCGATGGGGCCTGGAGTGGCTGTTTCGTCTGTGGTGTGAGCCGCGACGCCTCTGGCGGCGTTATCTGGTTACCTACGCCGTTTTCTCGGCTCGGGTCGCGTTGGCAATCACCAAGCTCCCGTTTCGTCGTTTGCGAGAGAGTGCATAGGGGGAACGGTCGTGTGCCGGACGCCTTCGCTGGATGAAGGAGCGACCGACCGACGGCAAGAATCACCTGACATGAACGAGAGCATCGACTACCGTCTGCCGATCCTCGTCGCTGGCGGCGGAGGATTCATCGGAGGCCATCTGGTGCGTGATCTGCTTGGCCGCGGTCATCGCCATGTCCGTGCTGTCGACATCAAGCCCGTGAACGAGTGGTGTCAAATGGCGAGCGACGCGGAGAACGTCGTCGCTGATCTGTCCCTGCGGAAGTCATGCACGCGCGCCTGCCAGGACGTTGGCGCCATCTACAACCTCGCCTGCGACATGGGCGGAGTGGGCTTCATCGAACACAACAGGGCACGGTGTATGTTGTCGGTGCTGATCAATACCCACCTCCTCATGTCGGCCCGGGAGGCGGGGGCGCACCGATACTTCTATGCCAGCAGCGCCTGCGTCTACAACACTGACAAGCAAACGGGTCCCGACGTGGTCCCGCTGCGCGAGTCGGATGCCTACCCCGCGATGCCAGAAGATGGTTACGGGTGGGAGAAACTATTCTCTGAACGCATGTGTCGACATTTTCAAGAGGATTGTGGGATCCACACGCGCGTCGCGCGGCTCCACAACGTGTATGGACCATGGGGGGCCTGGGACGGTGGGCGCGGATCTCGGCGCTGAGCCTCAAGCGGACGCTCGAGATTGGTTCCTACCAGACGGCGTGGGCCATGCTGCATCGGCTGCGGTCGGTGCTGGTGCGCCCGGGTCGGG
>Ga0310122_10003226_pt1 | contig 10349 bp, 9 predicted proteins | sample CB6_Bottom_1051__FD_203503 | JGI IMG/M metagenome (GOLD analysis project Ga0310122, IMG submission 203503) | Marine microbial communities from Western Arctic Ocean, Canada - CB6_Bottom_1051 | ecosystem: Environmental > Aquatic > Marine > Oceanic | place: Canada: Western Arctic Ocean | collected...
CAGAGCCACTGCTGCCAGGGCGAGTGCAGGCAGGGCGAGCGTGAGTGCGAGGAGAGCGCCTGTGAGTGGTCGCGGAGACAACACCTCGCGGGCGCTCTGACGGCAAGCGCCAGCAAGGAGACGGATGGCGCTCCCAATGACTATGATGGGCTGTCTGGTCACCCGCGCCCGACGTAGGGCATCTTGGTAGCCATAATGGTCATGGTCAGCACATTCGCATCCAACGGGAGACTGGCCATTTGCACAATGGCTTGAGCTACGTGATCGGCGTCCATGCGCGGCTCGACCTCAATCGAGCCATTGGCCTGGGGAACGCCTCCGGTCATTCTTTGGGTCATTTCGGTCGACGCATTGCCGATGTCGATCTGGCCGCAGGCGATATCGTACTTGCGGCCATCGAGCGCCGTCGACTTGGTGAGGCCGGTTATGGCGTGTTTGGTGGCCGTGTAAGGAGCGGAGTTGGGGCGGGGGACATGAGCGGATATGGAGGCGTTGTTGATGATGCGCCCTCCCCGGGGATTCTGGCTTTTCATGAGCTTGAAGGCCTCCTGAGTGCACAGGAAGGACCCAGTCAGGTTGATGTCGACAACCGTCCGCCACTGTTCTACGGTGAGGTCCTCCAGGAGTACGGCTGGGGCGCCGGTGCCGGCGTTGTTGAACAACAGGTCGAGGCGACCAAAGGCCTCCTTGGTCGCGGCAAACAGGTTCGCGACCGAAACGGGCTCCCGCACATCCGTGGGCACGGCCAAGGCGCGGGAGCGCGCGTCCTCTGCCACTTCGGATACTGTGGTCTCCAGAGGCTCCACTCGCCGACCTGCCAGAGCTACTGAATAACCCTCGTTCAGAAGGGCTAGGGATGTGCGCTTGCCGATGCCGGTCCCGGCTCCGGTAACGATGGCTACTTTTCCATTTGAGGACATCAGATTTCTCCCGGTTTGAGGTCAGATAGTGTCTCGCCACGTCTCGAGCTGCTCCAGCGTAACCCCCACGCCGCCACAGACCACGACCAGCACGATCCTTTTGTCTTTCAGAAGATCGATCGGTTCGTAGACGATAGACAGAGAGGCGCCGCAGGCGGGCTCTACGAGCACGCGGTGGTCGGCGACAAAGCGGAGGCAGGAGTCGACCGCGCTGGCGTCGGTTACCACAACGCTGTGAATCTCGTGCTCTTTCGTCCACTTCAGAGCGCGGGCGCAGACGCGCTTGGAGCCAAGCGAAGTGGCAATACTGGTTATCTCCTCCAACTCAATCAGGCTTCCGCTCTGTACAGTCCGATGGAGGCAATCGGCCCCCTCGGTCTCGACGGCGATCACGGGAACATGCTGCCAGTCATTCTGGTGGAGGCCCTCCAGGATACCACACAGGAGGCCGGCCCCGCCGACGGAGGTGACAATGGCGTCCGGTTTCAGGCCGCTCTCAGCGATTTCGTCGATCAGCGAACTGTGTCCACGCCAGACGATCGGGTCATCGAATGGATGTATGTAAGCGGTGCCGTCTTCAGCCAGCCCGAGGGCGTACTCGTGGGCCTCGTTCCAGGAGCTGCCCTCGACAATGACCTCGGCGCCGTGAGAGCTGATGTGCTCCTTGGCTGTGGCGGTCGTGGTTGCGGGGACAACGACGATGACGGGAACGCCAAGCTGAGCGCCTGAGTACGCAACCGCTATGCCGGCGTTACCACCTGATGAGGATACCAGACGCCGAGCGCCCTGTCGGACGCGCTCGCTGCAGGCGAGGCCGATGCCGCGGATCTTGAACGACCCGGACGGCTGCAGGGCCTCCATTTTGAGCCAGATGGAGGTACCGGCGGAGCCGGAAAGGGGCTGGGATTCTAACAGTGGGGTTTGGATATGAAGGGAGCTCACTGTGTCGCCGTCTGTCGCCTCGGCCGGATTCTGTCTACATGAGCGGCCTGATACAGTGGGATATTCAGCGTATGGTCGTCTCTTTGCGCCAAACTTCGGACAGAGAGCTTCACGCGCCAGGACGAGTGGGATGTTCGACGATGTAGACTTTGAGCGCAAGACCGGCCCCCACCCTGGGCGCCCTGCTCAAGGACACTCGCCGGATCCGCATCTACAAGAACGCCAACGGCGAACTCCTGCTCCAACCGGTCATTGAAATTCCTGCCGCGGAGGGGTGGCTCTTCCACAACCAGGAGGCGCGACAGGCGGTGCAGAAGGGTTTGAAGGAGGCCGCCGAGGGCGCCGGGTCTCCCGGCTCGATCTGGACGCCCTATAAGTGTTCAAGGTCTATCTGATGGACCAGGCGCAGCAGCAATTAGGCCAATTGCAGAAAAACCGGAGCCTGCAAAAGCGCTACAAAGCGATCCGCTTCCTGGCGACCAACCCACGGCATCCCAGTTTGCAGACCCATGAATTCACCAGCCTGCTGCAGTTCGAGAGAAGCGGAACGAACCCGAGAGGACCTGCAAGGATGGGACGGTCAGAACCACGATCAGTAATCTGCCTCGCCTCGAATCCGGATGTTCAGATCCTCACGATCCAATTCACCAGGCGCCTCGACTCAGCGATATCAATTTAAGCGAGCGTCCGTGCCGGGGGCGCGCGACTGGCCAGCGGATCTACGCGCCAGCTCGCCCATAGATCTGCGGCTTTGTTGTTGCCTGGTTGCACGGAATGGGTATATCTTGAGGAAAGAAAGCGCGATGACATTGAATGCGACCGCGATGAGGACACCCTATGACGACGATGATAGAGAAGACGACCGCCGCGGATCTCGAGCGCATGCCGGACGACGGCTTCCGCCATGAATTGGTGCGAGGGGAGATGAGGAAAATGTCACCTGCGGGCAGCCAACACGGAAAGATCGCGTTGAAATTCGCCCTGTTGCTCATGCGCCATGTCGAGGAGCGGAATCTCGGAGTTGGTTTTGCAGCGGAAACAGGGTTTCTGATTGCGTCTGATCCAGATACCGTGCGCGCTCCCGACGTGGCTTTTGTACAGCGCGCCCGCGACGAGGAAGTGGGGGACACCGAGAAGTTCTGGCCTGGTGCTCCCGATCTGGCGGTCGAGGTGATCTCTCCGAGCGACAATTACACGGAAGTAGAAGAGAGAGTCGTAGACTGGCTCCAGGCGGGCACGCGCATGGTGGTGGTCGTCAATCCCCGCCAGCGCCGCGTGATGGTGCATCGGGCGCACAGCGATGTGCAGGTGCTTGGGGAGGGTGACACGTTGGAGGGTGGCGATGTGGTGCCGGGGTGGCGTCTGACGATCGCGGAGTTATTCGCCTAGCCGTCTACACCAGCGCCATGAGGAATTTCGCCGCCGGGATGACTCTGATCCCGGTGTTCCTGAATGAACGGCGGTCTCGAGATAGCGTCGTCGCAGCTCACTCATACCGGAGCCAGAGTACGGGTGGCGGCGAAGGCGCCTACTCTCTCATATAATTCAGCGCTTGATAAAGGTCTGGTCGCGGAGCTCGGCGTAGGCCTGGCGCAGTTCTTCCTGGGTGTTCATCACAATCGGCCCTCGCCAGGCGACCGGCTCCTTGAGCGGCTGACCCGAGACCAGCAGAAATCTGATACCGGAGTCTCCGGCCTGCACGGTTACCTCGTCGCCTGAATCGAAGAGCACGAGCGAGCGGTTTTCCGCCTGCTCGAGCCGGGCGGGAGCGCTCGATCCAACCTCTTCGGTCAAGACGGGAGCAGCCGGCGAGGCGTCGCGGAAGTTGCCGCTGCCCTCGAAGACGTAGGCGAAGGCGTGTCGGGAGGTCTCGACGGTCAGCCGTCTGCGCACACCTGGCGGGACCGTGACATCGAGATATCGCGGCTCGGCGGCGATCCCTTCGACAGGCCCGCTCTTGCCCCAGAAATCTCCGCAGACGATGCGCACGCTGGTGCCGTCGTCGTCGGTCACTTCGGGGATTTCCCCAGCGGGGACATTCTGATAGCCGGGGGAGGTCATTTTGAGCGAAGAGGGGAGGTTGGCCCACAACTGGAAGCCGTGCATCCGACCACTGGCGTCCCCCTTGGGCATCTCCTGGTGAAGAATGCCGCTGCCGGCCGTCATCCACTGCACATCGCCTGCACCCATGGTGCCGGTGTTTCCCAGGCTGTCGCCGTGCGTGACCTTGCCGGCGAGGACGTAGGTGATGGTCTCGATGCCGCGATGGGGATGCCATGGAAATCCGGCGAGATAGTCCTCGGGATTCTCGTTCTGAAATCGTCGAACAGAAGAAAGGGATCGAAATCGCTCGTCTCCCCGAAGCCGAAGGCGCGACGCAGGTGCACCCCCGCCCCTTCGATCGCGGGCTGGGCCTGGATTATTCGCTTGACCGGTCGTATGGACACGATTCCTCCTGTTGGCTGGCGTCTTTTGGACGCGGATCAGATAAGCGGGACCGTGCGCGACGCCGGCCATCACCGGTCAGAATACGAAGGAAAACCGGTTCATTCAGCTGTTTCGATCGCAGCGTCGGTCGGCAAGCTCAGCCAGGGTAGCGCAGCCAAGTTGAGTCATGTTGTTTTTCAGATCTTGAATCAGGATTTCCGCGGCGTGGTCTCCGCCCCGCCTGCCCAGGGCGGCAACACCGTACATGAAGGCGCGTCCAAGCAGCACAAAATCCGCGCCCAGCGCAAGGGCGCGAGCGATGTCGAGTCCACCTCGCACGCCGCTGTCGAAGAGTATCTTAGCGCGATCTCCCACCGCCCGCGCGATGGCGGGCAGGACGGAAATCGCGGCGGGCGCGCCGTCGAACTGGCGCCCGCCGTGGTTGGAGACCATGACGCCTTCGAGTCCGAGTTTCACCGCACGCTCGGCTTGTGCGACATCGAGTACGCCTTTGATCACCATCGGGCCTTTCCACTCGTCGCGGACTGCCTGTAGATAGTCCCAGCCGAAGGAACCGCCGAGCTCCTCGCCGATGAAAGTGAGCATCTGTCGCATGTCGCGCCCGTCCAGATATTTCTCCAGGCCCCGGAAGCGAGGTCGGCCGGCGCGCAATGTCGCCAGTGTCCACGCCGGGCGCACGGCACAGCGATAGAGCATGAGCGGGGTAATTTTCGGCGGCACGCTGACGCCCGCGCGCACCTGCCTTTCGCGACGACCCGCCGTAGGGACATCGACGGTGACCAACAAGGTGGTGAAGCCAGCGTCGCGAGCGCGGATGAGCAGGTCGCGCCGTATTTCGGCACGGCGTGGGGGGTAGAGTTGGAACCAGCCCATGCCGTCAGCGAGGGGGCCGATGGTCTCGGGCGACTCGGTCGCGGCGGTACTGAGCGCATAGGGGAAACGGTATTTCGCCGCGGTGCGGGCGAGGATTTGCTCGGCCCGCGGCCACATCAACCCGGTAAGTCCCACGGGGGAGACCCCGAGGGGTGCGTCATAGCGGATTCCGAACAGGGTGGTCGAGATGTCCGGCTCAAATTCCCCCTTCATGAACTGTGGGATCAGGGTGACGGCTGAAAGGGCCTCTCGATTGCGCCGCATGCACTCATCGGCGCCGGTGCCGCTGTCGATGTACTCCCAGGCGAAATGGGGTATGCGCCGTCGGGCCCGACGTCTCAGATAGGCAACCGATGGATAGCGGTTCATGAGGTCGTTGCTCATAGGTCACTCGTAATTGGTTTGCTGGCGCCTCTGGTTACCCTCGACCAGTTTTTACGACTGGGTGAAACCGGTAGAGCATTCTGATGCGATGGTCGAGGCGCGACCGGCGGCGGATGTTTCGGCCTGCCGGGACACGGCGCGAAGATCGGGCGTTTTCCTGGTTTTTTCAAATCGGGGATTTGTGCGATCGGGGCACATGATGGCATGCCCGCGCTGTTTTACTCGGCCTTCAGCAACACCAGCGTGAGGTCGTTGTCCTGTCTACCTCAGCACCCAGCTGCCGCGCCTGGACCCGGTGAGAGATGACCTCAACCTCGTCGTCGGTAAAGAGGCTGATCGTGGCGTCTGGGGAAAATCGATCGTAACTTGCTGTTATTACTTACGATAATGTATTTTATCATAAGTAAATAGGGAGGGCAAGGCCAGCGGGGGGAAAGAGGGCATCGGAAGGTTTGGGCAATCGACCTGGTCGGAAGCGAGATCAAATCGGAGATACTCGTCGCCCAGCATGAAAAAAGGCCTGGCCGGACGACAAGACCCCGACGCCTCTCATATCGAGACGCCGGGGTCAGGGTTTGCCAGCACTGGTCGGGGTAGCGCTCTCAGTCCCTCCAGTAGATTTTCTTATTCTTGCACTTCTTGTTCTTCATGCTCACATGAACCATGTTGGTCGAGAAGGTTAGATCCGAGTAGGTCCTCCAGTCGGTAAAAACCGCGTTGTTACAGCTCTTGCCGGTCTTCAGGTTTTTGAACGTTGCCCCGATGCGGAACTGGCATGAATCATCATCGTTGTTGCCATTTGCTCGGTGTCTTTGTCGCCGTCTACATAGAACCATGCGTATGCGTAAAATGTGCTGCCGTCGCTGTTCACATACTTCCCCCTCCAAGACGCTTCCGACCTGCTGTAGCTCTTGGACTCTGCCTCGGAGCTGCCTTCACAGTTGCGCTGGATCGCCACCTCCTTGAGGTAGAATTTGTTGCCTTCCAGGTAGATCTGCAGATCCTTGCAGTACGTCTCCAGTTCTGCATCCTTGGTTCCATTGTAGTCGCAGTAGTCGCAGAAATCGTAGTCGCAGAAATCGTTGAACCCTTCCTTCTTGTAATCAACCGCCGAAACCGAAGTGGCCAGGGTCAGGAGGGCGGACGTGATGAGTGTGGTGGATCGAATGAGTCGTTCCTTCTGTTTGAGCGTGAAGGGTGATGAACGTCTGTTGCTACAGAGACCGCAAGTTTCATGCCAGGGAGCAAGAAGACGACTGTAAATTGTTTTATCACAGCATGTTACGTTTTTCGTATAATGGCCGTTATTTTTCGATGCACTGCCGTCCTCGGTACAGTACTGACATTTTGGGCGTGGAATTCCAACCTCGGATTGCCCTCGGTAAAAAAAGCCCAAGAGGTTCTATGCCTTTGGGGCTTGTTATTCTGCTGCCTGGTTTTTGGCTGCCAATTTTCATCCTATTCAACGGATAGGGGCAAGCTGCCCATGGAGTTCGCCGGTGGCGGCGTCAATGACTGAGTTGTCTCATCGCCGCGCCAACGGAGCAATCACATTTTTCTGTTGAGGTGGGATATTTACAGGAAGGCCTTCATAAAGGGGTATGTGCTTGGATGAATTAGCCGAAACCTTCTCACGGGCGCAGCAGGGGGATAAAGTAGCTTTCGGGGAATTGGTACGACGGTATCAGGATCTGGCGGTCGGCTATGCCTACGCCGTACTCGGTGATTTTCACCATGCAGAGGACGCTGCCCAGGACGCGTTCGTCGATGCGTTCAAACACATCGACCAGGTGTATGAGCTCCGTTCGTTTCCCGCCTGGCTCAAGAAAGTGGTGTTCAAACACTGCGATCGCATCACGCGCCGCAAAACGCTGCCCACGGCCCCGCCGGACACCGCTGACCATGTGCCTGTCGACCAACCCGACCCACACGAGCATATGGAACGGGAAAATCGCAAAGATATGATCTGGGACATGTTGTCCAAGCTGCCGAACAACGACCGGCAGGTCATGACGCTTTACTACATGTCGGGATATCCCCAAAAGGAAATCGCCGCCTTTTTAGACATCTCGGCGCCCGCCGTACGGCGCCGCCTCCACACTGCTCGCAAACGATTAAAAGAAAGGATTATCATGGCCGAAGATACCTTGCTGAACCAGGCGCCATCAAAGGATGACGCGTTTGTCGGAAAAGTCACAGGGAAAATAAGTGGTTGTATCACCGGGCTGACATTCGAAGATGTCGCTATGCCGTACACGGTCTTCGACAATATTAATATGCAGCAGGCGAAATACCACAACATCAACCTGAGTAAGTCTCATTTTGAGGACATCAACCTAAGCGGTTCCAACTTCATCAAAATTAATTTCTCGAACGTAGACCTTGTAGATTGTCGGGTGGAGGGCATGACGATCAATGGGATTCCGGTCAGTGCGTTGTTGGAAAAGTATGGGGAAACTGCATCGTAAACGCGGGAAGAGAACCTGTCCTCTTCCGGCTCGTCGGGCGCGCCATCTGCGAATAACACTGCGATGGTGTTGGGTCCTACCAAGCCATCGGCCACCAGCCCGTTGGCAGCTTTGAATTCCTTTGTTTAGCGTCTGCGGGTGTATCGCCCTGCTATAGAGCGATACACCCATTTAGTGTCGCGGCCATCTTTTCAAGGCGCAAAAATCACACCCCACATAAAATCGAATTGCAGGGCGTCGGCGAGCACCTCCGGGATGGGTTTCCCGGTCGGGTTGAAAGGCAGAGCGTGTTTCGCCGCCGCCGTCGGCGCGCCGTCGGCGCCGAACGAGGCGTAGGCGTGGCAGGCGATACACGACGAGGCGGCCACGGTGCCATTGCCGACGATCCGTTCGATCACCGCGTTGCCGAGCACATAGGGCGTGCCGTCGGCGGCGTAGTAGTCGACCTGCGTCGATTTCAGGCAGTAGTTTCCCCAGACCGGCGAGAGGTCGGCGGCGGCCATCAGGTCTTGCAACGCCGGTGTCTTCTCGCACGGGCCGTACTGCGTATTGACCTCCTCCCTGGTCGGAGGAACCTCCGGTCGCGTCGCGCCGAAGGTGTCGAAACAGCCGATGTCGTCGCAGCGGCCCGGGGTCATCTGGTGTTCGAAGGTGCCCCACACCCAGTTGGTGTTCTGGCGGCTGCTCACATGCAACCCGGCCAGGGCGTATTCGACGCCTTTGGAAGTGCCGGTGAAGTAGAGCTTGCGCAGGTTGTCCAGGTTGCCGATCTGCGGCACCCATTTAAGCAGCGTCTGCACCGGTATCCTTCGAGCACTTCCTGAACGGCATTGTGGGCCAAGCCGTCACCTTTGCTATAGGTGTCAAATCGCTCACCGTCGTAGCGGCTCACCCCGCCCTGGAACCCGAACCACAGATCGCCCTGCCCATCCTCCAAGATGGCGGTTATTCTGTTTTGCGGCAGACCGTCGTCCATCGTGTAGACCGTAAACGAACGGCCATCGTATCGGCTTACGCCCCTTCCCCATGATCCGATCCACAGATGGCCCCGTCGATCTTCATGAAGGGCCGTAACCGTGCCGTCGACCAGGCCATCTACTTCGCTATAGGTCTTGAGAGAATCCCCTGAAAGAAGACTCAACCCTCCCTCCCCGCCGCCCTGCTGGCCCCCGGTGTAGGATCCCGAGCCCAGCCACAGCCTGCCCCGGCTGTCTTCGAGAATCGACACCACCCAGTCGTGGGGCAGCCCGTTCTGGGTGCTGTAGGTGGTGAAGGTCTCGCCGTCGTAGCGACTGGCGCCGGCCTCGGTGCCAAACCACAGATCGCCACTGCGATCCTGCGCAATCGCATACACTGTGTTGGAAGGCAGCCCGTCGGCCACGCCAAAGCTCTGCCAGCCGCCCTGCCTCCGGCCCGCCCCGGCTGTGACCGTGCGGCCCCTGGCCCTCGTGCTCGTTCCAGGTCCGGCCGCAACGGTTTTTCCGCTTCCGGCGCGTCGCCGCTCTCCGAAAGCCCACGGTACATGCGTGATAACGCCGTGGTCTATAAACCCCTCTGCACGGGGCGTGCCAAACATAGCTCCAAGCGAACGCAGCGCAGCGACAAAAGCCGTATCGCTCCAGAGTTCGAGGCCTTTGTTGCCTACATCCGCGCTCGTGTCGAACGCGAAATAGCGGCTGGCCACACCCGCTGGTGTGGACCGTCCTGTCTTGGAAGTCTGCACCAAGCCGTGCCTTTGCAGGACGGGCAGCAAGCGCTCGTCGTACGCCGCTTGCAATTCCGTCGCCCGCTCCGGCGGCCCGAGCAACGAGAATCGCGCCACCAGCGGCGCGGGCGTCACTTCCAATTCGACGTGCGTTTCCTCGCCAGTGCCCACGGAGACGCGCTCTGCGAACGGCTCGGTGCCCGCCCTTGGCTTCAGCACATAATCGCCCGGGGCCAGTGCGACCCGAAAGTGGCCTTGCTCGTCGGTCGTCGTCCTGGCTACCGATAGATCGTCCTGGGTAAAGAGCAGCTGCAGGCGGGCGAAAGGCTCTGATGTGTCCCGGATCTTGGCCGCGCCTGTTACAGTTTCCGGAGACGCCACCTCCAGATCGAGCCGGTGAATCCCCCGCCAGGACCCATGACACGGTCGTCGTCGTGCACGACGACGGCGACATATAGAACCCTGCGTTTCGGGTCGAAGCCGACAGTAAAACGGGCGTCGAAGTCGTCGGGACCGGTCGGCGGCTCGGTCTTGTAGGAGGTAGGGTGCACCCAGGCGATGGGATACATGCGCATCCTCTCCGGCCAGTCGTCAAGCGATCCGTCAATG
>Ga0310122_10003227_pt1 | contig 10348 bp, 6 predicted proteins | sample CB6_Bottom_1051__FD_203503 | JGI IMG/M metagenome (GOLD analysis project Ga0310122, IMG submission 203503) | Marine microbial communities from Western Arctic Ocean, Canada - CB6_Bottom_1051 | ecosystem: Environmental > Aquatic > Marine > Oceanic | place: Canada: Western Arctic Ocean | collected...
TCATCGACGGAGGCACCTGTCACGCCATTGAGATTGTAGCCGTACATTACCACCGTATCGGGAACGATCTGGCCGCCAGCATTCTGAAGCACGCCGACTCCGTCGTCGCCGATGGCAAATCCGACGATTTCCGGGGCAGCGGTAAAGCCGAAGGCACCTGAGAAAATACCGTTGACAAACAACTCGACGGTACCACTACGGACTCCCCCAGGAACGACAACCTGAAGGATAGAGGGAGAACCACAGGCGTTGGGATCAGAGTTATCGACGGTGATATTGGTCGCATAACCATCCAGCACCGTGTTGTTACTGAAACTGCGGAAGACAACCCGGTTGTCCTCGAGCTGGGGTGAGAAGTTCACCCCGGTGAGAGTCAACTCGGTACCGGCGCCGCCTTGCTCAGGATTGACATCGTTGAGCGAAGGCGAAATACAATCAGGAGGTGTCGGAGGAATCGGAGGTCCGGTGGGATCGTCACCGAAACCGGCGCCGAAACGGCGACCGGAATCACACCCTCCGACCAGTACAGCAAAGACGGCGATGGACAATAGCACGAGTCTCATCGTGCGAGTCGATATGTCAGCGTAGAACACGCTGGCTCTCCTTTCCCCCATAACATCCGGTAGTGGACTCTGCCGGATCCGGGGCTGGGATGCTTCATTTCTGGTCGAGAAGAACCATCATCCTCCACCACCTCCCCGAGAGGGCGGGACTACAGAAGTTTCTTCAACGCCCGTTTCCATGTGCAGCAAATCTTCGGCCAAGCAGCCCTGATCTACCCAGGACCCTGAGAATACGGAATCTCGGGCTCTTTCCGACCTCCCGGCAACGAATTCCCGTCAAGTACGATTGACGGTTCGAAGCGGTGCTGTGCCACATCTGGCACGACTTCCGACGCGACCCACTCTCGAAAGCGGAGTTCTCGCCGAAAGTCGCCCCCAGACTCCAGAAACCATGAGTATTCCCCGTCCGGAGTCCCCGCAGGGGAACAGTCCGGCATCGTATCCCGACGCCACAGAGAGTCAAGATCGAGTGAGGGTGGCATCGATCCGCTGGTCGCTTCAGGATGGGTGCGAAGGAGGGCGCTGGAGGCCCATCATGAGAGATCGGCTCCGTTGAGTACAATTCGTCGCACAGAGGTTGCCAGAAGGAGGGCAGGGTGGTCCGGTTCCTGAAACGACTGTTCGAGAAGGAATGGACATGGATTCGCTCGCGGCTGGGCTTGCGATCGCGGCGCCTCGGCGGCCACAAAGAGCCGAGAATTCTGCCATCGAAATCGCGTCACTCCTCCTCGATAACAACTCCACGGCCAACACGGACCATCAGAGCACCGATTCGAAAAGTACGCCGGCCACCTCCTCCCAGCACTGTTCGAGAGGGTCCCCTGCAGCGAGAGATCGCCACGACTCCGTCCGATCCCTTCTCCGCAGTGGTCGCTTCAGTGATTCTCCACGGCACTCTGCTACTGGTGTTGATCCCTTTCTTGTTTCCCGTGGCCGAGCCTCCCCCTGCACCAAAAACCTTCGTGATTCGATGGGAAGCCAGGAAGCCCGAAACCACCACCAAGCAGGAACCTGTCGCGCCGGAGGCACAAGAACCCGAGACAGAGCCAAGCGATGTCCCGCTCCCGGATCCACCCCTGGAGCCAGAACCCGCAAGCGCTGCAGGTGAAGAGGTCACTACCGACGTCGCCGGTGTCGGAGCCGCCGAGGGATCTGCGGGTAACGGTCGTCGAGGTGATGCCCGCTCGGAGGCGCTTCGAATTCATGGTGGCAATCCCAACACAGAGGATGCGGTTGGCGCCGGGTTGCTGTGGCTGCTGCGGCATCAAGATCAAGACGGAAGCTGGTCCCCTGATCATTTCGACCGCCACTGTGAAGATGCCGAAACACCTTGCACGGGTGCAGGTTATCCCGAACACAGGGCAGGTATCACAGCGCTCGCCCTGCTGGCCCTGTTGGGCAACGGGAGTATGCCTGATGACGATGGAGACCCGTCATCAGTTGCCTGCAATCGAGCCCTTCAGTGGCTACTCGATCACAAGGATCCGAGTGGTTGCATTCGCACCGATATCGCCACTGGCCCACGCAATCTTTACGATCACGGAATCGCTACCTTCGCCCTGTGTGAGGCCGCCGAACTCACTGGAGACCCCGCCATTTCCGAGGCCGCCCGCAGCGCCATTTCCTTTGTCGAATCGAGCCAGCAACCAGCAGGGGGTTGGGATTACACGCCCGCCCCATCCCTGCGCAACGACCTCTCCATCACCGGCTGGCAAGTTCTCGCCATCCATGCCGGTATCGAGGCAGGAATCCTGCCCAGTGCCCGAACCATCCGTTCTCTCGAACGCTACCTCGATCGGGCGATCGATGAGACCGGACATGCCATCTATTCCGATCGCGGACGCGGTAGGGGAAGAACTGGATTCGGTATTGATGCAGTCGGACTGATCACACGTCTCTCGTTGGGACATTCTCCCGTCTCGGCCCAGAGCCTCGCCAGTGCCCGCAGGATCGCCGAGCACCCTCCTCGTCCCGAAGTCCGGTCACAATGGGATCAACACCCACAATCGATGTACTACTGGTACACGGCAACGCTCGCACTCTTCCATGTTGGCGGCAGTCCATGGAAGAAATGGAACCAGGAATTGCAGCAAAAGGTTCTACAACTACAGATCCAGCAAGGTGAATCGATCGGCTCATGGCCTCCGGACCCGAATTGGATCGGAGCCGCAGGAGGAAGGGTGGCCCAGACGGCTCTCGCGGTGCTGACTTTCGAAACCTACTTCAGATACACTCCACTGCACCAGCGATTGGGAATCGCTCGCAACCCAAGAGATCGATGAAAGGGATGAAGTGTTCGAACCTGAACTTTGTAGCCAGGACAACATCAGAGACATCGATCGTCGTTGCATCGAGGAATTCGAAATCCCCGGTTTGATCCTGATGGAACACGCTTCCATCGGTGTCACTTTGTGCGCTATCGATCTACTGGAGCAACACGGCGGTAAGATCGAGGACAAGCGAATCACGATCTGTTGTGGACCAGGCGGCAATGGAGGAGATGGTTTTGCCATTGCCCGTCATCTTCATTCGCTCGATGCCAGTGTGAAAATCATCGATCTGGCGCCACAATCTCGCCATATGGATCGATCAACCAACCGGTCCATATGTGTACACCTGGGGATTCCTGTACAAGTTGACTGCGATCCTCCCGCAGCCTCCGGGACACAGAGCGAGGATCTCATCATCGATGCGGTTCTCGGAAGCGGAATCAGTCGCTCACCCACCGGAGCCATCGCATGCGCCATAGACTGGATGAACGACCAGTCATGCGCTGTCTTGTCGGTGGATCTGCCTTCGGGTCTGATGGCGGATTCCGGGGAAACTCCGGGAAAGGTGGTCCAGGCGACCCGAACCGCGACCCTGTGCTTGCCCAAGCCCGGCTTTTTGCAGCCTCGTGGGCTCCAGGTGGTCGGAGAGGTGTGGATTTGCCCCATCGGTGCACCATCTTCTCTTCTCCATGGTCCGGCACCATTATTCCCACCTGTTCCACGGCCACTCGAGTTGATACCGGGTTTCCCGCTTCGGTCGAGATGAAGAAAAGAAACGGATCCGCTACTATAGAAGCGACGGATCCGCACTGGTTCCGGGCTGCATTGCGTGGCATCGATCGCTCTATCAGGAGGACCGAAGAATGAAAATCATCGAGAAGATACTGTGGGGTACCTTCGGACTCATCTTGCTGGCAGCCATCGTCTGGGGATTCATGATAGGGCTTCCCAGCACCATTCCCGCGATCGCCATGAACTCGGAAAAGATCACGGAACAGAAACTGAGGAGTGAACTGACAGCCGAACAAAGGGTTGTGCTCGACGAGATGCTGAAACCTCCCGATTCAGCCTCCGGCACCACGACGAGAGGCCGCCCCCAATCGGAGGTATACCGCATCAACAGACCCTTGCTGGAAAGACTTGCGAATATCGCCGAATGCCAGAGGGAGTTGATGAGTGCCTCGAGCGAGGTGCGCGAAGACGGCACCCTGAAGATCTTCGGGATTCAATCCGGTAGTCTTCTCGAACGCGTCGGGCTGAGAGAAAATGACGTGTTACTGTCGGTAAACGGACTCTCCCTGAACTTCGGATCACTCGGAGACTGCCTCGACGCCCACAGTGAGAGCCTCGTGAAACTCCGCTCTGGTAATCCGGTCGTGATCCAGATCGAACGAAGAGGAACACTGAAAGCGCTCGTCATAGATCCAACTGGACTGTAATCACCGACAGGACTTGCCTGTTCCTGGGCCCCCGCTCAGTCCTCGTTCACATCTGAAGTGAGATCTTCCTTGCGACTACGTCCGACCGTTCGGTTGTAAACAGTTTTCACGTTGACGCCGAGATCTCGAGCAGCGCGTGTCTTATTTCCACCGTGATGATTGAGAACCTTCTGGATGTGGGCATCTTCCACTTCCTTCAGACTCATCGAAACGCAATATCCGGACACCTGGCGATCCGAGCCGGTTGACTGTTCGAACTGGTCCACCGGCGAAGAAGCGATCTGTTCCCGAATCGTGTCTCCATCGATCTCTGCACCGGAATTGAGCAGAACGGCTCTCTCCAGAACATTTTCGAGTTCGCGGATATTTCCGGGCCAGGTGTGCTGGATCAACACTTCAATAGCACTACTCTTCAACGGCGGAACCTCGGCATACTTGTTCCGCAGACGTTCCAGAACCGACTCGACGATATGAGGAAACTCGAACTCGCGTTCGCACAGAGGAGCCAGTTCGACGTGAACCACATGAATCCTGTAGAAAAGATCGAGACGGAAACGACCTTCCTTGACCTCCTGGCGCAGGTCTCGGTTGGTGGCTGCGATGATGCGAACATCCACGGACCGATCCTCGTTGGATCCAACGGCTCTGATCCGCCCGGACTGCAGAACCCTCAGCAACTTCACCTGGGCATCAAGGGGCAATTCACCGATCTCGTCGAGGAACAGGGTTCCACCGTTCGCCTTCTCTATCAGGCCTTGCTTGTCCCGATCAATCCCTGTGTATGCTCCCTTGAGGGCACCGAACAATTCGCTCTCGATCAGGGAACCCGGAATGGCTCCACAATTGACGGGAACCCACGGACCGTCACTCCGTTTGCTGGTCTGGTGGACCAATCGAGCGACCAGGTCCTTTCCCGTACCACTGGCACCATCGATGAGAATGGTGGAATCGGTAGGAGCCACCGCAGATAAAATCCTCAGTACCTTGATCGTACGCGCATCGTTACCGGCCACGTAGATGTCCTTGCCACCGGACTCGTTGAAAACGGGAAGGTGCAAGACCGGTTTCTGCGAAAAGACGCCGGATTCTGCTTTGGGCGAATTCATCAGACCACTTCCTCTCTCTCGAGGATTTCATCCTTGTGTTTGTCGAAAAGGGCTGCGATTCGAGGATCGAAATGTTTACCACTCTCCGTACGGATTCTCTGGAGTGCTTGATCAGCCGTGAGTGCTCCTCTGTAAGAGCGGGCGCCGGTCATGGCATCAAAAGCGTCCACAACTGCAATGATTCTCGCCATCAGGGGAATCTGTTCCCCGGATAGCCCATCGGGATAGCCGTCACCGTCCCAGTGCTCGTGGTGATGAAGAACACCCTCCAGACTGGGTTGCAAAAACGGCACCGGAGCAAGGATGTCGGCAGACATCCGCGGATGTTCCTTGACGATCTCGAATTCCTGCTCGGTAAGAGGACCACGCTTGTTCAAGATGTCCTCATGAATGCCGATCTTGCCGACATCGTGGAGGAGAGCGGCATGAGCCAGGGCACGAAGTTGGCCGCGGTCCAACCCGGAGATTTCACCGAGTTTCACTGCCATGTTTCGGACCCGCGCAGAGTGTCCGTTGAGGTAGCGGTCCTTGCTCTCCAGTGCGGCAAGCAAGGCTCCGACCGTCTGCTTCATCCCCCGCACCTCGTTGATGTTGAGAGCGCGAGACTTCGCACGTTCCATCGACGCGATGAATTCATCGACGTCATAGGGCTTGGGAATGAAGTCTGTGGCGCCACTCTTCATCAGGGCTACTGCGCTACTGACAGTACCCTCCCCCGTGGTGACGACGATGCTGAGATCTGGATTCTCCTCGAGTGCACGCAGAACCAGTTCGTCTCCACGCATCCGGGGCATATCCAGATCCGTGACGAGGATGTCCCAGTGGCCTTCCCTGATCTCATTGAGAGCTTGCTCTCCATCGGCAACCGTAGTCGGCGAGGGCCAGCCCTCTGCCGATAGAATCACCGAGATCAGTTCACGCGCACCGGAGTCATCGTCTGCAACCAGAATTTTTAGATTCGACGCACTCATCGGGAAACCTCCCGATCAGCCGCGCACAGAACTCCTTGCAGGGAGTTCTCGCAATTCCAGCGCATCAGCATCTCATCCTGCACAAAACTCTCCCAACCCCGTGATCCACAGATACGGAACTCCCACAACTGGTCATCGACCAGTTGATGCTGGAAAAGAGGTCATCCTGTGGAAAGACAAAAGAATCGTTGTTATCGAAGACTATCCCGTGATTGCGGAATTCGTCAAACGAGGCAGGGATGGGAAACCGTCAGGCTTGCTGTAAACCGTGATCCGAGCGCTCAGAAGTGCTTTCTTGGTCATCTGCAGGAGATCCTGCCTCAGCAGAATCCAGCTCGGAATAGAGCGGGCGACCACCCTCAGAAGTGATGGTTTCAGAAACGCGAGCGGCCTTCGATGGATCTTCACCCCACTGATCTGCATCCTCGATCTGGACCACCACTCGGCAAGAAACTCCCTGTTCCTCCATCGTCACGCCGTAGAGGCGCTCAGCCTCCACCATGCTGATTCGACTGTGAGTGATGAGCAAGAACTGGGAAGTTTTCGCAAACTCTTTGAGGACACGGACGAACCGCCTGTTGTTTTTTTCATCGAGGGCGGCATCTACTTCGTCGAGGATACAGAAAGGGCTAGGACGCGATTTGAAGAGCGCAAAGATCACCGAGATTGCTGTCAAGGAACGCTCTCCTCCGGAAAGGAGACGCAGGCTAGAAATCCGCTTTCCAGGAGGTCGTGCCACAATATCGATCCCCGCCTCGAGAGGATCGACGTCCTCTTCGAGCTTCAGATCTCCGGTACCACCTCCGAACATCATGGAGAAGATCTCCTGGAAATTCTGACGTACCTTCCGGAATGAATCTGTGAAGAGTGTCCGGCACTGGGCATCCAGCGTTGAGATGGTTTCCAACATTAGTTCTCGAGACCGCGTCAGATCTCCGACCTCTCCGGCAATATCGGAATGCCTCGTCTGCTCGGTCTTCAATTCTTCAACCGCCTCGAGGTTTACGTTGGAGTTCCTTCTCATCCTGGTTTGAATTTCCTGGATCTCCTTGCGTAATCGTTCTGTGAACCGATCGATATCCTCGTTCTCCTGCTGCAGTTTGGAGCGCCATTCATCGAGTGGAATCTCCTCGAGGGAAAGCTCGAGATCTTCGCGCACACGGTCCCGGATTCCTTCTATCCGCACCTTGCATTCATTCTCGGCCAGGAGATCGGATTCACGCCCCTCCCGGATCTGTTCTCCACGTCCACGGCATTGTTTGATCTGTTTTTCGGATGAGCTTCGGTCCTGGCGATGCTGTTCGAGTTGTTGTTCCAGGGCAACGCGCCGGGTAGCGATCACTCCGAGATCCATCTCGAGGGTCTTTTCCTCCTCATCGAGGGCGTGCAACTGGGACGAACATTTGCTGGCTCTGTGCTCCTCTTCTGCGATCTCGTCACTGACGCGTTCACGCAGTTGATGGCGCTGTTCCACCTCTTCAGTGAGACGGCGTTGTTCGCGCCAGTGGGATGAAATTCTCTCCTGTTCTCGAGTTGCCCGTAACTTCTGCTTCTGCAATACCGAATCCATGGAAGATAGTTGCTCGTCGATCGTGGTGAACATCTTCTCTTGCTCTTCGACGGTATCTTTCAGAGATTCTCGATCTCTGACAACCTGTTCCAGTTCTGCCCTGGCAGAGTCCCTCAGCGAAACAAGATCTTCATAGTGCTGAAGTGCTTGCTCGAGATCTCCTCCTAGAGTCTTGCGTCGCTCGGTGATCCTCTTCGAGGATTCCCGTGCCCTATCAAGTTCACGTCGAGCGTGTTGCACTTCGATTCGGGAGCGTTGCGCCTGTTGATCCAGTCGCTGGATCTCACCTCGGCGTGAAGAGATTGATTCTTCGAGTGAGTCGCCCTGCTCTGAAACCTGTGCCAGATGAGAATGGACCTCCTCCATCGAGTTGCGGAGCTGATTCATCTCCACACGCCGCGATACAAGGCCTCCGCGACTACTGGCGGAGATGCGCACGGCTCCCCAGGGTTCGATGACCGTGCAGTCATGGAGAACCACTCGATGTTCTCGGAATCGTCTTCGAAGTTGGAGTGCTTCGGTCAGGTCGCCTGCGACAAGAACCTGTCCCAGGATCGCATCCACGATGGGACGACAGATCTGATCGCACTCGACCCGAGAAGCGAGCGTTTCGACACCACGGGGGATCTCTGGAGTGGAAACTTCTCTACCGATCTCATCTTCGATGGACACGATCGTTACCGTCTCTCCATCCAGAATCTTCTCGATCGCTCGTATTCGATCCTCGATGGGAGTGCGTCCCTGCAAGACGACCGTCTCGAGAACCCGCCCGAGTACCGCATCCACCATACGGGCGGTATCCGGATCTGCCTCGATCAGACGTGCTAGCAGACCGCGGATGTCACCGGCAGTTGGGGCTTCAGAATTGAGCAGTTTCTGGGTTCCTTTTCCCAGGCCCTCCAGACTCTCTTCCAGTTCAACGAGAAACCGGAGCCGACCTTCACGGCTCTCTTGATCGGCACGCAAGGCTGATAGACGCTTTCTCGATTCATCGAGGATGGAGGTCCGTTGCCCGACTTCCTCATGGAGTTTTTCTGCCGAGAAGATGGCGGACTTCTCCAATTCCGCAGCCGACAGGATCAACTCATCATGCCTTCTGATCACCTCCTCCAGATCTTGTTGTTGGGAATGGAACTCGAGATCCTCTGACAGACGCCGCTGGCGAATTGTCTCCTGTCCCCTGAGATCTCCATCGAGTGCAGCGATGGTATTGCGCAGTCTGGTCTCCTCAAAAACCAGCCCCAGTTCCTTGTCCCTCGATTCCCGGATACCGGTGTCAAGATCCTCTCTCTGGCGGAAATGAACCCGGTGCGACTCGGCTTGCCGCTCCAGATCGATGCGAATCTCACGAAGTCCAGTGATTCCTTTTTTCACCCTATTGCGGATGTCCTGGCAACGACCCTGGTACTCGGTCTCGACGCGAATCAGATCCTGAAGTTGTCTCTCACGATCTTCATTGCGACTGATGGAATGACGGCGCTGCTCCTCCAACTGACTTCGGCGCGTCCCGATCCCTTCCAGTGCAAAACGTTTCTCGGTTTCGGACTGTCTTGCCTCGTCCAGTGATCGATGAGTTCCTTCCAGTTTCGCTTTGTACTCATCGAGTTCGGTCTCGAGAATCCCCGTCAGATCAGAGAGCATCTCGCGGAGCGTGTTTCTCCACTGGAGACGAAACGTCAGACGCTCCCTCTCCCTGGAGAGCTGATCGACATCATGGGCTGCAAGAACAGAACTGACCTCCCGGAATCGCTCGCGATCTGCAAGAAAACGCCGTGCCCTACCGGCCTGCATCTTGAGACTTCGAATTCTGCGCTCGATCTCCGTGAGTTGATCCTGGACCCTCGTGAGTTCACGCTCGGAACGATCGAGGCGACTCAACGCCTCCGATCTTTGCCTGCGGAAATTGGAGATCCCCGCGGCCTCCTCGAAGATCTTGCGTCGCTCCTGTGAATTGGCCCTGAGGAAGGCATCCACCCGTCCCTGGCCCAGGACGGAATACCCATCGGCACCGATTCCGGTATCTGCAAAAATCGCCAGGACATCCTTCAGGCGACAGCGGCGACGATTGATCTGGTACTCGCTGGTGCCGTCACGCAGAAGGATTCGGGCTACCTCCACCTCGCTCGTCTCGATGGGAAGAAGATGATCGTCGTTGTCGAACAGCAGGCGCACCTCGGCACGCGAGAGCGCGGATCTGGTATCGGTTCCCTTGAAGATCACATCGAGCATCTCGCTACCACGAAGCCCCTTGGCAGACCTTTCACCGAGCACCCAGCGAAACGCGTCGACGATGTTGGACTTGCCACAACCATTTGGACCGACGATTGCACTGGTCCCCGGATCGAATTCGAAATCGACCGGATCCGCGAAGGATTTGAAGCCAGCAAGAGAAATTCTCTTCAGGTACAAGATTCCCTTTCGATCACCGA
>Ga0310122_10003228_pt1 | contig 10346 bp, 16 predicted proteins | sample CB6_Bottom_1051__FD_203503 | JGI IMG/M metagenome (GOLD analysis project Ga0310122, IMG submission 203503) | Marine microbial communities from Western Arctic Ocean, Canada - CB6_Bottom_1051 | ecosystem: Environmental > Aquatic > Marine > Oceanic | place: Canada: Western Arctic Ocean | collected...
ACCGGCCCAGCTCGTGCAAGGCATTGCCCAGGTTGCAGTGATAGGCGGCATCGATAGGGTTTTTCTTGATAGCCTTGGAGATCAGTTGAACGGCTATTTCATGCCTGCCGACTTGATCTGCGATCACCCCCAGCAAATGATTGGCATCAGCATGATCAGGCTCGATATCGAGAATCTGGCGGTAGATCGCTTCCGCCTCAGGCAGTTGTCCGGCCTGGTGCACTTGAATCCCTTTCTGAATGAGGCCCTGAAGATCGTAAGTTGAAACACCGCCCTCGGCTTGTCCACGGGCCAACGTCGGGTGGCGGTGCATCTCATTCTTGGTTGCCGTCTTTGCCAGTTTTTGTTGGCGGCGTTTTTGTGCCCTGTTCATCCGATGTTAGACCTACCATGAAGGTATGTTTTTGAGTAAGCGATATGTCGGATATCCGCTGTTTGTTCAATAACTCTTGCAGGCCACCAATGATTCTCGGTTCTTTTACTTCGTCGCCTGTTTAAGGAAGGCGATGACGTCCTCTCGGTGCTCGCCCTTTCTCAGGCCGCGAAATAGCATGCGGTTTCCAGGGACCAACTTTCTCGGGTTGGCGAGCCAGGCGTCGAGCGTTTTTTCGTCCCAGACAACGGCGGCGTTCTTGAGGGCCATGGAATAACGAAAGCCCGGCACCGACCCCGCCTTGCGGCCGATCAGGCCAGCTAATGAAGGGCCGACCCGGATTTCGCCGGGCTTTAACGAATGGCAGCTGAAACACAAGCGGAAAATTTGCTTGCCCTTTTCCGGGTCACCCTCATGACCCTTGCCGGAAGCCGTCGTCGGCGCCAACACGGACCATGCGACGATCCCAAAGGCTGCGATTAAGCTTACTCCCTGGTTTTTCCGAACTCGGTGTCCCTCAGAATTCATAGGCAAGTCTCCTGTCTGCCAAAATCCGTTAACGCCGTCACTATTCCCTGGTCATTCTGGATCGTTGGGAACAGAAAGCCGGCCGGCCGCAGATCCGGTCCCGTTCCTGTCCGAAAAAAACCATCTTTTATGCCGTGTCCCCTTCCAGGGAGGGAAATCCGCCCTTCGTCCATTTGAGCCACACGGCTAACCCCGTAAGGAGAAATCCGGCGAGGGCAACGTAAACCCGGACAGGTTCGAAATAGATCAAGAGAAGCTCCCAGCCGAATACGAAAAGTAGGATCTTGTTACAGACGGGACAGGCAATACCCAAAAAGGTCAAAACGCTCCCAACCCCGACCTGCCTTGTCGCACAGGAGCCACGGGGAATGGAAAAATAGAGGCCGAGAAGGATGGATTGAGCCGCCAGCAAGGAAATCTCCGCCGTTCCCGCCGGTACCATGCGAATGAATAGCGGGTTTTCCCAAAGCGCCGTAACCGTTCCGAGGGCGAGAAACGTCCCAGTCGCGACCGCAACGGCCGTGATAAAAGCTTTACCCTTAACGGGTATTGAAAATCGAACCATGGTCCGGTGTCCCAATAATTTCTACTATGGGATTACGCGCCTCCCTAATAACCGCCTCCGCGTCACTAATACCCGCCTCCCCCGCCATGCTGGCAAGCGGCTAACGCCACCGAAAAGAGAAAGATGAGGCAAAAGTTCACCAAGAGTTTATAGCGCTTCAAAAGTTTACGCATCGTGTTTACCTCCTTAACCAAGTGTTTGTTTCAGCCAAAATTTCCTAGCCAGTTCGTTCGTCACAGCGGTTGGCTAGGCCTTACCTGCGGGGCGTTTGACACCAGCCATGTCCGCTCCTAAGTCCGTGGCATCGGTCTTGTCTATTTAGTCGTCGATCCGCTCGACGTAGTAACGCATTAGCGCTTTTGCCTCGTCCGTATCCCATTCCGCCGGTCCCATCAGTTCGCCTGCTATCCTGCCACGGTGGTCAATGATGTAACTCGTCGGGAGCCCTCGGAGGCGAAATGATTTCGTCGCCTTACCTTTCGGGTCGAGGAAGACAGCAAGAGACTTGAGGCCAAGCTGTTTGAAGAACGGTGTGACCACCTCAAGGCCTTCACGATCGATTGAAAGCGCCAGCACCATGTATCTGTCACTGCCCATTTCCACTTGAAGCCGGTCAAGAGACGGCATCTCGCGTACGCAGGGCGCACACCACGTGGCCCATAAATTCAGCAACACGACCTTCCCGTGGAAATCGGAAAAATTCAGCGTGTTGCCCTTGGCATCCAGGATCGGTATCAAAGGTGCCGGTGGCGATGCTTGAGTAGGGGTAAATTGCCCCAAGTCGCCCCGAAACGTCGGCGGGACATCGGCGCGGTATATGCCCGATGCCACGTACCCCAACGTCGGAAACAGCAGGAGACCAGCGGCTCCGACAACCACCAAGACGCCGCGTCTGGTGAACCTCAATTTCCATCCCTCATTTTCCGATTTGCGCCTTGACCCCGTCCAGAATACGGATCGAATCACCCATTTTCATCATGTCGTTCTCACGATGAGCTTGCTTGTGCAGGGCATTGCCGACATTGAGCTGGTCCAAAAGTTCCTTTTTCCGTTCCGGCGTCAGCGTCGATTGCCTGATGTCGTCTGCTGCTTCGGGGTATTCCGCGCTTCCCCGGCAGGCGAAAGCCGGCGTGGAAACGAGGGCGATAAGCACACCCGCAAGAATCAGTGTTCTCATGTCTTGTCCTCCTATTTTTGAAGTCACAACAACTTGCTGAAACCCGTTTTACGGGCTCTCTCGACTAGGGATTTCAACGTTTTTATACCGACGGCACCGCGCACGATCGTGTCGCCGATAACAAAGGCCGGCGTTCCCTTGATCGTGAGGGCGTCGGCGAGTTTCAGGTTGCGACGGATCATTTCGTTGATGTCATCGTCTTCCAAGTCGCGCCTCAAACGTTCGACATCCAAACCCGCATCCTTTGCAAAAAGAAACACCTTGGCTTTGCTCAAACTTCCTCTGGAGGCCATCATCACCTTGTGAAACGCGACATACCGCTTCTCGCCCTGCATCCGGGCGGCCAATGCTGCGCGTGCCGCAAAGACCGAGTTCCGTCCAAGGATCGGAAATTCCTTGAAGACGAAACGAAGGTTGCCGTCATCGGCAAGCAACTTTTGAAGCCGTGGGAAGACCCGCTTACAGTAACTGCACTGATAGTCAAAGAACTCGACGATAGTCACATCACCACTCGGATTACCGCCAACCGGTGAAGCGGGGTCTTTGAAGAGTTCGTCCTTCCTCGCGAGGATAATGCGGCGCGTACGGTCACGGACAGCGGCTTCCTGTTTCTTACCCAGAATCTCGGCAGCGTCTATGATGATCTCCGGGTTTTTCAGAATGTAATCGCGTAAGATTTTCTCGATTGCTTTGGTCTCATCGGGCGTGAAAGGCTCACCGGCGGATGCCGCACCGACACCCAACGTCACCGCAAGTACGAAAGCCGCGATAAAGCGTGCGAACTTAACTGCGGGTTTCTTTCCAAGCTTCGGTGTCATTGCGTTTTCTCCTGACTGGGACGACCAAAGTCCGGCAGTGGCCGTCACGTCATGTACTGGCCGCCGTTGGCGGCGTTTTTCTGCTCTGTTCAATAGATATTCCACATTTCCTAGATAGGCCAAAACCCCGACAATCGTATCCCCATTCCCCCGCTGGGAGAACTGCGTTCATTCCGCAACGATCCGGTGGCCTAACGTCTGCTTTTGGCTATTAGCGGACTCTTTCGCGAAGGGTGATTTAGGTCCGCTTTACCCCCGAAAGCGGACATTGATGAGGGGTGTGCAGAATGTCCGTTAATGACCCGAAGCGGACGTTCCTTCAAATATGAATTTCGGATGGTTTGCTGATCCAAAGCCGTCAGAACCGCTTCCTCTAGCTGGGTCTTTTTTGTTCATAGATTTTTGCCTCATCTTCGTTCCCTTCGGTCACTACGATGAGCCAGAATTCCTCCCTTATGAAAACCCCTCAGTGTGTCCCAAAGGCGCTGACGTCAGACAACATAAAATTTGTGATGCCTATGGGTTGACTGGACAATGCGGAATCAGCCCAGTAAAACGGAAGCGACCCGGGCAGGAAACCGAAATCCTCGAAGTTGTTGCTGACAAATGTCATCGGTTTAACCCGGTCGGACGGTAACGAAAACAACGAATTCCCTGGGAGAGAAAGCCCTTGAAACCCGCGCTTGCCGTCGGTTTGTTGATTGTTGCCGCGTTGGCCGTTCACTCGAGGACGGTCGGAGCGGCGAGCATCAACAGCCTCTACGATATGGACAGGATGCTTTTCGAGCCCCATCCCATGGCCCATCAGTACGGCACCCGCTGGAACCCGGTCCCCGCCGCTCCGCCGCCGGTGGCGCCGGCCCCGACCGCGCCGGTCATGTCCCCGCGGTTGAAGGTCAACCCGGGCCCGGCGCCGAATCCCGTCGCCGGGGCGGCGCCGGCGCCTCGGCTCGTAGCGCCGGCCAAGACCTTTACCCGGCGCCTGGCCAAGGCTCCTACCCGGGGCCCGTCCAAGACCAAAGGCGCCGGCGGCATCCTCTCGGAAATCCGCGTTAAGTATGAAGGCGCAGTAATGGGTGTCGGGATTGGGTTATCAACCGGACAAACAGATTGGAACCACACAGCCCCCGGGAACGGCGATCCGACGTCGGAACTGACTTATGATGATACCGACGTATTCAGCCTTGAATTATATGGCCGGCTGCCGCTGCCTAAAAAGTTCTTCATACGGGGTAATGTTGGCTTCGGTATTGGAGAGATTGGTGATGGCAACTTCCGTGACGATGACTTTAATACCGCTCAGGTTTTAACATCTTCAACCGATAGCATTATCCCCGATACTGATCTGTTCTATATGGGCGTAGACATTGGAAAAGAGGTAGCCAAGTTTGATGATCGTCATGGTTCTCTGTCTCTATTCGCGGGCTTTCAGTATTGGAGAGAAAAACACTCAGGGTTTGGTATTTTTAATCGACTCACCAACGCACAGACGACTTCCACAACGACCCCAGTCATCCGCAACGAAGTTGAATGGAAATCCTTTCGTTTAGGTGCACTATTTACCGATAAGGTGAATGATAAACTGACTTTGTCTGCCGACCTTGCTTTCATTCCGTACACTGACATGCATAACGAAGACAGCCATTTGTTAAGGACCGGTCTGGATGATCTGGGTCCAACCCCAAATGTTATCATGGATGGTGACGGGTACGGATTTGAAGGGGAATTTGGCATTGCTTATAACTTCGCGTCTAATTGGGTGGTGACATTTGATTTACGGTATTGGACGCTAATGAGCGACGGCGATATCGTTTTAGGCCCAAACTCAACAACATCCTCAACCTTTCCCCTAAATGATTTGGACACTTACCGTTACGGATTGAATGCGAGGGTTAATTACGTGTTCTGACCAACAACCACCTTTCTCGAAGCCATGAGCTATAGTCAAAAGTTGTGTATGGGCTGATCCGCGCCGCGTGGATCAGCCACCGGCATCTGGTGCAGTATTCAATTTCGATGCGGGGTCCTGAGTTGACCATTTCGCCCTCCACGTGGAAATCCGCCCCTTCGGACGGGGTGTATTCTAGCCCAGCGGCGGGAAACCTATCTACCGTTACGACCGGACCAGGCCTTCCCTCGACATCGAGTCTAACTTAAAAAGTAGTATTGTTCGTGGGGGCAGATCATTCATTTCTTCTTATATTGAACCCATTTTATGTTCCCAAATCGCGGTGCATCTCTCTTTCTTCCATCATGGTGAAATGATGGAGGATATGACTTATGATGCCTGTAAAATGCTGGTCTAGCCTCTCCTGCGTTTCTCGATTTAGTCGGTCCCTTAATCTTCATTTATCGCGCCCCCACACCGGCCCACTGACCTGCACCCCGACAAGCGCCGCGAGTATGATGCGTTTCATCAGACTTCCTGCTCCTGCTCCGGCTCTGGTATGGGTTCGTTGTTAGCCTTTCGTGCGGCGAGGGCCTCTTCTATGGCTTCCTTGGCATGATCATATGCATCCTCTCGGGTCTTGCTGTAGGTGGTCACTTCGGGCAATGCGGGACAGGTAATAAGGAACGTCCCGTTGTCGTCAATGGTGATCTCGATTCGATAGGGAAGCATGGTTTATACCAATATTCCTACGTTAAGACCGACAATGCCGAATCGGGCGGCTAACTTCACTCATTTTTCTTTACACCCAGCCCTTTGCGTAAGCTGGCCCACTGACCAGCACCCCGACCAGCGCCGCGAGTATGATGCGTTTCATTGTGTGTCCCCTATTTCCTGCAGGGGGGCTTCGATCAGCCCACGCTCTGGAACTGGTTGTACTCTTGCTCCAACAGGGTGAAGCTCGGCCAAACGAATTCTTTATGGCGGTTTGCAGCGCCTGGGGTGATTCTCTGTTGCATCTCGTTGGCGCATTTTTCAGCTAGGTAGTCCCAAAACTCTCTGGCTTCATCGTAAGCCCCTTGCGTTTCCATAGATCGTCCCTCCGGTGCGTTGACGTGGAACAAATCCTCCCAATGGCTCCGGGGTACTATGGTGTCAAAGAACCAGGTCTCGCCGTTTATCCTACGTTCAACACGCAGAAAAATCTTATCCTTCCTAAGGGCTTGTTGAAGTAGCTGAACCATTGCCCCCCCCTTGCACATCCCCCCAAGGTTACTACCAAAGCGAGGCCCGGTTAAAGCGCCGCGAGTGTAAGGCTTTCCTCTGCTATCATCCCCTATGTTGCGCGTTGTCCTAGCCGTCTTCTTGCTCTTGGCCCCGTCCGTAGCGGCGGCTGACATCACCGGCAAGGCCCGTGTGGTCGATGGCGACACCATTTGGATCGGTGAAACGAAGATCAGGCTCCACGGCATCGACGCCCCTGAAATGAAGCAGACCTGCCGCACCAGCAAGGGCAAGGAACAACTATGTGGTCAACTGGCGAAGCAAGCCCTCCAGCGCCTCATTCAGGGGCAGGACATTACCTGTAAGGGCGACGAGCGGGACAGGTATGGGCGGCTGATCGCTGTCTGTTACACCGGGCCATATGATCTTAACGCCAAGATGGTGCGGCAGGGATGGGCGCTGGCGTATCGGCGCTATTCGATGGATTACGTTGACGACGAAAACGCTGCTAAGGTTGCGCGGAAAGGTTTATGGCGCGGTGAGTTCGTGCCGCCGTGGGAGTGGCGGAATAAGTAGATGCCCGGCGCAATCAATCTTGCCCTAATCCTGATCGCTGTCCTGTTGGGCAGTATGATCTTCTTTGCTGCAATCGTTACGCCAGCGGTCTTCAAGTTCCTAGAACGGGAACAGGCGGCAATGTACCTGCGCGGATTGTTTCCTCGGTATTATATGTGGGGCGCGATTGTGGCCGCTCTAGCTGCGGCGGTGTCGTGGCCAGTCGATAGTATTAGCGGCGTTGTTTTGGCTGTCATCGCGACGGCTTTCATCGGTGTCCGACAACTCTTGTTACCACCAATCAATGTTGCACGAGAGGGCCGAGCCGCCGGGGATGAAGTTGCCTCAAGGAAGTTTGCTTCACTGCACCGACTGAGCGTCATCATTAACTTGGGTCAAATGATTGCCCTGGTCGTTGTTTTGGCCCTATATCCGAATAGTTAGGAACTTGATGAATGCCAGACTTCTACAAGCCAGACCTAGGCGCGAACCCCGATGACCCGTTTGCCAGAGATACTGACGGTAAACTTGTCCGTCGAAGTTACTGGCTCGACATGAGCGACAGCTCAGTGTTTCTGACCATGACATCAGGCGTTGGCGCTCACATACCGAATGGTTACAAGCGAGCGCACCTGGCCGATATAGGCCGAGCGCATCTTATTGACGATGTGTGCGTACAGGAAGTATTGCCGCCGGAAGAATGACGACAGCCAGGGGACGTCGCGGTGCGGTGGTGAGAAGGTCCGCTTTACCCCCAAAAGCGGACATACCGAGGCCCCATGTCCGCTCCAGCGGGACTTTTCTTTTACGGTGAACGGTGTACCGTTCCCGACATGCCGGTCTGGAAACTCGAACCCATCAATCCCGACGATGAACACTGGACCGCGAGCAGGTACGTAGGCCCTCTGTTCGTTAGGGCGGCGGACGATGATGGAGCCCGGAAGCTGGCGGCGATGGCATGTGGGATCGGCAAGGGGAAGCTTTCCAGCGGTATGGTCTCGACGACGCCCTGGCGTGATGCATTGCTCGCGAACTGCAAGCAGGTTGAAGATTCAGAATACAATGAGGAAGGGGCAGACGCCATCCTTGGACCGGAAAAGGCATTGTCCCGAGCATTCCCTTTGCTTATTTGATCGCGGCCCATGGCGCGGGGCTTTACGGCATCAACCCGATTCCCGTGATGCCATGAACATCTAGACGGCCAGCGCCAGGATCACCACGCCCAGAATCAGCGACCACCAAACCGGCACAACGCTCCCGGAAACAATCACCTCGTCAGCCCGGAAATAGCGCACCCAGTGGGCGGCAGAGACAATGGTGAAGACACAGCCCGCAGTGATTAGGGCTGTTTTTCTTTCGGCGCATTTATGGAAAGCTCCGCCAGATCGTTCCTGAGCGTCCAAGCTTGGCCGCCGGCGCCTCCTTAGGCGCCTCCTTAGGCGCCTCCTTATATGGCGCGTCGCACTTGGGACAGATGATCTTCTTTCGCCTGAGATCGTAAAATTGGACGCCGCAACTGGGACAGGTCCGCTTTTCCCCCCATTCCGCTTTGCCCACCAGTCATCCTCCCGGGATTGCGATCTCAGTCAGTTAACAGAGCCTGATGATAGTCCGAACAGGCCGGATCGGGTAACCCGCATCCTAATGCCCGCTATTGGCGTACATTCGGCCACACCCTGGTTTATGTCCGCTTTACCCCCGAAAGCGGACATTTTGGAGGGGGGTGCAAAACGTCCGCTTTTGACCCATAGCGGACATTCATTGGATTATGCGATTCAGTGGGGGGTGTGCCGAAAAGAAGTGATTGCCGTACCTTCGCCCGGAGAACCCGAATGGCGACGAAGCAGCCGACACGGTTCTCAGAACGGTGGAGTCGTGCGATTAATTGGCTGCGTCCCAATCCCGTCCGGTCAACAGCTTCCAGGCGTTGCGGTAGCCGATGTTGTGCTTGGCCTCATCGGGCAGGTCGCGGAGGATCAGGCGAAGATTTTTCACCCTGTCCTTGAGGAATACCGGCAACGGACTGCGTCCGCCGCCGTAATCGGTGCCGCCCACGAAACGGCCGCTGAATTCCGTCATGATGGCCTTGTAGGCGGGCATGAGCGTGCCTTTCTGGCTGCCGCCGTCGCGCTGCCAGATTACAGTATCGAGGGTCTCGCTGTCTTCGCATTTGTAGTAACGGCCGGGGTATCCGGTGGACAACTCGTAATAAAAATTGGGGTAAGTGTTTAAAAGCCGGCGCACCAGGTCCGGGCCGAAACGTTTTTCCTTTTCCGGGTGCCTGATCTGGCCGAAATGGGCGGCGATGACGTTGGCCTTGGGATAGGCTTTCAGCATTTTCTCCAGCGCGTCGAGGGCGTGGTCCTCGGGTTCGTGATGGATGACGAAGGGAACGCCGGTTTCCGCCGACAGGGCGAATATCCGCTGTCCGTTGTCACCGTCCAGGGGAATGTCCGTATCGCGATCGGTCCGAAAATTCTTGCACTGGTGGCCCGACATGTAGTGGCGAAAATCGAATTCACCCATGATCGGATACTGGCCGCTTCGGACATGGTCTTCGGTCTGGCTGACAAAACTGTTCTTGCCCTTCAACCAGTTTTTGTTGGTGCCGCCGTTTGTCGCCAGAATAAAACGGTCCGGATAGGCGTTGACGATTTCATGAATGTAGTAGCTCCAGCGATAACCCTTTTCCTTTTTCTTAACCTTGGGTCTTTGGTAGCCGTCAAACGTGATTAGGGCTACTCCTAAGTCGTCCATGATCGGCAGGGTATCTACCAGATAATTTTCACCATCCCCACGCTTGAGGCTGGATTCCAGGTCGATGATGGGGATCACGTTACGGTCCAGAAAGGACTGGATGCGCGCGCGCCATTTTTGTTCCAATTCCGGGCGCGTGAATTTGATATCTACCGGGTCGGCGGCTTGAACGGGAAGGCCCGCGAAGAAAACAAACCCAGCAAGAATAAGGCTCAGAAAACGGAACCACATCGCTCAAATTTTTCTTTATCGAGAAGGACCGCTGAGGTGTAGACCTTAGACAGTATGACAGTTCCACGTCCAGCGCCTAGATTGCGGTCAAGTCTAATATGTGGCCCACGCCCCGGATAGATGTCCGCTTTTGGCTAAAAGCAGACTCTTTACCGGGCAATGAAAAAGGTCCGCTTTACCCCCAAAAGCGGACATCTCACTAGTTATTAAAAATTTAATTTTGAGAAAGC
>Ga0310122_10003229_pt1 | contig 10345 bp, 10 predicted proteins | sample CB6_Bottom_1051__FD_203503 | JGI IMG/M metagenome (GOLD analysis project Ga0310122, IMG submission 203503) | Marine microbial communities from Western Arctic Ocean, Canada - CB6_Bottom_1051 | ecosystem: Environmental > Aquatic > Marine > Oceanic | place: Canada: Western Arctic Ocean | collected...
AGAAGTCGCCCAGGTTAGGTACCTGCCCGAAGACCGGCAAGGAGGTCGGCCGGGCGTGCATTCACGAGAAAACCGGCAATGGAAGCGAGCTTGAGGCACAACCGACCCGGTTGGGTATGACACCAGAAATTGTTATTGCAGCATTCGCCTTGATTCTCGCCACCGGATGGGCCCTGCTTCGCCCCTCCGAGAGAACCAACACGGGAGCCACGCCCAGGGGTCCTCCTGGACCATTTGCCGGTCGGCGCGCTCCTCCTCGATCCCGCACTTCGCATCACCTGGGCCAACGACGCGTTTTGTGATCTCTTCGGCCTGACCCGCACCAAGTTGATCGGCCGCGAGATTTCGGAGTTCGTTCAGAAGGAGCTGAATGACCTGGTCGAGGAGCCGGAGGCGGTTGCGGCCGGCCTGATGGCAGCGTATGAGGCCACCTCGACGGCCCCGCCCTTCGAGTTCTTCGTTCGGGCACGGGACGGGAGGGAGGAACGCTGGCTCGAACATACATGTCAGGTGATTCAGCAGAAGCCGTTCAGCGGGGGGCGTGTCGCTTATTTCGTCGACGTTACGCCCAAAAGGGACGTGGCCCTCGCTCGACAGACCCAGGAGATCCATCTCCAGGAACTCGACCAGATCCTACTCACATTGGCTCGCTGGAACAGCGGTGCCGAAGCAGACGAGGTGTCCGTGCTGCGCGAGGTAGCAGCATTGGCGGCCGGCGCGTGGGAGCGCGACCGATGGGAGCTTTGGTTTATGAGTGCGGACCGGACCCTGTGGACGCTCGGCCATTTGAACTACACGTCGCCGAGGCCGTCATCGAAGTCCGCGCCTACGAGTTGGACTCCTTCGGACACGTCAATCACGCGGTCCATCTCAACTATTTCGAACAAGCCCGCTTCGAGGTTCTTGCTCGCTGCGGCTTTGCGTATGACGCGCTCGCGCAACTAGGTTGGGCGATCCATGTTGTGCGCATCGAGGTGAACTATCTGAGCGAGGTGCTTCTCGGAGACCGGCGGCGGATCAGGACCTGGGCGGCGGAGTTCCGGCGCACGAGCATGGTCATGCTCCAAGAGGCCCGGCGAGACGCCCGAGAAGGGGAGGCCGAATCGATGCCCGTGGCGCGAGCTCGCGTCGTGGCCGTGTGGATCGGGGAGAATCGCCGTCCGATCCGGGTTCCGCCGGAGATCCGGAAGGGGTTCGGGGACCTCGAGGCGCCTAGGGCCTGAGCATTCGGTCCAGCGACGGTGGTAGCCAATACACGACCGACATATGTATTTACACCATGGACGTAACTCGGTGGACGTCGCCTGATGAACCAGCCCATGGATGATCGCGAACGCCTGAAAAGCCTACTCCTGGAGCGCTCCGTACGCCTCGGGGACTTTACGCTCTCTAGTGGAGCCACGTCGGCGTATTACGTCGACGCTCGGCAAACGACCATGACCGCCGAGGGGCAACGGCTCACGGGCAAGATTGCATACGACCTCATCGATGAGGCGGGCTGGGACGTGACGCACGTTGGGGGCCTGACCCTCGGCGCCGACCCCGTGACGTACGCGATCGCGCACCACAGCACGTCACGGGAGCGTGTGCTCGATGGCTTCACGGTGCGTAAGAAAGCCAAGGGCCATGGCACTGGACAACAGATCGAGGGGGGCCTTCCGACGGATGCCCGCGTGGTCATCGTCGAGGACGCGGTGACGAGTGGGGCGAGCGCGATCCGCGCGATCGAAGCGGTGCGCGACCACGGATCGACCATCGCCGGCGTCATCTGCCTGGTCGATCGGGAAGAGGGTGGGCGGGCCAAGCTGGAGGAGCTTGGGGTACCGCTCGTCGCGGCCTTTACGGGCCCGGAGCTTCTCGCTGCGGCGAAAGAGGCGGTGGCCGGAGCTACCTGAGGCCCAAGGCCTCCCGGAGTTGGGCCGCCGTCATGTTGGTCACGTACACGGGTGAGCCCTGATCGAATTCCCGACCCCGGGCGAGCGACCCAACCACTACCGGATCGAAGCCGGCGTCCACCACGAGGTCCGACACGATCCGGAGCGCATCCTCATCGTCGCCGGCGATCGGAATTCCCACCTTTTCTCCCTCGCGGTGAGCTTCCCGCTCCACCGACCTGTAGTTGATCGCGTTGAACGCGCGCACGAGGCGGACGCCCGGCAGGAATTCGGCGGACGCAACCCCGGTCCCTTTGGCTAACGCGTCCTCCGCCATGGGCCCGTCGCGTCGCGGGTAAGGGTTGCCGCAGTCGATGACCACCTTACCCTGCATCAAGGGCGCGTAGTCCTGGCCCACCTGAGGGAGGGCGGCATACGGTACCGCGATGAGAACGACCTCCCCGAAAGCGGCAGCCTCCGCTGGCAGGCCGGCGCGCGCCCTGAGGCCGGCCCGCTCGACCAGCCCAGTGAGCTCCTCGGGATGGCGGGAAGAGAAGAGGATCTCGTGTCCGGCTTCCGCCCACTTGAGGCCGACCGCCCCTCCAATATTTCCCGACCCGATGATCCCGATCCTCGAGGCGGCAGGTAGTAGGCCGGTTGTGGCGGGCAGTGGTGCGGCTGCGCCCAGCCTTCCCGGTAGAAGCGTGGGCACGAAGACCAATCCGGTCGCCGTCGCCCCCGCCCTCAGAAGAAAGTCACGACGTGACTGCTTGTTCTCGCCCTTCCCGTCCGGTCGCGTCATGTCTATCTCCTCGCTGATTCGTCCGCCCGGCTGATTCGTCTGCCGATGCTTCGCGCTAGACCCTCCAACACGAAGCACCGTAAACGTCGGTGGTGGGATGGACAAGTCGGTCGGTACAGGTCGCGGCCTTTTTCGTCCCGTCCGGAGCACGTACTGTGGCGACTTCGGAGTCGCCCGGAACGTTGTGGGGCCCTTGGCAAGCCGCTCTTTCCACATATTTTTTGGCAAGCCTAAATTTCTCCATCTACCTGGGGTTTCCATGTCTCGTTTTCGTTTGGCCGTTCTCATCGCACTCACTAGAGCCGTCGTCCCCGAAGCGGCCGCCTCCCAGTCCATCGGGACCGACCGGCCCGACTTCGTCGAATCCAGCTCGACGGTGGGAAAGGGCAGCGTCCAGATCGAAGGGTCCGTTGCGTTCGACGAAACGACGACCCTCGGGGTGGAGGTCGAAAACTTCACCACCCCGTTTCTCTTCCGGGTGGGCATAGCGGACCGCTGGGAACTCCGCCTGGAATCGGACTGGTTCATCCGTACCACGCTTGATGAGGGGGGGACGGCGCCGGAGGTCACGACCCAGGGAATCTCCGATGTCGCGGTCGGTGTGAAGTGGGCGTTCTTCGCCCCCGAGACGGGCAACGCACCGGCCATGGCCGCCCTGGTTCACGCCGACCTTCCCACGGGGTCTGACGCCTTCCGGGGCAGTGGGGCGCGGCCCTCGCTTCGGGTCGTGGCGGAGTGGGCCCTGGGCGATTGGGGAATTGGAGTCATGCCCGGGATCCTCTACGATCGAGACGACGATGAACGCTTCGTGTCGGGCATCTTCGGCGCCGTGGTTGGAAGGGGTCTGACCGACTCGGTCCGGGCCTTCGTGGAAATCGCCTTCGAGCAAATCGCGGGGGACCAGCGAGGCGGAAACGTCGGATACGTCGACTTCGGAGGCACCTTTTTGCTGAACCCGCAATGGCAATTGGACGCGGCAGCGGCCATGGGCATGACGGACCAGTCCCTGGATTACGGGCTCACGTTTGGACTGTCGGGGTTACTGCCGCGGTAGGGCTGGGCCGGCCCGGTAGGCCCTCGGCCTCAGCCGGAAGCCAGCTCCGCGACCCGACTCCGAATGCGCTCCAGCTCTACGTCGAACGACGGATCCGCGCTATCGAAGAGAACCAGGAAGTGCCCGTACATGAGGAGCGCCTGGTCGGTATCGCCAGCGAGGTCGGCGAGCCGAGCGCTCTCACGCACCATCGTCGAGTAGAGATAAACCGGGAGCACGGAGGCGAAATTGGGTGAAAAGGCGGCCCAGCTGGCTTCCGCGTAGTCTCCTCCCAACTCGAGACTGATCTCCGAACGGCCCGCTTCGGGCGGCCCCGCATCGAGGGCGTCTTGCAGATCCGCGATGAGCGCTTCGACTCGGATCCCGCTAGTTGCACTTTCGAGCATCGCTTCAAGCAACAACCCGCACAAGGCGTTCTGGCCATGGGTCAGATCGGGATCGTCGGAGCCGGCACGAAGGCGCCAGATCTCGAGGATGCAGAGATCCCGGGCTCCATCTCCCCAGGCGATAGGGCCTGGATCGTCGCCCACCTGGGCGTCAATGTCGGTCGCCGCGCGCTCAGCAGCATCCACGGGGCCATCCCAGTAGAGATGGTCCACGAGCACCTGTCGAGGGAGGGGTCCAAAAACCCGCTCGACGCGCGCCCACTCCGTGTTTGCCTCGTCCCGGCGCCCCGCGTTCCTGAGCAGGCGCCACCTCCGCCTGACGGCGTCCTCTCGCTCTTCCGGCGTCACGACCGCCTGATCCAGTGCTGCGAGCACGCGTTCCAGGCCCTCACCTCGTGGGCCCCCGTGCGGAAGGAAGGGGAACCACATGCCGGCCAAGCGCCAATAGGAGAGCGTGTCGATGCTCTCGCGTATCCACCGCTGCTGTACCGTATCGCCCATGATGAACGCCAGGCCGAAGCGAATATACGATTCACCCTCGGTCCCTGCCGCCGCCTCGAGGTAGACAGGCGCCTCGGCGAGGACATACGCAGTGTCCGCAGCCTCAAACGCCTGCCACAGCTTGTGTTCCCGCACGACATGCAGGCCCGGATCGAGCTCCAGCGCTCGGTCGAACGCGCGTCCCGCCTGGCCTCTCGGGTCGTCCAATCCGAGGACGAACTGATTATGATAGAGCTTGTCGCCCAGGCGGTACCAAGCTCCCGGCTTGTCGGGGACCGCGCGTACGGTTCGCTCCAGATCTCGGATTTGCTCAACCCCGCTCACGCGTGACTCATACTCTTCGATCAGCGTCCGCATGTACTCGCGGTCGCGGGGCGGGAGCCAAACCAAGTTCGACCGCATCACTTCGATGGCACGAGCCAGAAAGTCGAAGCGCTCTTGGTCGAGGCCCATCTCCGAAGCCTCGTACAGCCCCACCGCCGCTACCGCGAACGTCGGGTCGATACTCAACGCCCTCTGAAAGGCCTCCTGCGACTCAAGAAAGGCGGTTCGCCGCTAGAGCCTTCGCCCAGCCAGATATGCTTCCAGCGCCGCGGACGGTACCTGCGAGAGGTACTCGACGCGGCTCGGATCCTCCCCAGCCTCGAGTGAAAGGATCGCTCCTGAAAGGCGTGTCGCGAGCGCACCGAGCTCATCGGAGGAGCCTTCCACCGTGGCATCTCCCACCAGATCCCCTCCCGGAACCTGGAGGAGTCGAATGCTGGCCGTGAAGCTTTCGGCGGTGCCCACGAAAGATCCGACGATAACCCGCCCTGCGCCGAGCCGGCGGGCCAACTCCACCGCTTGGCCCTCTGAGAGGTCTTCGGCCTCGGAGTCGACCGTGTTCCGCCACGCCGAGAGCATCACGCTCGGGTCAAGCATCCGCGGATCGTCGGAAAGGTAGGGAGACAGGATGTCGAGAACGCCTTCGCGAAGCATCGCCCGCAGACTCTCCTCTCCCGATGAGACTCGGAAGGGGACGACCGCGAACAAACGGCTACCGATGCCCTCCGCGCCGACCCGCGCGGGTTCGCCCAGCAGGCGCCAACCCGCGACAATGACGGCGACCGCGATAAACGCCATGACGACTGATTGGCCCCGGGTCAGGTGCGGTCGGGTCCCGCTGTCATCCTTACCCCCGACCCGCTCGATCCCCGCCGGCGTGACATCGAACGCCCACGCGAGCACCAGCGCCACGGGGAAACCGGCGAGGGCGAGAACGAGAACGAAGGTATACGTCCACGCCGGGAGGCCGAGAGGCTCGAGGGTAAGGTCCGCCGCCTGAACGCTGACCGCGGCCACGACCGTGTAGCCGATCGCAACACGCACCACGCGGCGATCCTTCAGCTCTCGCCAGAGTTCGCTGAATTTCACGGCATTCCTTCTCCGGACCCTAGCCCCGAATCTCCCCACCGTTGACGTGGAACGTCTGCCCCGTGATGTAGCTCGCGTCCTCGGACGCCCGAAACGCGTAGGTGTTCGCGAGCTCTTGGGCGAGTCCCACACGCCCGAGGGGAATCCGGTTCAGGTCCGGGTGCGCGACGTAGGCCCCGGGAACCACATGGTTCACGAGGATGCCGTACTGTGCCAGCTCCGTGGCGAGCGCGCGGGTCATGCCAATCGCGCCCATCTTCGACCCGCATATGTGCGACCAGTTGGGCCTTCCGTGGAAGGCGTTCAGGCCCGACACGGTGATGATGCGGCCGTAGCCGTTGGAGATCATGCCGGGAACGACGGCCCGGGTGCAGAAGAAGGGACCGTCGAAGTTGACGGCCGCAGCATGCGCGCCACTCCTCCGTGCTCATCTCCGCGATGGGGCTAGAGGCTCGGAATCCGGCGTTGTTGATTAAAATGTCGATGCGACCGAGACGCTCCAAAGCCTCGGCAACCATCTGATTCACCTGCTGCTCGTCACCGACGTCGGCTAACAGGGCGATGGCCCTCACGCCTAGGGCCTCGGCCTCGCGCGCGACGGCTTCGGCCTCGGCCCGATTCGACCGTGCGTTGACCACCACGTCGGCACCACGTCGCGACAGTTCCAGCACCGCCGCGCGGCCGAGATTCCGGCCGGAACCCGTCACCAGGGCGACCCTCCCCTCGACCGGCCGCGCGGAGGGAAGAAAGGCTGGGACGCACCAGCGGGAGCGCCATAGCGGCGCCCATGCCACCTAGAGCGGTCCGTCGTGAAAGCGGTTTCCCTTTGCCGATCTCCATGACTCGGCTCCTGTTGGAAAGCTGCCGTACTCCTTCGGCAGCCTTCTTGCGGCTGGGCGCCTAGTTCCTAGTTGCCGTTCAGGCGTACGAACTTCTGGACTCGGTGCCCGGTCTGCACCTCGCCGGTGTAGAGATTCCCCTGCGAATCGAACGCCATGTAGTGGAGCCAATCGAAATTGCCCGGCTGCTTCCCGCCCGTACCCCAGGAGTAGACGGGCTCGAGCGTGGCCCTGTCCAGCGTCCACACCACGTTGTTTGTGCCATCGGGCACGTAGAGAAACCGTTGCTCGGTGTCGAGCGGGTCGAACTCGGCGCCCCATGTCGATCCGGGCCCGTACGTCTGGGGAGCGAGAACGTTCTCCATGATGTAGGTCCCGTCCTTCTCAAAGACCTGGAAGCGGTTGCTGGGACGGTCGCTCACGTAGACTCGCCCGTCATTGGAGATGGCCAGTCCGTGGACTGGTGTACGCCACGTACGGCTCGCGGGAGCGTCGGGGTCCCATGGGCCCGGATTCTCATCGACCGGAGGCTCACCATAGGCTCCCCAGTGTCGCAGGTACTCGCCGGTCTGAGCATCGAAGACGATCAACCTCCGATTGCCGTACCCATCCGCTACGTAGAGCTCGTCGGTCGTGGGGTCCACCTCCATGGTAGCGGCTCGGTTGACCGAGTTCGTGTCGTTGCTGCCCTGGCTCACACCGACGTCCCCGATCTTGAACACGAACTCGCCGTCCGCTGTGAACTTCATCAGGTGATGGTCGTCGCCGCCGTTTCCTGCGACCCACACGAAACCCTGGTAGTCCACGTGGATTCCGTGCTCACTATTGAACCACTCGTATTCCCCGTTGGGGTCGTCGCCGCCGCCACCGCCCCACGCGTGGATAACTTCGCCCGCAGGGTTGAAGGCCAACACAGACGGGGCCGTCGTGCAGCAGAGCGATTGGACCGGATCGCTTCCCCACGTCTGGTCGCGTTGGGACATCGGCGGCGTCGAACCGGCGTTCGTACCCTGCACCGTGAACGGTCTGTGGATGATCCATACGTTGTCGTTGCTATCGACGGAGGTGCCGGCGATCTGCCCCATGATCCAGTTGTTGGGAAGGGGCTTGGGCCAGAACGGGTCGACCGCAAACTGCGCCACACCTTCTGGTACCCCGGGTCCCGACGCGTCCGCCGGCACTCTAGCCATGGAAGACGCCATCCCAGCATCGTCCATCCCAGCATCGTCCATCCCAGCATCGTCCATCCCGCATGCCGATGTGGCGAGGATCATCATCGATGTTACCAAGACCGCGCGAATCCAACTCTGGGATCGGTTCATTGTTCGTCACCAGTTCAAAAGGGAGTTTGGAAAACAGGCCATATAGAATACGGCGGATATCAACATCTGCCAACCGACCGGTGGGAGACTCAGTCGAGCAACCGCAGCGGCATCACCAGGCAAAGGTAGTCCTCCGCTTCTTCGCCCTCGGCTGGGACCGGCTCGATGGTCGCGGCCCGTTCCGGAGCCTTCAGGGTGATTTTCACCTCGTCGGTGGACATGTACTTCAGCACATCAAGCAAATACGCCGCATTGAAGCCGATCTCTATTCCCTCGCCTTCATACGTCAGTTCCAACTCGTCCTCGCCCTCGCCGAGGTCAGGTGTGAGAACGCTCAGATGGACGCGATCCGACTCGAAAGCCATACGGATCCGGTGCGTTTGGTCGCTGGCAACCACCGCCATACGGCGGACCGCAGAGGCCAATGCATTCTTGTCAACGATCGCAAACTTATCGTTGTCTTTTGGAATCACTTGTTCGTAGTTGGGATAGGTACCTTCGATGAGCCTCGTATAAACCTCGGTGCCATCCGCTCTGAATCCGAGATGATTATCACTCTTGGCGACCTCGAGGGTCTTCTTACTCTCGAAGAGTCGCTGTACCTGCTGAAGCGCGATCGGCGGGACGATGAAGTCTTCGCTGGGAGCGCTGGACGAGCCCGCGGCGATGCCCTTCCTCGCGAGACGGTGCCCGTTGGTTGCAACCATCCGCATGTGCCCATCCCTCAACTCCCATAACACACCGTTGAGGATCGGCCGGCTGTCCTCAGAGGAAACAGCAAACGCGGTGTTCTTGATCAAGCCGTGGAGGTCCCCACCCTTTACACTCCAACCCTGCTCGAAGTCCACCTCCGGTAGCGTGGGAAACGAATCGCTTGGAAGACCGTTGAGTTTAAAGTGGCTCTTTCCGCACCTTAATTCTATTTGATCACCCCGAGTACTCAACTCGACGGGTTGCTCCGCTAATTCCCTCACGATTTCCTGAAGCTTTTTTCCAGGAGCGGTAATACTCCCTTGCTCCTTCACCTCTGCGGGAACCCATACACGCACCGCTACGTCCAGGTCGGTACCACTCATCAATATCCCGTCCTGTCCTACCTCGAAAAGGATATTCGAGAGAACGGGAAGTGTCGTTTTCGTCGGGATGCTCGCGGAAACGGCAGCGAGCCCCGTATGCAGGTTCTGCCGAGTGATCACACAATTCATCGAGCCTCCACGGCGTCGGTGTACGCCTCGTTATAAACAGTTTCTAGATATAAAAAGATTACCTTATTTAAAAACCTTAGTAGTAGTAGAAAGTGTAAAAATGTTGAGAAATCGGTGTTCGCCAATGGTCATAACGGACTTCACTCCTTTTTCCATTTGTGGAAAAGTAGGGATACTAATTATTTCCCTCTGAGGATGTGGAAAAGACGTAATGAATCCGAGGGTTCTCCACGCTTTTTCGCCATACGGTATTCAGGGTTCTCTTCCGATCTCGGCACGTACCCCCTCCACCGTCTGGCGGAACTCGGCATCCACGCTCATCGCATCTTCGACTTTGCGAATCGAGTGGATTACCGTCGAGTGATCACGGTCGCCGAACAGGTGACCAATATGCACGAGAGAGTAGTCCAATAGATCTCTGATCAGGTACATGGCGACCTGGCGAGGGACCGTCAAGTCCTTGGTCCTCCGCTTCGAGCTGAGCGCTTCCTCGCGGACCTGCCAGCGGGTTGCCACCGCCCTCCGGATGTGCTCGGCACCCAATACGGAGCCGGTGTTTCCTGAGGTGCTTCCGAAGCTTCCGTGAAGCGCTTTGCGTGCAAGATCGACGGAGATTTCCTGATTCGTGATGGACGAATACGCCAACAGCTTGATGATTGCGCCCTCGAGTTCCCGCACCGAGGACGTACAGAACTGTGCGATAAAGTCCATCACATCGTGAGAGACCATGAGTCCGTCGTCGTCGGCTTTCTTCCGTAGGATCGCGACCCGGGTTTCGTAGTCGGGCGGCTTGATGTCTGCGACCAATCCCCACTCGAACCTCGATATGAGCCTTTCCTCGAGGCCGGGAATCTCCTTGGGCGGCCGATCACTCGTGAGGACGATCTGCTTGCGGGCATCATAGAGGGCGTTGAACGTATGGAAGAACTCCTCCTGGGTACGCTCCTTA
>Ga0310122_10003230_pt1 | contig 10344 bp, 10 predicted proteins | sample CB6_Bottom_1051__FD_203503 | JGI IMG/M metagenome (GOLD analysis project Ga0310122, IMG submission 203503) | Marine microbial communities from Western Arctic Ocean, Canada - CB6_Bottom_1051 | ecosystem: Environmental > Aquatic > Marine > Oceanic | place: Canada: Western Arctic Ocean | collected...
CTTGTGCGCTACATTCCGTCCAGGCGCAAAGGCCACCCAAACGATCTCGCATCACTTCTGGTCTACCTCGCGTCCGACGCCTGCGACTTCGTGACCGGTCAGACGATATTCATTGACGGCGGTGTCCTTGCCCACGCTTAGGATTATCAGACTGCTATGGACTTGCAGATAAGAGTCGTCCCGAAGGCGAAGCGCAACTCGATTGAGATTGGCGACGATGGCCTGTTCAAGGTCCGAGTCACTGCGGCCCCGGAACGTGGAAAAGCCAACGATGCTGTGATAACGCTGCTCTCGAAGCTGATAGGCGTTCCGAAACGCGACATTCAGATCGTGCGAGGGCACACTGCGCGAAACAAATTAGTGAGGGTAGAGGGCGCGACGACGAAGCAAGTTATCGAGAAACTTTCCTCGGATTAGTTTGCTAGTTGGCGGCCCGGCGCCGTCATGACAGGGAGCTAAGATGTCCATCCTGATTCGACCTGACGACCCGCGACTGACATGGCAAGGCGCGATTTCGCAGAACGTCACAGATGAAGGGGTTGTTCCATGGCGTTTGCCTTTCGAGAAATTGGCCCTATACCCGCCGGAGGCGCTGCAAGAGCGAGCCGTCATGCCAGCCGGGGTGCGAGTGTCGTTTCTAACCGACACGTCTTCGCTCACTGCTTCGATGACGGTGGAATCAGACGACCCGCAATTTGTCGACTTTTATTGCGACGGCCAGCTATTTGCGTCCCTCTCTGCTGATGGCAGTAAGAACCTCAGCGTCACCAGTTTGCCAGCCGGCCAACACCTGATTGAGATGTGGTTGCCCCAACATGGGAAAACGATGTTGAGTTCGCTGGAGATCGAGGACGGCGCCAGCCTGCTTCCCTACGAGGATGATCGACCCAAATGGGTGACTTACGGAAGCTCAATCACGCACTGCAGGGCCGCTGCAAGCCCCAGCATGACCTGGCCTGCGATTGTAGCAAGAGACCGCGGCTTCAACCTGACGTGTCTCGGTTACGGAGGAAATTGCCATCTGGAACCGATGCTTGCTCGAATGATTAGAGACCTACCTGCGGACTATTTGTCGATGAAGGTGGGGATCAACATTCAGGGCTCGCAGAGCCTGAACATTCGCACGTTCAAGCCCGCGATAATCGGATTCGTGTCGATTGTAAGGGAGAAACATCCTGACACGCCCTTCGTCGTGATCTCGCCGATATTCTCGCCGCCCAAGGAGACAACCCGTAATTCGCTGGGGTTCAGCCTGTCGGACATGCGCGAGGAGGTTACGGAGGCAGTTGGACTGCTCAAGGCTCAGGGAGATGCCAACATTCACTATGTCGATGGCTTGAAACTATTTGGCGCTGAATATGCGGACATGCTGCCCGACGAACTGCATCCAGACGCCAAAGGCTACGAAGTTTTGGCTGGGAATTTCGTTGATGAAGTCGCGAGGCCTTTGTTCATCTAAAGCGATGTTGGCTTGCTACCCTGTAATGATTCTCACGAACGCGGATCGTATGAACGTCAGCAGGAGCAGGGCGACCATTGGCGACAAGTCCAGCATCCCCAACTTAGGCAGCACACGGCGGATTGGAGCCAGGATCGGCTCTGTAACCTGATAGACGATGTTGAGAATCGGAAACAATGGGCTGGTTGGCCCGACGTTGAGCCACGAACTAAAAACGCGGATCAAGAGCGCAATGTAGAGCACAGTGCTCAGAATAGTAACGAACTGGACCAGATATGCTTCCACCCGTCAGCCTCCCAATGCCTTCGACTTCTCGTATGCGGCGTTCACCGCGCTGAATATCGTAGCCCGGAACCCGCCGTCCTCAAAGGCTCTAACCGCCTCTATCGTGGTGCCTCCCGGAGAGGTCACCATGTCCTTTAACACTGCCGGATGGCTTCCGGTCTCTTTCACCAACTGGGCGCTTCCCAGGACGGTCTGGAGAGCCAACTGTCGAGCCACATCCCTTGCCATGCCGAGATACACTCCGGCGTCGATCAGCGCCTCTATGAACAAAAACACGTAAGCTGGGCCGCTCGCGGAGAGCGCGGTCGCCATGTCGATGAGCTTTTCATCGTCGGCGTAGAGCTCTTCGCCCAGAGTGCTGAGAATCTGTTTGGTAGTGGCGCGCTTGTCCTCAGGCACTTCAGGGGCGGCGGTCCACACGCTCATGCCCGCTCCGATCTGCGCTGGAGTGTTGGGCATGACTCGGATTACGGCCTTGTGGTCAAGTCCGTCGGTCAGCGTCTTCATGGTTGCGCCGGCGACGATGGACAGCAGCGCGTTATCTTTAGAGAGTTTGCCCTTGAGATCGGGCAGAACGTAAGGCAGGCTCTGAGGCTTGACGGCCAGCACGCTCAGGCCTGCGTCTTCCAGGGCGTCTCGATTGTTGGCGTGGGCGGTGAGTCCGTATGTGTTCTCAAGATGGGCGCGTCGGGCCTCCACAGGCTCACCGACGTGGACGTCCTGAGCGTTGGCTATCTTGGACTCGATTATGCCCCCAATAATGGCCTCGGCCATGACTCCGCCGCCGATGAACGCGATTTGCATTTGCTGTCCTTTGGAAAAGGCTGTCAGGTGTCAGTGAAGTTCTATTAGACCGGTGGCAACCGGTTGTCGCTGGCGATGGATACGGCCACGCGGATGGACTCCAGCATGCTTGTGGCGTCGGCGATCCCTTTGCCTGCGATGTCGAACGCGGTGCCGTGGTCAACCGAAGTCCGAATGAAAGGCAGGCCGAGGTTCACGCTCACGCTCCTCGCCCAATCAAAGACCTTGATGGGGATGTGGCCCTGGTCGTGGTACATGGCAATAACTGCATCGTACTTGCCGTCTATGGCCTGAACAAACACCGTGTCCGCGGGGACAGGTCCGGTGGCGTCGATGCCCATTGCTCTGGCTTCCTCAACCGCTGGAGTGATCTGTTTTGCTTCCTCATCACCTAGGAGACCGCCGTCACTGGAATGTGGGTTGAGGGCCGAGACGCCTATGCGGGGAGTCTCAAACCCCCACTGCTTGAACGTCTCGTCTGTGAGGGCGATCTTTGCTAGCACGTTTTCCTTGGTCACGTAGTCGCAAGCGATTCTCAGAGATCGGTGGGTGGTCAGATGGACGGTGCGAAGCTGTCGAGCCATGAGCATCGTCGCGACGTTTTTGGAGCCGGTCTGGCTCTGGAAAATCTCCATATGCCCGATATCTTCGTGGCCGGCCAGCGCGCAGGCCTCTTTGTTGATGGGCGCGGTTGCGATGGCCTGGACTTGGCCTGATGCCGCTAACTCTCCGGCCCTCAGTATCCATTCCACCGACGCCTGACCCGCAACTGGCGATATTTTGCCGTACTCCAGCGCATTGAAATCAAGATTCTCAAGGTCCAGCACGTCGATGGTGCCATGCTCGCCCCGAACCTCATCGACGTCGTGCGCCAGACGGGTACCGCCCGTTGCGTTGATGAGCCGCAGGGCGTCGTCCATAGCGGCGACGCTACCGACCACGAAGGGGCGGCACTTTTCATAGACCCACGGGTCCTGCAATGCTTTGGCGGTGACTTCGGCGCCGATGCCGGCGGCGTCGCCCATAGTGATGGCGACCAGTGGTTTATCGGACATGGGGTGTTCGCTCCGTTGTGGAATTAGGCGCTGATTCAAGCTGCTGGCGGCAGGTCGTCAGGCTCAGTCCATTATACCTCGGCGGGAGGGGGACGGGTAGGTGGCAGCGAGGTATCGGTATCAGGAATCAGGTTGTCAGGGTTTATCTATTCAAAGCGAAGGGCAGTTCATATCGCCCTGAGCAACCCGACAAGATTGTGATCGCGGATGGCGGCGGATATGCGTTCTATCTGCATATGTGCCATAATCCGACCTTCTTCATCATTTAGATCCATGAATGCGAGAACCATTACCTTGAAATAAAACGGGTAAAGGAAACCTGACCGGTAGTCGGCTTGGCATTGTTCGATGCTGTAACCGGTTCCGCCTTCGGAACCCAGGGTATTGTGATACAGGCGCAACAAGTTGGTCTCGATCGTCCTTCTCATGTTGACGGTGAGGCCATGAATTGTCAGGCATGAGAAGTCAGTCACGCCCTTCGCGCGCGCCGCAGACGGCCAGTCGATCAAGGTGACATGACTGCCTCTGAACTCGTCATCGACCTGTTCGCCGTGCTTCTCAAGATATGTCCTTCCACTGGGGATAAACCGCTCGGCCTGAATCGCGGCCCGATCGATGGTCGCAGGCAGCCAACGAGCCCGTTCCAGGTTGGTTCTACCCCACCACTTGGCGTGAAAAACAGCGAGCGGTCTGGCGGCCGTTTCAGCGTCGGTTTTCGACATTCGAGCAAAACTATTGCCTAACCGTCCCTTGCTCAGGTCTTCCATGAGAATAGCGGAGTCGCCTGTTAAATGGTCGGAATCAAAAAAATAGCATCTGGGCATGATGAATTCCGAGGCTACGGCCAGGCGTCGATATACGTTGGCTTCCCGGATTGTGAATTCAACGAGAGCCTATTTGAGAATCGGGTCTGTATTAGCGAACTTAGCCGCGATTGATGTCGGAGGCGTCGGGGCGCCGTTCTCGTATTCAAGGTCGATGCGCCACACCTCTCTGACGAACATGAACCCTTCGCTCATCCTCTGAATTCCGAATGACGAAATCTTCGCGCTTCGGAAGTCGTCGTGATTCCTGAGAACTTCGTTCAGCAACTTGACTGATACATCTTCAGCGCGCCATGGTGGGTTGCCGGAGGATTTGTCTGCGTTCGTAATGACGTCTAGCTCGGTTCATGGTAGCTGGAGAGAATATCAGAGCCATCAACCAAAGCCTCTATCGAGATGACACGATCGCACGGAGAAGAGTGAGCCTGCCGGGGTCATACCCTCGGGATTCAGCGAGCACAACCCTGCTAAGTGTTTCGGCATGCGGATCCGTGTTATGCGCTTCTATCAGAAACATCATCGCTTCTCCCCACAACTCCCAGTCTCGCGGACTACTGGTCACAGCGTAAACCAGATCGGAAGGAGCATCTTCAATATCTGACCTGGATAATCGAAGGAGGCCTCGATAATATATCACCAAATATTCCCGATCGAATGACGGCTGGTAATTGATTGCCCGTTCAAGATATTCAGCCGTGTCTGAGAAATCGCTCGTCAAAAAGTAGATATGCCGAAGTTCGGCCAACGCGACCGAAATGAAGTTACCTTCGTCAATTAAACTTGATAACAACTGCACGGCTACTTCGTAACGCCCTAGCCTCGAATTGACTACTCTTCGCAGAAATAGAGTCCGACCGGAGCCAGAATCGCCGACTGAAAGTTCTCCCGAAGCGTCAAGCTCGTTGAGAGCCTCCTCATATTGGTGCAACGCGATGAACGCTTCAGTTTTTTCGTTGCGTGCGATAGCCAACAGTGGTGGTTGGTAATCACCCGAAAAAGATGTGTTCGTATCAAACGAGGCATCAGTTGATTCAGCAGCGCTCGCTGATCTTCGCGTGGAAGGTGTCGGCGGCACAGCTCTAGAAGCACGTTGCGCTTCGGAGGCCCGATCTGTCGAGAGTTGCTGAGTTACCGTTGGGCCAGTTGCGCGAGTCGCTGCTTCCGCTGCAACTTGAGCCTCCGAGGTTCGTTCGATGGCAACATTCGTTGGCGAATCGCCGCCTGTGCCGCACGCCAATATGCTCAGGACGCATGTCAACGCCACCACATATGCGCCGATTGATTTAACGCTCATGTGCTAGCCCACCCTCTGTTCCTCACGAGCCACTGACAAGTATGTGTCACTCAGAGGATGCAGCTTTGTAATCAAACGAAGACCATCCCCAACAGCCGAGTCTTCGTAATTCTCCGTCAGGTTTCGGCCCCAGTTATCGCGGCGGGGTTGAGCGCCCGTCACCACAGTCTGGCTAGCCTACGTACTCCGACATCATAAACCCGTTGCCCTCAGGGTCTGCAAGTTCGGCCAGCTTTATCGGCTCGCCGGGTCGGTTTCCAGGAGCTTTGCGAATTAGGCCTCCGCCTGTTTCGATTTCGGCGCAGGCGGATTCGACGTCCGACACCTGAACGCTCAATCCGGTCGGGTTGAAATCGCCGTTGCCTCCGCCGTGGAGGGCGACGACGGCGTCCCCGTGGGCAAGTTCGCTCCACATAGGAGACTGCGAGTTGACCTTCAGTCCAACAACGTCACGATAGAAGGCCACGGCGCGGTCCATGTCCTGGACCATAAGCATGTATTTCAGTGATTCTATTCGCATCGTATGAGACCTCCTGACTCGTAAATAAGATCGGACCGCCAACATCTGATTCATAAAATCAAGTGTTGGCGGTCCGTGTTTGCTACATCGGTTGCGAAATTACTCGCACTTGGAGTAGCCGCAATCCAGGCAACTCAGGCATCCCTCCTGCGGGATCAGCGAACCGGAGCATTTGGGGCACCGGATGCCGGTCGCGACAGGGCTGGCGCTGTGACCGTTGCCGTTGCCATTGGGGGCTGCGGACTCCGCCTGAGTGGAAGGGAACAGTCCTAACTGCGCCACGGTCTTCGATTCCTCGGTGGGGCCGTGACCCTGGAGGGCGATGTGGTCGGCGTGGAGGTGGTTGCCCAGGGCATGGGCCACCGCATCGGGCGCCGAGCGTATCAGCGTTCCGCCGTCCCATGCAGGGCAACAGGTGATGCCCTGGAGATGCTCGACGATCTCGTCAGGCCTAATGCCGGAGCGCAGGGCCAGGGACACCAACCGAGACACGGCCTCCAGGTTCGCCGAGTCACACCCTCCAGCTTTGCCCAGGTTGGTGAACACTTCGAAGGGCTTTCCATTTTCGTCAAAAGTGATGTTGACGTACATATTGCCGTGACCGGATCGTATACGATCCGTGACGCCAGACACCGAGGTCGGGCGCTGTCGAGGGATCAGGATTTCCTTGACCTCCGAGGCGTCATCTTCGTTCGCGGACTCTGATCCCGTCTCCAGAACCTGCATCGACTTTGAGCCGTCGCGATAGACGGTAACGGCCTTGCATCCCGTCTCCCAGGCCAGCATGTAGGCGTTGTGGACGTCCTCGATGGTCGCGTTGTTGGGCAGGTTGATGGTCTTGGAGACCGAGTTGGTCACATGGTTTTGCCAGACAGCCTGCATACGAACGTGAGCCTCAGGGCTGATGGTCATCGACGTGCGGAAGATGTCGGGGTCCAGGCCATGCTCCTTCAGGATGCTTTCGGCGCCGTCTGGAGTCTCGATGATCTGTTGAAGGACGTTTCGCACGCGGGCGTCGTCGCCCAATTCTTTGTGAAGCGTCTCGGTAATAGACGTTGGAGCGTCCAGCAGTCTGGAGCTTGTGCCCTCGTGGTCCTTCCACAGCACGTTCGACCACCACGCCAGCGCGAAGTGAGGCTCGATGCCGCTGGAGCAACTGGCTATGCGGCTGATCGTTCCCGTGGGAGCGATCGTGACAATGCTGGAGTTCCGAACCGGAGGCAGGCCGCGCTGTTTGAGAGCCGAACCTTCATACTCGGCGAACGGGCCACGCTCGACTGCGAGGTTGTGGGACTCGTCCCATGCTGTGCTCTCTATGAAACCGCCCATCTCTTCGGCCAAATCACGCGCCGGTTGAGAATCGTAGGGTAGGTTGAGGCGAATCAGAGCGTCGGCCCAACCCATGACGCCCAGACCGATGCGTCGGGTCGCCAGGTTGACTTCTCTGAGTTTCTCCAGAGGGAAGCTGTTGACCTCAATGACGTCATCCAAGAATCGAACGGCCGTCCTGACGGTGTCTTCCAGAGCTTCCCAATCGAAACCGTTTCCGTTGATGTGGCGGTCAAGATTGATAGAGCCAAGGCAGCAGTTGCCATAATTCTCCAGGAACTCTTCGCCGCACGGATTGCTGGTTTGAATCTTGCCCATCTGAGGGTTGGGAGCGGTCTCCCAGACGCGGTCCATGAAGACGACGCCGGGGTCTCCCGTCTTCCAGGCGGACTCGGTGATCTCGTCCCAAAGCTCCCGCGCTCGGATGGTCTCGACAACCTCCAAAACGGGGCCGTCGCCTTCGTCGCGAGGGTTAATCAGGTTCCAATCTGCATCGGCCTTGACCGCCTCCATAAAGGCGTCGGTTATCTGAACCGAAATGTTGAAGTTCTGGAGCGTGTCGTCGCTATCCTTGCAATGGATGAAATCTCGGATGTCGGGATGGCTGTCCAGAAGCTGGCCCATGTGCGCGCCTAGCCGGAATGCGCCCTGGGTGAGGGTCGCGCCGACGGCAGAGTACAGCTTCATGACCGCGATAGGGCCACAGGCGTTGCCGTGAGTCGTCCTGATGGCGTCGTTCTTCGGCCTCAGATTCGAGAATCCGAATCCGATGCCGCCACCCCATTTCTCGATCATGGCGGCGTCGTGGGCCACCTCCATGATGGACTCCATGTCGTCCTCGGGCGACACGACGAAACATGCCGACAGGCAACCCCGACCCGTGCCTGCGTTGACCAGAGTAGGGGAGTTGGGTAGGAACTTCAACGAGGTCATCATGTCGTAGAACTTGTTCTCCCAGACCGCCTGATGCGCGGGAGCCTCGCCCTGAGCGATAGCGTTGGAGACCCGGTGGAACAGGTCTTCGGGGGCCTCAATGGCGTTGCCGTCGGCATCCTTGCGAAGGTAGCGTTCTTCCAGGATCGTCCTGGCGTTATCGGAAATTATCAGTTCGCCTCTGGTCGCGATGGGGGTTGTATGGCCGTTGCCATTCCCGTTGCCCTTGAGGGACTGAGTGACCTGGCTCAGGACATCGCCGGACACGCCGGCAGACTCCAGAGCGCGTTCGATATCCTGAAGCAATTGTTCTGATGATCTCTGAGAGTTTGACCCGCTGGACTTTTCATCCACGTACATTCTCACGACTCCTGATTTGGGTTGGGCTTGGGCGGTTGTCGGTTATCGCGATTGGTAGATTCGGGTCTCTTGTAATACCCGAATAATAGCACAAAACGAACATATGGTCTTTAATAAATAGACGGCAAATCTCCCGGCGGGCGGCTCTACCCCGGGTTGGCCTGAGGGCGTTTGGGCCTCCGACCTCGACGGCGACGCCTGCGTATCGGTGGCGTCTCGTCCTCCAGCAGCGAGAGCTGATTTTCGGGGACGCCGTCGCCGGGCTCCCGGTTTTCGATGAGGGCTTCGATCTCTTGCTTGAAGCTCTCGATGTCTCGGAAGTCCCGGTACACGCTGGCGTACCTGATGTAGGCCACGCGATCCATAACCTTGAGCCGGTCCATGACCAACTCGCCGATGTCCTTGGACGTTATCTCAGCGCGGCCTGAGTCCGAAAGGTCTGATTCGATCTCTTCCAACGCTTTTTCGATACTGCCCAGGGGCAAGGGGCGTTTGGCGCACGCTTTGGTGACGGATGCCCAGAGTTTGTCGCGGACGAATTCTTCGCGCCGCTCGTCGCGTTTGACCACCATCAGAGCGCGCATTTGAACGCGTTCGTAAGTGGTGAACCGTCGGGCGCATGCAAGGCATTCTCGCCGTCTCCGGATGCCGTCGCCGGAGTCTCGCGAGTCGATGACCTTGGAGCTACTTTCGTCGCAGAATGGGCAATACATCAATCAATCTGAATGGCTAAACAAAGTCTAAGAAAAGTATTACCAACCACAATCTACTGGGCACATTGGATACATTACCACCATATATTGGGGTGTGTCAATAAATTTCCACGCACAAATATGGCAACAAACTGTAGATTATTTGGCAATTACGGTGAACTCGATTTTATCGAGGCTGGACGGTAATCCTGAGCTGCTCCAACTGATTTATGCGAGGCAGGGTTGCGTCCGATTTCATTCTGAGTAGAGAGGGACGAAGCGTGTGGTCTGGCCAATCTGATGATTATCTTACACACTAATTAGATGTTCGTCTGAGGCCTAAAATTCGCGATGGCCCTGCCAATAATCCGAGCTACACCCCCCATCCAGGACGACAAACAATTGGTGTTTCCTGGCACCTAATTGCCTCGCACCAAACGACGACGCCGTTGTCGGTTCAACAGCGCCGTCAGTCTCAGATTGAATTATGGACGGGCGTTAGTCCGGCAAGCCGTTGTTGGGCCTTGATCGCGCCCTGGAGGAGAATCGTCTCAAGAACGGAGGGAGATCAAGGTCGGAATCGTCGTTGTTCAAGGCATCCTGGAGCAGTCGGTCCACCTGCTCCTCTCTGTCGGTAAAGGTGTCTCCGGTGGGGAAGCCGGTCGCGACGATGGTGAGTTTGATCTCGTTCTCCATCTTCAGGTCGGTGACCATGCCGAAGATGATGTTAGCGTCTGGGTCGACGACCCGCTGGATGACCTCGGCGGCTTCGTGAAGCTCGGAGAGTCG